>MDTD01069235.1_pt1 | contig 44520 bp, 46 predicted proteins | sample 811221 | NCBI WGS metagenome assembly MDTD01 (sample SAMN05326646, study PRJNA326480) | marine metagenome | isolation source: seawater | place: Pacific Ocean: South West | collected 2011 | reverse complement strand
GTCTTAAGACAAAGTACCATCAGCGCTGAAAGGCTTGACTTCCGAGTTCGGAATGGGATCGGGTATAACACTTTCGCAATAATCACCGGCAGATGTCTTATAACTGTTAATTAATATTTGTAAATCATAGATTTTGCCTAATTTTGGAGATTTTTAGGTAATTTAAATGTTATTTTTTTGGTAAAAATATTTGAGCTTTAAATCTTATTAGACAATATAAAATTAACTTTTGTGAATAAAAATAAAAATGAACTTCTAATTTTTTCGCCAACTATTGAGGATGGTGGAGTAGAAAAAAACTTATTTAATATAAGTAATTTCTTAGCAAAAAAATTTGAAAAAATTTCAGTTGTTTCTGCTAATAAAAATAAAAATAAATTTTTATCTAAAATAAATTTCATATGTCCAAAAAGCCACAAATGGAATAATTCGAATAGAATTATTAAGTCATTAATATCTATTAAATTATCAGTAAATTATTTTTTTAATAATAGAAAAAAATTTATTATTTTATCTTTCAATAATAATTTATTTGCAATAATTTTAGCAAAACTTCTTAACGCAAAAATAATTATAAGGTCTAATACAAGTATTGAATCTTATCTTAATGGATTTTTCAAAAAAAGATTGTTTAAGTTTTTCCTAAATATGGCAGACAAGATTATAGTCAATAGTAAAGCAATGCAAAAAGAATTTCAAAAAGTTTTAGATTTAAAATCTGTATTAATATATAACCCAATAGAAAATAAAAAGATAATACAAGAAAAATCTAAAAGAAAAATTAAAATTAAATTTTTTCAAAAAAAATATTTAAATATTTTAACGATTGGAAGGCTTGTTAAACAAAAAGATCATTTGACACTTATAAAAAGTTTAGAATTTATAGATACCAATATAAATTATAGATTATTAATAATTGGGAGCGGTGAAGAAAAAGAAAAAATTCAAAATATTATTAAAAGTAAAAATTTATCAAACAAAGTAAAAATAATTAAATTTCAAGATAATATTTATCCCTACATAAAATATGCTGATATTTTTGTGCTAACTTCAAAATATGAGGGTCTTCCAAATGTATTGATAGAATGCTTGGCATTAAAAAAAATAATCATTTCAACTAATTGTAAAACTGGACCATCTGAAATTCTAAAAGGTGGTAAGTTTGGAAAGTTAATCAAAGTTGGAGAATATAAAAAACTTGGTCAAGTAATTTCAAATATTAAATACAATTTAAACTATCATAATCAAATTGCTAAAAAAGGACATAAAAGTATTTATAGATTTGACTATCAAGAAAATTGTAAAAAATATTTAAGAGAAATAAAAAAAATTTTATGAAAAAAAAAAATAAATCTTATTTTTTTTCACCCTTATTCAGCCTTAGGTGGTGCTGATAAATCCTTATTTAGACTTATAAATAATATAGATTTAAAAAAATTTAAAATTACTTTTATCTCTTTAAACAAAAGTTTTTTACAAAAAAAATTACCTAATACAAAATTTGTCAGGATAAATTCAACAAGAGTAATTTTTAGTATTTTTAAACTAAGAAAATTATTAAAAAATTTAATAAAAAAAAATGATTATGAAAAAAATATTCTCATTAGCAATCAGAATTATGCAAATATAGCATCCTTTTTTTCATCAAGAGGATTACCAAATTTAAAAAGAATTTTTATTGAGAGAAATCATATTGATGAACTTTTCTTTAAAAAAAATATTTTAATTTATTTAAAAAATTTATGTATATTTTTTTTAATCAAGTTGATTTACCCGAAATCTGATAAAGTGATTGCCATAAGCAAAGGCTTGGCAAATTGTTTACAAAGTATTTCTCGTAAAAGTAAAGTTAAATTAATTTATAACCCGGCTTTTGATAAAGAAATTTTATCTCTTTCAAAAAAAAAGATAAATTTTAAATTTAACAAAAAACTCAAATATATAATTTGTGTTTCAAGACTAACTAAAAGAAAAGGTATAGAAGAATTAGTGGAGGCATTCAGTGATAGTATTAAGATAGATCAGAACTTAAGACTGATTTTGATTGGTTACGGTAAAAATGAAAGTAATATTTATAAATTAATTAATAATCAAAAAATTGGTAAATTCGTTAAGATAATTAAAAATTGTGATAACCCTTATCCATATATAAAAAAAAGTGATCTTTTTATATTAAATTCTAAATATGAGGGATTTGGCAATGTAATAGTTGAGTCTATTTATCTAGATACACCTGTAATTTCAACTAATTGTAATTCTGGACCTTCTGAAATTTTGTTAAACGGAAAAGGTGGTAAATTGATAAAAGTTTATAATAATAGACATATATTATCTAAAGAAATTTTAAAATTTTTTAAAAATAAAAAATTACTTACCAAAAAAAATAAATTTGCAAAATTAAATTTAGACAGATTTTCAATTAAAAATAATGTAAACGAATTTAATAAACTATTTATTAAAATTTAATGAAAAATTATAAATTTTCTATTATTACTATAACGCTTAACTCAGAAAAATTTTTAGAACGATGTTTAAATAGTGTGAAAAATTTAAGTTATAAAAATTTCGAACATATAATTATTGATGGTGGATCAACAGACTCAACAAAAAAAATTTTAGATGATAATAAATCAAATTTTTCAAAAATGATTTTTGAAAAAGATGATGGAATTTGGGATGCAATGAATAAAGGTGTAAAAAATTCTAAAGGTGATATTATTTGTTTTTTAAACAGTGATGATTTTTTTTATCCCAATTGTCTCGATGTAGTTAATGCTTATTTCAATAACTATCAAATTGATTTTTTATTTGGATCTGTAAAAAAATATAAAATTATGCATGGTTATAGACCATGGATGATAAATTGGAGTTTTGGTTTTTACTCTTCACATTCAGTTGGCTTTTTTATAAATAGAAATAAACATTTAGAAGTTGGATATTATAATGATCAATTTTTAAGTGCTGATTTAGATTTATTTTACAGGATGATTGTAAAACATCGCTTCAAAGGTATGTCGACAAAAAAAAACGAGATCATGGGTGAATTTTCAAGTGGAGGATTTTCCTCTAAAGTGAAATATATTGACCATTTAAAAGATTTAAATAATATTCGCCTTAATAACAATCAATCAAAATTTTTTGTTTACGCATTATTTCTCATTAAAATTATAAAAAAACCAATAAAATTTTTAAAATCTATTATTTAAAAAATGTTAAAATTTAGCATTATAATTAATACTCATGATCAACAAAATTATATTTTTCAAACTATCAATTCCTGTTTAAATCAAAATTATGAAAATTATGAAATTATAATAATTGATACTTCAATAAAAAAAATATCCTTTAAACAAAAATCATATCATCGTAAAAAAATTAAATATTTTCATTATGACACAAAATATAATCAACCTGAGCTCAATCAAATGAATAAAATATTTCTTGGATTTAAAAAGTCAAAAGGAAAATATTTAATTTTTTTAGATGGGGATGATAAATTTGATAAAAATAAGTTGCTTAAATTAGATAAATTAATTAATAAAAAAAAAATATTATGTAATCAAGATTTACCAATAATTTTTAATAAAAATTACAGAAAAGAACTGAAAATTAAAAGCTATAAAACAAAGTTTTTTAAAACTTTTCTTAATGATTGGCCTCAAATTTATGGAACAAGTTCAATTACAGTCAAAAGAAATGTTTTGAAAGTTTTTTTTAAAAAAGCAAGACCTTTTAAATGGAGTCTTTTGGCGATTGATGCTCAAATAATCTTATTTTGTAAAAAATATTTTGACCAAACAAACTACTTATCTAAAATTACATACAAAAGAATACATGATAATAATTTAGGGGAAGACTATTTGAGTATATTTAAAAGGAAGTTTTGGCTTAGAAGAAAAATGCAATTTGAATTTTCAAAATTTATTAACAATAAAAATAATTTCAGTATTGACTATTTTATTACAAAAATTATCTCTACTTTGTGATTAATTTGAAGTTTTTTTTATACCAGTTAATAGTTTTAGTCAGACCTATATCAATATTTATTTTTGGTTTCCACTTAAGTTCTTTAGATATTTTAGAATAATTTAATCTTCTAAATTGTAATTCTTGTTTTGAAAAATTTTTTATCTTTATTTTTAAATCTTGTGAATTCATTTTTATCAAAATTTTTTTTATTATTTTTTCCACAGAATAATTATATTTTGAGCTTACATTGTAAATTCGTAAATTCTTACTAGAATTTAATAATTTATTCATTAACATTAAATAAGCGTTGATTACATCTGAAACATATATGTAGTCTCTTGTAGATTTACCATTTGATCTAATTTCAAAAATTTTTTTTTTTAATTATTGAGATGATTAGTTGTGGTATTAATCTTTTGAAATTAAAATCTCCAGGTCCATAAACATTTCCGGATCTAATTATTCCAATTTTTAAGTTATAAGTTTTACTATAAGATTGACAAACCATATCAGAAACCGTTTTAGATACATCATAAGGATAAATTGATTGTATTGGATCAGTTTCTTTATAAAATTTTCTTCCTATTAACTCACCATAAGCTTTATCTGAAGAACTATAAATAAAAATTATTTTTGGATTCACTTTCCTTATAGTTTCTAAAAAATTGATTGTTCCATTAATATTTACTTTATATGTTTCAAGTGGATTTTTTAAAGACTCTCTAACTTGTGTTACAGAAGCCAAATGAAAAACTACATTAATTTTATTTTTTAACAAAATTCTCTTTAAAAAATTTTTATCCTGAAAATTTCCTCTAATAATTTTTTTTGGTTTAAAATTTAAAAATTTAAATCGATCTGTAACTTTTCTTTCTAATATAAAAACATTATTATTTTGACCAATAAGTTTATCTACTAATGGTTTACCGAGTAGCCCAAATCCACCTGTTACTAAAATATTTAGTTTCATTTGATTGGATGATTTTTTTTAAAAATTTCTATATATTCTTTAATTTTCACACTCCCAAAATATTTATATACTTTACTACTTAAATTCATATCAGTCAGTGCTGAAGCAAACCTCTCACCTTTTCTTGATTGCAAGTATCTTATTCTCGGACCAAACATTTTAGCTATTTGAAGAATTGAATATGATTTACGATTTGTAATAGCATAATGCCTACATAAATTTTTTTTCCAAGCTATATAACAAACCTTCACTGTGTCCTCGATATGAGTAAATCTTCTTGATTGTGTTCCTGGTCTTACAATGGGTAAAGGTAAATTTTTTTTATAATAGTTTTCAAAAATACCAATTACTGTTGCCATTTTTCCTTCTTCAATTTGTCTTGGCCCATACACATTATAAAAATAAATAATTTCAAACTTAAAACCATACCACTTTTTTAAATTTTGAAGTAACTCCAAATTTTTAGCTTTAGTGAAAGCGTATGGAGATAAATTTTTATCGCTACCACTATTACCAAGACTTGCTGATGTTGCTGAATAAATTAATTTTATATTATTCTCTAAACAAAACCTAAAAACTTCTTGGGAACCAATAGAATTAGTTTCTATGCACTCATTTAAATTTAAAAAACTTTGATAAATTCTTGAAAACTCTCCAAAGTGAAACAATGAATGAATTGATCGCTTAAATTTTTTAAGCTTAGTATGAATATTTTTTGTATGAGTTTTTAAATATTGTACTCTTGAATTTTTAATATGATTTACTTTTACTCCTGAGGAGTAATTATCCAGGCTTATGATCTTAAATTTCGTTTTTAATAATAAATATTCAATTAAATTTGAACCTACAAACCCTGCGCCTCCAGTAACAATAATTGTATCTTTTTTCATTTAATAAAACTTTTTTCAAATTCAGAGTAAGTTTTTTCAAAACCATCATCTAAAGAAGTTTTTGCAGTCCATCCATATTTTCTTGCCTTTGATACATCAAGTAATTTTCTTAGTACTCCATCAGGTTTGGATTTATTATATTTAATCTTTATTTTTAAATCTAATTTTTTTAATATAAAATTTACATAATCTTTTATTCTATAATCTTTACCTGTCCCAATGTTTATCAATGTTTCTTTTGTTTTTTTTCTCATAAAAAATACACAGGCATCTGCAATGTCATCTACATATATTAATTCTCTCAATGGATTTCCTGTTCCCCAGATTTCAATAAATTTTTTATTTTTAACCTTACAAGTATGTGCTTTGCGAATTAATGCTGGAAAAAAATGAGAATTTTTTAAATCATAATTATCATTAGGTCCAAAGGTATTTGTTGGCATTAAACATTTATAATTTGTCTTATATTGTTTATTATATGCCTCACACATTTTTATTCCTGCAATTTTTGCTATTGCATACGGCTCGTTCGTTTCCTCCAGTTTTCCACTCAGCAAGTATTTTTCTTTTAAGGGTTGTTTTGCCCTCTTTGGGTAAATACAGCTTGATCCTAAAAAAATTAAATTTTTTACTCCATTTATATAACTTCCATGAATCAAATTATTTTGTATTTGTAAATTTTCATAAATAAACTGTCCTCTGAATGTTTGATTTGCAAAAATACCACCAACCCTAGCTGCAGCTATAATTACTATGTTGGGTTTTTTTTTTTTTAAAAATAAATTAACCTCATTTTGTTTTAATAGATCTAATTTTTTTTTATCAGCAGTTATGATATTGGAATAACCTCTTTTTTTAAGGGTTCTGAGGATTGCTGATCCAACTAATCCTTTATGGCCTGCTAAAAAAACTTTCATTTATAAAATTTATTTATAGTTTCTTTTAATAGTAGATTTAATCTAATTTTAAAAATATAAAATTCAAAATATACAATAATTAAATGAAAATTTGCATTATATTAGGGACTAGACCAGAGATTATAAAACTTTCTCCATTAATCCAATTATTTAAAAAAGCTAGGATAAATTTTTTTATAATTCATACAAACCAACATAGAATTTACTCTATGGAAAGACAATTTTTTGAAGATTTTAAAATAAAACCAAATTATATTTTATCAACTAATAAAGATTTTTTATCTGACTCAATAAATCAAATTTCTAAAATTTATACAAAAGAAAAACCTGACTATATAATCAATCAAGGGGATACTTACTCTGTGTTAGCCTCCTCTATAGCTTTTAATGATATTAAAAAAAATAAGTGCAAGCTTGTTCATTTAGAGGCTGGATTAAGGTCTTATGACAGATCTATGCCTGAAGAGATAAATAGGATAATTGCTGACCACGTTGGGGATATATTATTAGCACCAACTAAAATATCTAAAAAAAATCTTTTAAAAGAAAATATCGAAAAATCTAAAATTTATGTTGTTGGTAATACCATTTCAGATGCAATAAAAATAAATCGAAAAAAGATAAATTTTAAAATTTTAAAAAGATATAAATTAAAAAAAAAAAAATTTTATTTGTTAACACTACATAGGCCAGATATGGTTGATAATAAAAAAAATATAATTAAAATTTTAAATTTTTTTTCAACTTTATTAGAGAAAAAAGATATCGAAATTTTATTCCCTATTCATCCAAGAACAAAAAATAACTTGAAAAAGTTTTCATTTCAAAATCTAAATAAAATAAAGATTATTAATCCTTGTAACTATTTTGATTTTCTTTCGCTTCAAAAAAGCGCAAGATTGATATTTACTGACTCCGGTGGTATCCAGGAAGAATCTTGTATTTTAAAAACACCATGCATTACTATTCGAAATAATACAGAAAGACCAGAAACTCTCAAAATAAAATCAAATATATTATCTGGATACTCTTTAAAGAAGATCAAGTCAGCAATAATAGAAAGTAACACCAAGAAAGTTAATTGGCACAATCCTTATGGATTAAATGTCAGTACTAAAATTTTAAAAATTTTAAAAAAAGATTTTTTAAAAAATGAAAAAACCTAAAATTTTCTATATCTTGCCTTGTTTTAATGAGGAATTAAATTTACAAAAATTACTGACAGACTTTTTTAATTTTTATAAAACGAAAAAATTTAAAGTTAATATAGTAATTATTAATGATGGTTCTCAAGATAATTCTTTAAAATTAATTAACCAATTAAAAAAAAAACTTAATAAAAAAAATTTTAAAATAGAGATTATCTCTCATTTAAAAAATCTTGGTTTAGGTGAATCTCTAAAAAACGGATTTGAATACTGCATCTCAAAAGGTAAGGCAGATGATATTATAATATCAATGGATTGTGATAATTCACATACAGTGCAATTAAGTTTTAAAATGTTAAAGAGTATTTTGATAAACAAAAAAGATATTGTAATAGCATCTAGATACAAAAGAAATTCAAAGACTAAAGGATTAGATAGTCTTAGAATATTTCTTAGTTATGGAGCAGCTATTCTTTATAAAATATTTTTTCCAATTAAGAATGTGAAAGATTATACATGTGGTTTTAGAGCTTTTAGACTTAATGTTATTAAAAGAGCGTACATTGAAAATAAAAATTTTTTTTCAGAAAAAGGATTTAGTGCATCAGCAGATATTTTATTAAAATTGTTTAAATATAAAAATGTTATCTCATTTGATGAAATTCCGATCAACTTACGATATGATTTGAAAAAAGGTGAATCAAAAATGAAAATTTTGAAAACAATTTATCTAAATTTAAGATTAATAATCATAAGAAAATTATTTAATTAAAGTGATATTGTAGAATAAGTTAAAATCTATTATTTTTATTCTGAAAGGCAAATAATATTCGCTAACAATATTTTTAGAAAACTTATATTTTAAAATAGATATTAAATTAAATATAGAATTTATATGTTCAGTAGCGATCATATAATCATATTCTTTTTTGGAAATACCCAGCTTTTTACGTACTGAAAAAATTTTTAAAAAGAATCTTCCAAACCTCCATAACAAACCTGGATCACATGGTAGTGATATTGATAATTTTCCCCCAGGTTTAAGTTTTTTCATCATCTCTTCTATAAAATTCTCTGGATTAGGGATGTGTTCTAAAACATGAGAAATAATTACTCGATCAAAATAACTTGCTTTGAATGGTATATTTTTTCCAGAGTAAAGTTTGTAATGAATCTTTTTATTTTTTTTAAATCTTTTTTTCAAATATTTGATTGAAAATTTTGAATTCTCTAAAAAAAAATACTTCTCATAATCATTATTTAAATAATTTATATGCGGAGATGTACCTGCTCCTATTTCTAAAATTTTTTTTTTTCTTTTTTCAATTGCATCATTTTTAATATCAACCTCAAGATTTTTATGACAGATATTCATAAAAAAACCTACAGAACCACTATCCTGATATTCACTATATTTTTTTTCTAATTTTTTAAATTGTTTATTCTTATACATTTTTAAATCTTAAAAAATTGATGCTCCTTAATTGACTTCCAATTACTAAAGATATTAAGGAGAAAATTATAAATTTAATTAAAAAAATAAAAGTAGATGACATAAAAAAAATTATACTCAATTTATCACCGATTAAAAAATAAAAACTGTTAAATGAGAGAAAAATTGATAGTAATAATGAAATTTGAATTGATCTATTTTTTAGATTTAAAATTAAAGGTATCGTAAATAATAAAAATATTAATCTATAATCTGCATTGGATCCAATTATATAAGTACCAACAAATATAGAGGCTCCAATTATAAAATCTTTATCAAAATCTGATTCTAAATTTATTTTATTTGATTTATAATAACCAATTAAAATTAAACATAGTGAATAAATTGCAAAAAAAACTACAACTAAATATCTAAAAAAAAATAAATTACCTTTATTTAAAAACAAATTGTATTCCTCAGATAAATAATAAGCTGCTTTAAGCATTGTTCTAGATCCATAAGCAATAGGTAAAGCCATCTCAACTATATTATTATTAATTTTATCTAAATTTTTTAGATAAAAAATCATTACAAGAAATATAAAACTTAAAATTAAACTGAATAAAATTTTCTTATTTTGTAAAAATACTGAACATAAAAAAATTGGAAAATATTTCAAAAAAAAGCCTAAATAAATAAGAATTATGTGGATAATCTTTTTATTTGATATTATGAGCATGTAGGTTATTAGAAAAATTACTATGTCTGTTGATAAACGTTCTATTAGTATAAAATTTGTAGTAGAAAAAAATAATAGAAAAAAGAAAAATTTATGAGAGGATTTCTGGAATTTTTTTAAATAATCAAGAAGAAAAAAAAAATAAAAAAATAATAAAATAAATACAGAGCAATTAAAAAAATTAACTTTATCTAAATTTAAAAAATCAAATAAATATATCCAAATTTTTGGATGGCTACTTATTTTTGCATTACCTTCATTAATCAAGTAACACTCTTCGTTGTAAATATCTATATTTTGATTAAAACATTCTAAAAAATAAACATGTGCCTTAAAATCTGAAAATGCAATATAATTTGGAGGTATTCTTAAAGAACTCCAAAAATTTGACCAAATAATATTATCTTTAGATAAAAAAATAATTAACGAAGTAATTAAAAAAGCGAAAAATATTTTTATATAAAAAACTTTATCAAATTTAAGTCTCATTAAATTTTAAGTTAATCTTAGACTTTTCAACTCTTCACTAATCATTTCTTTAATTAAATCTTTAACTTTAATTTTTGGCTTCCAGCCTAATTTCTTATGGGCTTTTTTTGAACTTCCAAGAAGTGAATTAACTTCTAATGGCCTGTAATAAGCTTTATCACATGCAACAATTAAATTTCCTCTTTGATCATAGGCTTTTTCATTTATTCCTTTGCCTTTCCATTTTACTTTAATTTTCAACTCGCTTAAAACTATATTAACAAATTGTTTGATATTTATTTGTTGGCCAGTTGAAATTACAAAATCTTCAGGTTTTTTTTGTTTTAACATTAACCACATAGCTTCAACATATTCACGAGCATGACCCCAGTCTCTTTTGGCATACAAATTACCAAGATATAAAGTTTTTTGTTTTTTAAATTTTATTTTACATAAAGCCTGAATAACTTTTCTTGTAACAAAAGTTTCTCCTCTTCTTGGACTTTCATGATTAAATAAAATTCCATTACATGCAAATATGCCATAACTTTCTCTATAATTTATAGTTATCCAATGGGCATACAATTTTGCGACACCGTAGGGACTCGCTGGATAAAACGGTGTGTTTTCATTTTGTGGAATTTTTGCGTTTCTTCCATAGAGTTCTGAAGTACCAGCTTGATAAAATTTTGTTTTTTTAGTTAAATTATTAAATCTAATTGCCTCTAATATTCTTAATGTTCCAAGAGCATCTGCATTAGCAGTATATTCTGGTGACTCAAATGATACTGCAACGTGAGATTGGGCTGCTAGATTATATATTTCATCTGGTTTAATTTGTTTAACAAGTCTAGTTACCAATAAAGAGTCTGTTATATCTCCATAATGTAAAATAAATGATCTTTGTTTAGTATGTGGATCTTGATATATGTGATCAATCCTACCTGTGTTAATTGAAGAAGACCTCCTTTTAACACCATGAACTACATATTTTTTTTTTAAGAGAAATTCAGCTAAATAAGATCCATCTTGACCAGTTATTCCAAAAATTAGTGCAACTTTTTTCATTTTAAATTTTTTTTCTTATAAAAAATAATCTTATCATTTCAATTAAAATTAATAACCCATCTTTTATAGCATTAACTTTCTTTTTACCACCAATTCTGGATCTTTCATGGCTTGGCAAAGTTATATATTTCATACCTAGATATTTTGCTTTAATAGGAAGTTCAACACAAATTCTAAAATCTGAGTTTTTTAAATTTAATCTCTTAAATGAGTCTGTTTTGCCAAGTATAAAGGTAAACAAAATATCTGAGATATTTAACCTAAAAAATAAATTTCCAATTAATGAAAAAATTTTATTCCCTACAAAAGTCACCAAATCATCATCATCACTACCACCTTCTGGCTTTTGATATCTTGATGTAAAAACTAAATCTTTATCAGAACAATTATCAAGCATTGTATTCAGATACCTTGGATTCATTGAACCATCAGCATTAATAATACAGCAGTATTCAGTTGTAACTGAATTTATTCCTTCAATCAAAGCATTTCCATATCCTGAATTTTTTTGAAGAAGTATCTCCAAATCCTCAAAATTTTTGATACTTGCAATTGTTTTATGATCTTCTTTTTGCAAAACAATCTTTTTTATAAAATTATAGTCTTTTAATTCATTCAAAAAGATAGGTAAGGACTCAGCCTCTTCTTTAGTTGGTATTATCAAGGTCAAATTTTTCATTATAAATTTTTATTACAATAAATATACTCAAATGTCTTTCTAAACATCATTTTAATTTTAAAAACTTTTTCAAAATTTTTTTCTTTAAGATAATTGTGAATATAAGATAAGGTATATTTTTTTTGAAACATATCATGAAAATGATGTTCAAAATATATATATTTTACTTTATGGATATTATCTCCAAGGCCCATTATAACATTGAAATCAAAACCCTCGGTATCAATTTTTAAAAATCCAATATTAGTAATTTTATTTTTTAATATAAAATTTTTTAATGTTTCCACTTTTACCTGAAAAGACTCATTAAAATATTCATCACCACTTAAAGATAAAATTTTTTTTTTTCTTTGAAAATAGTTTGATTTTTTATTTATACTAAGTAATGTTGAAGACTGAGATTCTACAGATTGATTTAGTTGTAATTCTCCATTAATATTTCCTAGTGCATGATTAAAAATTTTAATTCTGTTATCATTTAATTTTTTAACATTTTTTTTGAGGATATTATAATTTATTGGAGATGGTTCAAACGCAAAAAAATTATTGATATTAAAATTTTTGTTAAATAAAATAATTGTTTCACCATGATGACTTCCTACATCAATTAAAACATCAATATTGTTGAGTTTTTCTTTTTTTAAAAAATCTATTATTCTTTTTTTATGAAAAAAATCAAATAATGATAAAATTTTTATAATTAATTTGATATACATGAATTAAATTTAATATTTCTAAAATGTCTCTAGTATCAATTATTCTTCCATATTACAAAAAAATTAAATTTTTTGCAGCTACCTATAGATCAATTATGGGTCAAAGTTATCAAAATTTTGAATTAATAATAATTTACGATGATGAAGATCTTAAAGAACTTAGAGCTATCAAAAAAATAATCAAAAAAAATCCTAAGGTCAAAATTATACAAAATAAAAGAAATTTAGGTGCAGGGCTATCAAGAAATAATGGAATAAAAAAATCTAAAGGGAAATTTATTTCATTTATTGATGCTGATGATATTTGGACCAAAAACAAAATTAAAGAACAAGTTAAATTTATTGAAAAAAATAGATTTGATTTTATTTCTTGTAATTATAAAAAAAAATTTAGTTATAAAGTAATAAGTGTTAAGTCTCAATATGAAATCAAATATAAAGATCTTTTAAAAACATGTTCAATTGGACTTTCTACAGTGATGCTAAGAAAAAAAATGATAAATCATAAATTGTTTTCAAAATTGAAAACTCAAGAAGATTTTTCTGCTTGGTTAAAAATAATGAGAAAAAAAAAAATTTCTTGTTATAATCTTAATAAAACTCTTGTTATTTGGAATTATGACAAAAAATCTTTATCCTCAAATTTTTTTCAAAAATTTCGAGATGCTTATAAAGTTTTTAGAATAAATGAAAATTTTTCTTTTATTAATTCAATAATACATCTATTAGTCTTGTCGATTAATTCTTTGAAAAGAAAAATAAAATTTATATAAATGATCAAAAAATTTTATAGTGAAAATTTTGAATACATATTTGCCTATCTTTTAATAATTTTGCTTCCTTTAACAATAGCAACATCTTCTATGATAATGAATTTAGATGTTGTTTTGATATCGCTTATTTTTCTATTTACTGTATTAAAAGAAAAGAATTATAAAATTTTTAAAAATAAATTTTTTATATTAATTTCAGTTTTTTTTATTTATTTACTTTTTAATCTTTTCAATTCTATAGACCTTACAAATTCACTAAATAGAACTTTTGGTTTTTTAAGGTTCATATTTCTTTCATTTGCTTTAGCTCATTTTATTTCTTTCAAAAATTTTAAGTACATAAAATTAATTTTTTTATCTTGGTTTATTATTTTTACTTTTATTAGTATTGACTTATTATTTGAATTTTTTTTTGGACAAAACATATTTGGTTTTAGCAATCAATTTCCAGGTCGATTATCTGGCATGCTGAATGATGAATTAAAAATTGGGGGATATTATTTTGGATTTATTTTAATCACTCTATCAACTGTTTTTTATTTCTACGAAAGAAAATTAGGCATTGTTTTAATGATACTTTTTTTAAGTATTGGACTATTAATAGGCGAAAGATCAAATTTTATTAAAATAATTTTTTCACTTTCACTATTCACTATTTTTTTAAATTTTTTTAGTAAAAGATCAAAAGTAGTTTTGTTTTTTTCAATTATTGCCTCTACTTTTTTATTAATTAATACAAATACAGAGCTTAAAAATAGATTTCAAAATCAATTTGCAAAATATATTTTCGACAATGGTTTAGTACATTATTATCATAATTCAGTTTATGGAGCTCATTATAATTCTGCTTTAAAGATTACACAAAAACATTTTCTTTTTGGTATTGGTCTAAAAAATTTTCCAATCGAATGTCAAAAAAAAGAGTATATAGATAAAAAATTTATTTTTCATAAAGCTAGATGCTCAACTCATCCTCATCAATTGCACCTAGATATACTAACCAGTCTGGGTATAACTGGTTATTTACTTTTGATGTTTTCTATTTTTTATCTCATTACAAAAAATTATTACAATTATAAGAAAGAAAGAAATATTTTTAGCTTATCGTGTATTATTTTTTTAATTTCTACGCTTTTTTTGCCTGTACCATCTGGAAGTTTTTTTACAAGTTATGGTGCTACAATATTTTGGACTAATATTGGGGTTTTGCTTGCTTTTGAAAAATCTTAAAAAGTTAACTTTTAATTTTTTTTTTTAAAACATAATAAGAAGTTAAATAAATAGAAATATTTGTTATTAAAAATATTATAATTACTGAACTTTTGTAGCCAAATATATTATTTAAAACTAAACTTATTAAAAAAAAGCAATTTATAAATATTGAAACAACAAGATGAGCTACTTTATTATTTTTAATTTTAATAAATAAATATTTGTACATAAGTTGGTGTAAATGCTGAGTATCTGGCTCATATGTTTTTTTTAAATATTTCAATCTCCTGATAATAGAAAACAATAATTCAAAACATGGGTACCATAAAAGTGAAATTATAAAGAATGGTGACAAATATGGATTATTGCGAGCAAAATCAATAAGATAAACACCTAAAAAAAATGCTAAAATATAGGCTCCAGCATCTCCAAGAATAATTTTACCATTAAAGTTGAAAACTAATAAAACCAACAGAATAATCAAATAATCCTCTAATATCTCTGAATTATGTAAAAATTCTTTAAATGTTACTAAAAGAAATATTGTTAGAATAATATTATATCCAATCAACAAAGTATTTATTCCATCAATAAAATTATTTCCATTTAATAAAATCATTAAGCAAAATATTGTGAACAATTTATTAAAATATATATCTTGTAAAAAGATATCGATAAAATGAATATTGGATAGAGGAATTCTAAAATCTTCAATTAACACAAATGAAATTAAGAATATAAATTGTAATAAAAACCTTAATTTTGGACTTTTGAAAAATTTTATATCTGAAAAAAAGCCCAGAAAAAAAATTAAAGTTAAAAATATCAAAAAAGATGTATCAAAATATTTTTTTTCAAAAAAAGTAAATAGACAGAATGAAAAAAAAATTATACCACCGATTGAATAATTGTTTATTTTTGAAGCAAATCTTTTATGTTTTTCTTTTTTAAAATCTAATAGAATTTTTTTTCTTTCACAAATTTTAATTGTAAAAAAAATGATAACAGCAAAACTAAAAAAAATTATTTCAGACATTTAGTATAGATTTCATTTTTTTATAATGATTAAAAAATGTAAATTTCTTACACCTTTTTTTAGCTGTAATAATTTTTTGTTTAACTGACCCATCTGGCTTATTGATAAAATCGTCAATTACAGTTGATAAACTCTTTAAATCATTACTTTTAAATAAATAGCCAGCTTCATTATTCATTATAAATTCACTAGGCCCATTTTTACAATCACTTGAAATAATTGGTGTATTACAAAAAGCAGATTCTATCATTACAGCTCCAGGATCCTCCCATAAGGAGGTTATTATAGTTGCTTTTGCCTTATAAAAGAATGGAAACACATTTTTTTTATGTCCTAGCAAAAAAATATTTTTATTTAAATTATTTCTCATAATAAAATTTTTAAGATAATTTTCTCTCTCTCCGTCTCCAATTATATACAAAATTATATCTTTATTTTTTTTGATCTGTTTTAAGAATGCTTTTAAAAGTAAAATATGATTTTTTTGCCTAGTTAATCGTCCAACACTTAAATAAAAGTTCTCTGAGATATTTTTATCAAAGATTTCCTTTTTTTTATCTATAATATCAGAAATTTTAATAATTGGGTCATACAATATTGTAATCTTATCTTTTGGAAAAATTTCTAATTCTTTTATTTGATTATAAGTTTCTATAGATGGACAAGTAACCATGAAAATTTTTTTTGATATCCGTATCCATAAAAGTTTTCTTAAAAAATTTAATTTAGGCAGCCCAGAAATTCTTAAAATAAATTTTGTTTTAAAATTAAATAAAAAAAGTAAAATCAAAGGGAGTGAGGTAAGTAAGTGTATAATTACATAATCTGGTTTTTTATTTTTCAATAAATTTAAAAATGGAAAAAAATTGATAAGAAAAATTAAAAATAAGTAGATGCGGGATCTCAAATAACCAATGATTGGTAAATTAATATTGAAAGAGCTTAATTTTTCTATTTTGATGTTATTCTTTTTTAATAAATCTTTTTTTACATTCCACTCACCAAAAGCATTGATAAGTGAAATTTCAAATTTTTTACTATATTTTGCCAATGATAAAGCTGAATTCAAAACGTTATTTATTGTTGCAACATTTGACAAATATGGCGACCAATAAAAAATTTTATACATTTATAATTTAATTTAAAAAATATAATCTAAACACGTTTTATCAAAAATTAGTTTAATAATTGAATTTTTTAAAATACATAATTGTCTTATTTAAACCAACTTTAATATCAGTAAATTTTATATTGCTAAACTCTTTTTTTAATTTTGAATTTCTTCCGTGAGTTTTTAACATTTCTCCTTTTACAAATGGAATTTTTTCAAGTTTTATTAAATTATGAGGAAAATGTTCTTTTATTAAATTTACTAATTTATTTGTTAAAATAGGTTTAGATCTACAAATATTATATAAATTATATTTTAATTTTTTATTTATAGTAATTGAAATTATTTTAGCTACATCTTCTACGTATGTAAAATCTCTAAAATTTAAACCTGCATTATGTAATTTTATTGTTCTTTTGTTCATAATGGAATTTAAAAATTTATGAATAAACATATCTGGTCTTCCAGATGGACCATAAATTGTAAAAAAACGAAAAATTATATAATCGATTTTATTTTGAAAAATTTTTTTTACTAATTTCTCAGATTCTAATTTCGTTTTCGCATATGGGTTTTGAGGATTTAATTTAAATTTCTCACCAATGGGAAATTTTTTTTGTTTTCCATATACAGAGCTTGACGAACCAAAAATAAATTTTTTTATTCTATATTTTAAACAAATTTCACAAATATTTTTCGTCACTATTGTATTATTAATATAATAACTTTTTGGATTTTTTAATGAATATAATACTCCAGGCTGACCTGCTAAATGAATAACAATTTGCGGTTTAAAATTTTTAAAAATTATATCTAATTTTTTTTTATTATTTATATTTAATTTTTTAAAGATAAATTTTTTATTTTTTTTTAAAATTTTTAATCTTTTTTTTTTTAAATCAGGGGAATAATATTTATTATGATTATCAATTCCCAAAACTTTGTTTTTTTTGATCAATTCTTTTACCAGATGAAAACCAACAAAACCTGAACTTCCAGTTATTAATATCCTCATGTTATTCACCACTAATTTTTAAATATGTAAAATCACCTTTGTTATTTATATAAATCAAATCATAAAATTTTTCTATTTTTCTATGTAACTTTTTAAGTTTTAAAAAAGAGTTTAAATCAGGTCTTCTTCTAATATCAAATTCTACAATTAGTTGTTCAGGTAATTTAAATTTTTCATGATCAATTAATAACCTCTCAATTACATTTAATTCAGCACCTTCAATATCAAGTTTTAAAATATCAACTTTGGCTAATTTTTTTTCGTTTATGATTTCATTAAAAGAAATGGTTTTAGATAAGAAATATTTTTTTTGCTTATATCCTGTTTTTTCATTTATTGATAAACTTACATAATCTTTATTATCTGGGTAAAAAAGCTTTAATTCCTGATTGCCGATTGACCAAATAGCCTTATCAATAAGTATGAAATTTTCACTGTTAATTTTTTTTAAATTATATGACTCAATTTCTATTTTTCCACTTTCGTTATAATTTTTTTGTTTGTCTTGCCCAAAGCGTTTTTTAATAGAGTCAAAATATTTTATAGCTCTAGGAGTTGGATCAACACATATAACTTTAGCATTGTAACTGTTTATCATATCAATATCAAAGCTAGCATCCTCACCTAAACCACAACTTACAATTACAGGATTATTAATTAAGTCGACGCAAATATCATATCCACCGTATTTAGTGCCAATGTGCTTAATTGTAAAATTTTTTTTTTTAATTTTTGGTTTAAAAAAAAATATTTTTTCGTTAATCTTTCTAAAAATTTTTCTTATCATAAAAGCTTTTTTAGTTTTATAAAATATTTTTTAATTTTATTTTTTTTAATTTTGTTTTGTATTTTCTGATTAATAAATTTACTCTCAGCTAGCTCATTAGGAAAAGCAAATTGGCTTTTAGATTTATTTTTAAATTTACTCTTAAAAATATCATCTATATTAATAGTATGCGTTGCTTTTTTGCCAATTCCAATATTTTCTGTGAGTGAAATTGTGGGATTAATACATAACTTATTATTTTCAAATATAGTTGCATACCAAAAAACAGCCCAGGTATTTATTTGTTTTTTATAATTTCTAACAATTTGTGAATAAAAATTTAAGGTATTGTCAAAATTGAACTTTGAAATTTTTTGTTTTGACCATTTATTTATTATTTTATTTGGATTTTTTTTGTAATTAATCCAACGATTTTTCCATGTTCCCCAACCCCAGCAATTCATTGTTCTTATGCAATAAGCATCAAAATTAGATGAGATATTAACGTTATAATTCCAACCTGAAATATGCCAAATCTTACTTTCGTTTTTATATTTTTCTAAACTTAAATTCATAAAGTTAATAAATTCTTTTTGAACAATAATGTCCTCCTCTAGTACAATTATTTTTCCATGTTTATTAATTATCTTTGTTACACCACTTAAAATATTTTTTGAAAGACCAAAATTTTTTTTTCTTAAATAAATAGTTTTTTTTTTAAAACCTTTAATTGATCTTATATACTTTCTGATTTTACTTATTTTAATTTCCTGTATTTGATCAACAGCACCATCGGATATTATATATAAATGAGTATTTTTTGATTCTTCGCATTTTTTTAGTGAAGATATACATTTTTTTAATTCATTTATTCTTAAGTGAGTAAAAACTACAATTGGTGCAAATTTTTTCATCTAGTAAATTTTTTTATCGCTTCATTATATTTTTTCATAACATTTTTTGCACTAAACTCCTTTTTAATAAAATTTATGTTTCTTTTAAGACTCAGATTTTTTTTATTTTCAATAACAAATTTTATACCTCTAGAAAAACTATCTATATCAAATGGATCAACTAAATAGCCATTTTTTTTGTGAGTAACAATTTCTTTAATACCTCCAACGTTGAATGAAACCACTGGGTTTTTACATAAAATAGTTTCGACTAAAAACTGAGGTAAAGCTTCAGCTCTTGAATAAGATAAAGTTAAATCCACTGCTGAATGATAGAAAACTTGTTTTTCTTTACTTGTCTCATGTTTTCTAAAATTAAAATTTACACCATTATATTTTTCTATGTAATTCCTTTTTCCACCTAAGACTATTATTTCATAGTTATTTTTTATCAAAAAGTCATTTATTTTATCAATATTTTTAATTAACAGATCACCACCCTTTCTAGGATTGCTCAGGCCTCCATGTGCTCCAAATAAAATATATTTTTTTTTTAAATCTAATTTTAATTTCTTTTTAGAAAGTATCTGATTTTTTCTTTTCCAAATTTCAATTTCAATTGGATTATAAATTGTTTTGATATACAGTTTTCTAGTATTATCGCTTCTTTTGGCTATATTTTCTAACCATTTGCAACAAGTAATTAGAATAACTTTTTTTGAGCTAAATAATTCTTTTTTTTTAATATATATTTTTTTTTTCAAAAAATTTTTTTTTAAATTTTTTTCTGAATATTTTTTAATTTTTGGATTATAAACAAAGTGTTCAGTCGATGTTATTGGCCACATGTCATGAAGAGTCCAAATTATATTAATTTTCTTTTTAATTAAAGTATCTAAAGAGATTGTTTCTTTACCGATCCAATGTAAATTTAAAATTTCATTTTTTAGTTGATTGGTATTAATATTGTCAAAAATATTTAATGAATTTAGAAAATCTGTTTTACCTATAAAAAGTTTAATGAATATTTTTGATATGATGTTTTTCAAGAAATGAGTAAAATTTTTATTAGGATAAATTACATTAATTGAAAAATTTTTTTTTAAGATATTAGCTATTCTTATAGCAGCAATATTTGCACCGCCCTCAATCTTCGATTTATTAGCAATAATAGTTATTTTTTTTTGTTGCACTAAAAAGTTAATATAATTTTTTTAATAAATTTAAAGTAGACTTTACATCTCCTTCAATAGAATTACTTAGTTTTAATCCAGTTTGATTGAGTTTTTTTCTAGAAACTTTGAAGGAAAATTGATTTAAAATTGGTGATTTTATGATTTTAGTCTTTATCTTATATTTATTTTTTTTAATAAAACCCAAAACATCTTCGACAGTATAATTTGCAGTTATTACATTATAAATTTCATTATCAAATCTTTTTTTATTAATAAAAAAAATTATTGTTTTTACAGCATCTTTTAGAGAAAGATATGGTCTATGAAGTTTCATGGCATTACCCCATATTGGAATACTTTCTTTTAAAATTGCGTTTAAACAAAACTTATTTACGGCTGTATGAAATCTCATTCCCTTTGAAACCCCTGTAATTGTACCAAGCCTTAACGTAATAAATTTAATTTTTTTTTTATTTTTATTTAAGTATTTTTCCTCAAGAACTTTTTCCTCTGCATAAGGACTTTGTGGGGCTAATTGCTCTAGTTTCTCATCTACTAATTCAGACTTAAGGCTATAAACACTTGTGCTCGATAAATGTATCAATTTTGCTTTTTTTTTAATACAAAAATTTACTATATTTCTAAAAATTCCATAATTATTCTTAAATAATACTTTTTTAATTTTAAATGAAGCTTCAGCATTTGTAATTGAAGCTAAATGAATTACGTAATCAATTCTATCATTAATTTTATTAAAAATTTTTTTGTTTATTAAGTCGGCTTTTATGAATTTGATTTTAATTTTTTTTAAATTAAATTTAAATAAAACATTAATATTATTAGATCTTAAACTATCAATTATATAGACTTTTTTAACATTTTTAACCTCACTTAATCTAGAAATTAAACTAGATCCAATTTGTCCTAGAGCGCCTGTGATTAAAATATTCATTAATTAATTTTAGATAGTTTAAAAATTTATATAGCATAATAATAATTTTTTATTATATTAAATACTACTTAATCATGATAAAATTTAAAAAAAAACCATTGTTGATAAAAAAACAGGTTTTTTTTGATAGAAGAGGTTTTTTTCAAGAACTTTATCTAAAAAAAAACTATAAATTCAATTCAAAATTTACAGCTTATTCTTATTCTAAAAAAAATGTTATCAGAGGTCTGCATTACCAAGTAATTAAACCCCAAGAAAAAATTTTGAGTGTATTACAAGGTGAGGCTGTAGATATATGTGTTAACATAAATAAAAAAAGTAAAGACTACGGTAAAGTTTATAAATTTATTCTTAAACCTGGTTATATACTTTTTGTCCCAAAAAATTTCGCCCATGGAATAGGTTTTTTAGCAAAAAAAAATATATTACTGTATCATTTTAGTGAATATAGGTTTGCTAATCATGAAAGAGGAATTAATCCTTTAGACAAAAAGTTAAAAATAAATTGGAAAATAAAAAATCCTATTTTATCCAAAAGAGATAAACTTCACCCTAATTTTGATGAAATTAAATAAAATGCATAAGAAATATTCTATACTTATAACTGGTTCAACTAGTAGATTTTGTCAATATCTAAAAAAAGACTTGAAATCTTTTCGAGTTTATTTTCCCTCAAAAAAAAAATTTAATATTTTGAAACCCTTACAGATGAAAAATTTTGTAAAAAAAAAAAAGATAAAGTACTTAATTCACATAGCGGGATTGTCTAGACCAATGGAGATGCATGAAAAAAATATACATTTAAGTATTGATTTAAATATTATTGGAACAGCAAATATAGTTAAATTATGTGAAAAATTTAAAATAAAATTAATCTATTTTTCAACAAATTATGTATATCCAGGCTCAAAAGGAATGTACAAAGAGACAGATCCTATTTTGCCATTTAATAATTATGCTTGGTCAAAATTAGGAGGAGAAACATCGGTACATTTGTATAAAAATTCACTAATTTTGAGATTATGCATGACTGATTATCCTTTTATACACAAAAAAGCTATAAAAGGAGCAAATTCGAGCTTTATATTTAATAAGTCAGTATCAAAATTAATACCATATTTATTAGATGAATATGGAGTATTAAATATAGGTGGAAAAAAAAGAGATATTTATGAATTTGCTAAAAAATTTAACAATAAAAAAGTCAAAAGCATAACCGTAAAAAAAATTAAAAATTTTCCATTAGATAGTAGTATGAATATTAAAAAACTGGTGGAAATTTTTAATAGAAAAATTAAATTAAAGAATTTTAATTTCTAGAGATGTAAAGAACAAAAAAATTGGGATTTTATATCAATTTTTCAATTTTTATGTATTTTATTTTTTTAAGTTTAGATGTAATAAGAACAAATTAAACAAGATATTATGAATTTAAACAATAAAAGAATTATTAAAAAATTTGATAAAAAGTCATATAATTTTAAAAAAATATTTCTTGATCATTTTAAAACTTTAAATTTAAAAAATTTAGAAAAAGCACATGAAATTATTCCTAAAAAATTTTTACCCAAGTCTATCGTAAATATTTCAAACGATCAAAGGCAGGTAATTTATAAATTTTTATATAAAATTGATAAAGGTTACGATTTAAAGAAAAAAAATAAATCAACTAAATTTTTGAAACTATATGATAGATTTATAAGATTCTTAGCTAAAGAAATTTTTAAAGAAGATTTAGTTTATCAATCAAAGCCTACGCTTAGAGTTATGTTTCCAAATAATAAAGCTGTTGCAGAATTTCACAGAGACAGGGATTATAATCACCCTATGGAAGAGATAAATGTTTGGGTTCCAATAACTAAGTCTAAAAATACTAATGCGCTTTGGATAGAGAGCAAATTTGACAAAAAAGACTTTAAACCTGTTAATCTCAATTATGGACAGTTTTTAATTTTTGACTCAGGACTAAAACATGGAAATAAAATTAATCATGAAAATAAAACTAGATTTAGTTTTGACTTTAGAGTAATTCCATATTCACTATGGGTTAATGAAGGGGTAAAAAAAACCAAAGCTACTTATAACCAAAAAATAAAGTTTAAGCTAGGTGGATATTATAAACTAATGAAGATTTAATATTTTAATGCAATTTGAAATAGATAAGTTTAATAAGGAAGGATTTGCGGGACCATTCAAATTCGAGGGAGAAACAAATTATAACAAACTCCTGAATGACAAATACCTTCCAAAGCATTGGGCAAAATCAATACACGAAAGATCAAACAATGTGGTAAATCTTGCCTCAAGTCAAATTATACTTGAAAAAATAAAGAATGTCTTAGGGTCAAACATTTTATTATGGAGTAGTTGTTTTATTGAGCAAAAACCAGGACATCAACACCCTTGGCATGTAGATCTAGAATATAAATATTGGGAAGGTATTACAATTTGGGTTGGTCTTAAAAATTTAGATAATAATACTCCTCTATCTATTATCTCTCATACACACAATATAGATAATTTTCCTCAGGCCTTAAAGGATAAAAATGTAAATACAAAAAATGATAAAGATGTTTTGCTTGAAGCAAAAAAAATTGATCCTAGATGCGAATTGAAAACCTTTTATTTAAAGCCTGGCGAATTTATAGTTTGGAGTGGTAAAATTTGGCATAAAACAAACAATTTTGGTAATAAAAAAAGAGAGTCAATAATATTACAATATTGTTCAACGGATAACGTTGTAAAAATTCCATTAAATTATGATTATAAGAATATGAAATGGTCAGAAAATAAGCCTATATGTATTTTGGTATCTGGTGAGGATAAAAAAAAATTGAATATTGTTTTAGATAAGTCAAATTTTAAAAGTAATAGAAACTTTTTTTACAATTTAATTAAATTTATTGAAGTTAAATATTATAAATTTAGGTTTATGTTATCTTCAAATTACAGAAAGATTTTTCAAAATTATAAAGTTTAATTTTATTTTTTATAAATATATCCACCGGGACAACTTGATATTATTCGATTGTAATCAAGCAATAAATCTAATTTAAAATTCTTTTTTTTTTTAAGAAATTCTTTTACCGCTTTTTTTGGGTTATCTTTTTTATTCCAAGGTCTGGGCCTATGAACAGGAACTCCTATATCATCAACAATTGTATCATCTGCGATAATATAGTTTTTCTTTTTTAAAAATTTTGAATAAATATTAAGCTCTTTAAGAACATGTTCATATGTATGACTACTATCTAAATGAACGTAAAAATTTTTATAGTTTTTGACCAATTTTTTTATTTTTTTAATAAGATTTTGGTTAGTGGAATCCTCCTCGAAAAGCACTAATTTACTTCCACATTTTTTCATTAATCTTTTTTTTAATTGTCGAGGGATAAATATGTCTATACCAATAATTTTTTTTATAGGAACTATTTTAGAGAGCATATTATAAAATAAAATTGACCCACCCCAACACACACCCGTTTCAATAATTACATTAGGTTTTGTTTTAAAAATAATTTCTTGTTGAGCCACTATATCATCTGGGGTTTGTAAAATTGGTTCCCCTAACCAAGTATGAGTATATGCATAGTTAAGTTTATCAGCCTCTAGAGAAAGTTTTTTTTTTAATCTTATAATATTTTTATTTTTATAAATTTTTTTCTTCCAAATTAAACTTTTTTTTTCAAATTCTTTTAGTGAGATTATTTTTTTTTTCATTAATAAATTTTACTACATTTTTTTTAAGATAATGAAAGAAAATTTTTATATATATTTATATATGTTGATAAATTAGATATTAATTATATAAGATAAAATTACTAATGTATAAATGTAATATTACAAAACAAAAAATAAAATCTTTAATTTCGTTTGGAAGAATGCCACTTGCAAATGGATTTCTTAAAAAAAAAGACTTCAAAAATGAAAAATTTTACGATCTTAAGGTTGGATTTAATGAAAAAATATCATTATTTCAAATTTTAGATTTACCAAGATTTTCAAATACAGTATATAAAAATTATCCATTCTTTACAAGTAAATCAACCCATATGACAAATCATTTTAAAGAATGTGCAAAATGGTTAAAAAAAAATTTTCTAGATTACAACTCTAATCTTATTGAAATTGGATCAAATGACGGAACGATGATAAAAAATTTTAATAACACTAAAATTAATGCTATTGGAATTGATCCATCACCCAATGTTGTTAAATTTGCAAGGAAAAATGGGGTTAAAACTATTAACATTTTTTTCAATTATAAAAATATAGATAAACTAAAAAAATTTTATAAAAAGACAAAAGTTATTTATGCTGCAAATGTATTTTGTCATATAAAAGATCTAAATGATGTAATTAAATGTGTAGATTATCTTTTATCCTCAGATGGTTATTTTATTTTTGAAGAACCTTATCTAGGTTCAATGTATGAAAATATCTCATATGATCAACTTTACGATGAACATATTTATATGTTTTCAGCAACAGCAATGATGAAAATTTTTAAAATGTATGGTTTTGAGTTGAATAATGTTAAGGTTTTAAATACTCATGGAGGATCAATAAGATATATCATTACGAGAGAGAGAAAAAATATTATTAATAAAAACGTTTTTAAAATACTAAAATATGAGGATATTAAAAATATTTCGAATATAGATGGATGTATAAAATTCAAAAAAAATTGTGAAATTTCAAAAGAAAAAATGCAACTTAAAATAAGAAAATTAAAAGAAAAAGGGAAAAAAATATGTGGGTATGCTGCAACAGCAAAAAGCACAACTGTGCTTAATTATTGTAATATTGGACCTGATCTAATTGACTGCATATACGATACTTCTGAGAACAAAATAAATAAATTTTCTCCCGGCATGCATATTCCAATTGTAAATATGAAGAATTTTAAAAATAACAAATATGATTATTCTTACTTATTTGCCTGGAATCACAAGCATGAAATTTTCGAAAAGGAAAAGAAATTTAAAAAAAATGGTGGAAAATGGATTAGCCACGTCAAACTTTAAAATTATAATCCATAACTTGTAATTCTATTTTTTATATGATGTGAGGCAACGAGTGTCATGTTAAGAAACCATCTTCCTTCTTCATGCTTTTTTTTTGGTTTAATAAGTGGCTTAGTGATCTTATCAACTCCATGGGGTAAAGATGCATAGAATAAAACCATGTCTGATGATTTTATATATTTATCAATTTTAACTTTCTTCCTTTTCGAATTAATTACATAAAAACCCCCTTTTTCATAATTCTTCTTATATTCAGTTATGTATATTCCAGCTGTAACTTTAACTATGTTGGTAGGATCTATATGTTTTGATATGTAGCCGTTACCTATTGGATAATTCATTAAATGAAATCTTTGTATTGTTCCATTTTTAGGAGTATTTTTAAGTATTTTTTTAGGATTATAACCATTAATCTCGACTACTTTATTAAAAACTGGTTGAACTAATTTAACTAAACCAGAATTGTCTTTATTCCATGGAAAAAAATACCATGACCTATTTGACACAATGTATTTTGATTTATTAATTGATTTGTCTTTTTTAATTGGTTTTGCTAAATAAAAAATATTTTTAACACCTTCAAGCATTTTTGTTGATGATGAGATTGGAATTTTTTTTCTATGAATTTTTTCACAAATTTTTAAGATCTTTTTTTTATTAACAGCATTTCTAATTACTATAATGTTTCCCCTGAGAATAGATTTTAAAATTTTTTTTTTATCTATAGATATAAATTTTTTTAAGCTAATTTTATTAATCTTATTGAAGTAAATTTTTTTTCTCATTCTAAATTTTGGAATTTATTGTTATTAACCCAATTGTTGATTTAGTTTCAAATGAACATAATATCTTATTGTTATCTAATATTATAATATCCCTTACTCTATTTTTAACATTAATTTTTTCAAGTTCAATTATATTGCTGTAATCTTGAGTAGTAGTAATAAAATGTAAAGACATATCACCTTCAGATGGATCATTACCTAATGACCCAACAATTAAAAAGTTTTCATTGTTTTCAAAATTCATCAAATTATTTAATTTAACTATTTGAGAAATACCGATTGACGGTACAAAATATTTAATAGGCTCTTTAAATCCATGTTTTATATGAGATTTATAAAATGGAAATTTTTCGTAAGCTTCAATTGAAGGTGAGTAATGTTCACCATATGAGGATATGGGCCATCCATAATTGCTTACTGTATCCAAATCAAAGTTTATATTTATTTCATCTCCACCTTTTGGACCATGTTCTGTGGAAATAACTGCTTCATTAACCTCATCGAAATAAAGTCCCTGTGGATTTCTGTGACCTAATGACAAAACTTTATAGTTATTAATTTTTAATGGGTCTAAGATCAAAATTTTACCAAATATACTATTTTTGTCTTGGGCTCTATTTCTATCTAAATACTCTCCAACAGAAAAAAGTAAATTATTACCAAAGCTAAAAAGCCTACCACCCGACGAGTGCGGCTGAAAACTTTTCAAATTTGAGTTAATACATTCGCTTGATGTAAAAAAATCATCAAAAATTAATTTATCAAAGTTTAATTCTGCTCTAGCTACAGAAGTATTAAAGCAATCTTTTTCAACTTCTTTTATATAAGAAAAATAAATTTTATCTTTAGAGATAAAAACATCTTTTATTCCAAATTTTGAATTTATATAAAAATCATCATACAATATAAAATCTTTAATATTAGTATCAATAATATTTGTTTTAAAATTATCTTTATTTAAAGAATTTTTTTCAAAGTAGGAAAAATTACCGCTACCAGATATAACAATAACTTTATCTTCATGCTGTTCGAGATAATTAGATCCTGATTTAGCTAGACTGGCTTTTTTTATTTCTAAAAAATAATTCTTATATTCTTTTAAAGAGACATCAATATTCTTAAGGCTATATTTGCTTAAGTCCATTTTGTTAAACTCACCAAAGCCAATCTTTTCTGGGATAGTTGAAATAAATTTATCTTTCTCTCTAATAATGTTTTTTGAAGCATTTAACTGTTTTTGATAATATTCTAATGAATCTTCTAATGATAAATTTTTATTCTCAATCTCATCAATATACTTAAATGGGAAAAAATATTTTTTTATAATCTTTTTTTGGTCTGAAGGTATCAATTTTTTAAGCTTATAAAGTTTTGTGTTACCTAAAAAACTACTAAAGATAACGTATACTATAAAAAAGAATGCAAAAATAAGTAAAGCTATTTTTTTCTTATTGATCATTTTATTTTAAATTTTCTACATTTATTATCTGATCACAAAATGAAAGCAAATTTTTATTGTGTGACGAAATAACCAGAGTTTTTTTATGATGTAATTTAGAATGGATATCCTCAAAAATTTTCTTTTCTGTAGCCTCATCTAACGCTGAAGTGGATTCATCAAAAAAAATAAGTTGTGTCTCTTTATAAATTGCCCTTGCAATAATTAATCTTTGTCTTTGTCCTCCTGAAAGATTTTTACCATCTTCTCCTATCTGATATTTAATTCCTTCATTGTAAGAATTTATAAGACTTTCTAAGTTTGATAATTTTATTGCATTTTCAATTTTTTTTAAATCAATATCATTTTTATCAACAGCAAAAGCAATATTATCTTCAATGGTTCCATTAAGTAAATAATTTTTTTGCGATATATAGCTAATAATATTTTGATAATTATTTTTTAATTTATTATCTAATAATTGATTATTAATAAATATTTCACCTTTTTTTGGTTCAATTAAGCAACTCATCAAATCTAATAATGTAGATTTTCCACTTCCAGATTTGCCAATAAGTCCAATGGTTTTATTTTTATCTAATTTTAAATTAAAATTTTTAAAAATAAGACTGTTATCTTTATATTCATAACTTAGATCTTTCAATTCCAACTTTTCAAATTCAAAGTTATCTATATTTGTTTGAATATCCCCATAATGAAAGTTTGATAATAAATTCTGAACTCTTTTAATCATATCAATCTTAAAAGAAAGATTATTGGTTTGATAAATTATTCTAGTGACTGATGGTATTGCTCTAAAAATTAATGCAGCAGTTATAGATAAAGTAACTATCATTTCATCTCTTTGATAATCAAATTTTAACAATGCTAATATTAAAATTGAGATTCCTATAATTATTAAAACCTCAATCATTTGCCTAGGTATTTCTAATAAAAATCCATGCTTAATAATTGCTCTTGATCTTTTAAAAATAGTATTCTTGAAATCTTTTAAAAAAAAATTTTGCTTTTTACTTAATATTATTTCTTTGATAATCCCAAAAGAATCTAGCTGACTTTCTACATATCTTTTTTGATAAATATTAATTTCTTCTCCATATCTTTTCATTTTTTTTCCGAATAATCGAATAATGAGATATGAAAAGACCACTGATGTAAGTGCTAAAACAACACCAATTTTATAATCAGTATAAAAAATAATTGAAAAAACTATTATAATTATAAAAACTTCTATAACGACATTTATAAAATTTTCTAATATCTCTATAAAGCCTGGCAAAAGTCCTATATTTCGAATTATTTCTGGCTTATCAGTTTTTAAAAAAAAACTATAATTTTGATTTAGATAATAATTAAAAACTCTAGAAGAAAAATTAATTTGCATATCTGCCAGAAGCCTTTTTTTGTAAAAAATTAAATATGCATTTATTGAATTTTTAATTAAGTAAATTGTTATCAATGCTGACAACAAAAATAATAATTGAGTTTGAAAATCATAATTGTTTAAAAAATGAATTTGATTTAAAAACTCATTTTGTGAATTTGAAAAAAAAAGTTGAATAATTGGAATAAATAACGATAAAGAGCATAACTCCAATATTAGATAAATCGATATATAAATAGATAATAAGTTAAATTGCTTTTTTTCTTTCGATGATAAATATTTGTAAACACTAGAAATAATTTTCATAAACAATTTATATACAAAGTTTGATCTGTTTTGATATTTTATGATACATTTTACTAAATCTTATCTAAAAGTGGTGAAAAATGCCCTTTATGATTTTCAAAGTCAGATTTTCTAAAATAATAATTCGTTAGAGCATATCTAATTTTATTTACTAATTTTTTACCTCTATGTATAAGACTGCTGTCAAATAGGATTAATGAACCGGCGTCTGCTGTTAACTCTACTATTTGATTTTTATTATCTAAAATTAAATTAATTTCATCATCACTAAATCTTGTAGATGGAAATTTATTCTTTAATTTATAAAAAGTTTTTAACATAAAAATATCTGATCTTGAATTCCTTATTATCTGCAAAGGACCGTTATTTGTATCAACATCATTTAAATAAATAATTGATTTGAATTGTTTTGTGTAAGAATCTTTATGCCAACCTTGACCAGAACCCAAATTTTCATCTTTAAAAATAACCTTATTGGCCATAATCATGTAAAGATCAATATCTTGATTTAAATATTGTTCACCAATCTGTTTTGTGAGTTTAACACTTTCATTCACTTTTTCTCTAAAACTTAATGAAATATTTTCAGCACCATAAATTCTATTATCTGAGAAATTTGGGTCTATCCATATTTTATCTTTATTATTCATCATAAAATCATCAAGAATATTTATTAATTTTAAACACTTTTCTTTAGAAAAATAATTTTCAATTATAATAAATCCGTCATTTTTAAGTTTTTCTATATGATCTTCATTAATTTTATCTAACTCTCTTGGAGATTTATATTTCTTATAAATAATATGTTGGTATTTTTTATATCTGATAAACTGACTTAAAAAGTTGGATTTCATACAATTAGAATACTATCATTTATTGATATATCATATAAATATCAAATAAAAAGTTTATTTTAGAAATTTTATGAACAATGACCTTACAATAATTCTACTGATCAAAGACAGACATGAATTTAATGAAAGATTTTTTCAATTTTATAATTTTTGTTTAAATAGATATAATCTTATTATTGCAGATGGAGGAAATAAGAAAATTGAAAATAATAAAATCAAAAATTTTATTAAAAATAAAAAAGTTAAATATATTAAATTTGTTGAAGACAAAACATACGAGATTTTTTATAAAAAAATCTATTCTAGTTTAAAGAAAGTAAAAACCAAATTTGTTTTATTTGCGGCAAATGACGATTTCATTGTTTATGAAAATTTAAATAAATCTTTAAAATTTTTAAAAAAAAATAAAGAATTTATCGGTTGTGGTGGGATAATGATGGATTTTAGAATAACAAATAAAAGTGGAAAAAAAATAATTTCAAATCTCCATGAAAAATATTCATACATTAAGTTAGATCATACACATAAATTGAACAGATTTAATTCATTCATCAAAAATTTGAATGACTTACCTAGAAACTGTATAATCAAGAAAAAAATTCTTTTAGAGGCTTATGCCCATTCTAATAAAATGTTTGGCAATAATGTTGAATTTAAAGATAATTTTACCTCTATATTTAATGTAATCAGTGGAAAAATTAAAATATTCAAAAGTCCTCTGATTTTACACCAATCACATTTTAACACTGAGGGTGGTCGGGGAGCTCAAAGACAATTATTAATATTTAACAATTACAATTTTATAAGAGATATTATAAGTTTTGATAAATTTTTATCAAAAAAATTAAATGTAAAACAAAATTATGTAATTCAAAAATATTATCAACATGTATTAATCAAATTTATAAGAGAGATGAATTTTTATTCTGAGCCAAGTATAATTGAACTAAGAGATCTTTTAAAAAAAAAGATTAGAAGAAAGTTTAACAACAATTTGTCAAATAGAGTGAATAATTATCTAAATCTTAATAAAATTGAAAAAAACACAGTCGAGACTATTAAATTTATTGAACAAAAAATTCTTAATTAATTCATAATTTTTCTTGATATTTTTTTATGAATAAAATCAATATTCTTTTTTGTTAATCCTTGATGGCAACCAATTAAAATACCATTTTTCATAATATAATCAGCATTTTTAAATGAATTAAGTTTATTTTTTTTTGAAATTAAATTTCTAAAAGCGGGATGTCTTAATATATTTCCACTAAATATTGGTCTAGTTTGAATATTATTTTTTTCTAAATAAATTTGAAGTTTTTTTCTATCGAAAAATTTGTTTTTTTTTAAAATAATCGGATATGCTAAGAAGTTCGTATGAACATTTTTTTCTATTTTTGGAATAATAAAAATTTCAGGAAATTTACTAAAAAATTTTTTATGTAATTCAAAATTCTTGTTTCTTATTTTGCTAAATTTTTTAAATTTTTTTAATTGAGCTAATCCGAAAGCTGCTCCAATTTCAGAAGGTTCAAAATTATAACCTGCTTCTGAAAAAATAAATTTTTTATCAAAATTTAAACCCATTAATTTTATGTCCAACCTTTTATTAATATTTTCAGAATTTTTTAAAATTGATGACATTCTACCCCAACTTCTAAGTATCTTTGCTCTTTTATATTGATTTAGGTCATTTGTCATCAACATACCCCCGTTACCAGCACAACTTATTACATGAGAGCCATAAAAACTTGTAATAGAAATGTCGCTAAATTTACCAGTAGAAATATTATTTATTTTTGCTCCTAAAGTATCAGCAGAGTCTTCTAAAATTTTAAGTTTATATTTTGATGCAATTTTGTAAATCTTTTTCAAATTAGGAATATTCCCAATCAAATTTGGTACTAAAATAGCTTTTGTTTTTTTGGTAATTTTATTTTCAATGTTCTGGGTATTTATTTGTAAGGTTTCAATATCTATATCTACAAAAATTGGTTTAGCTTGAGATAACACTATTGATGATACTGCGGTGCCAAAATTCAAGCAAGGAGTGATTATTTCATCATTTTTTTTAATATTCAAAATTCTCAAAGCAAGAATAATTGCTGAAGAGCCTGAGTTGACCATTATTCCATATTTTTTTGAAAACATGTTTGCGATTTTATTTTCAAATCTTTTTACCTTGTTGCCCATTTGGGTAGATTTTTTTAATTGAGATAAGACTGAATTAATTTCATCTTTATCATAAATATTTTTTCCGTAATAAATTTTCATACTTATCTATTTCTATTTTTTTTTGATAAGTTATAAAATTCTTTAATTTGCATGATTGAAAATTTTTTCATATCATAGCCTGATCCAAAGTTTAAATACCAATTATTTATAAAGTCTATAGTTTGTTTCATATTCAATATAGTTTTCCAATTTAATTCCCTTTTTGCCTTCGATGAGTTTAAATTTAGTCTTTTACTCTCATAAAATTTAACTTTTTTTGCAAAATTAATTTTATGACTTTTATTATTCATTCTTAGTAACAAAATTTTTATGAATTTAGAAACTTTTATTTGGTCTTTGATATTTGGTGCAAAATTCCACGAGTCGAAGATTATTTTTTTTTTATAAGCATACTCACTAGCTAATAGATACCCATTTAAACAATCTAATACATGGTGCCAAGGTCTAATGTAGCTTGGATGTCTTATAATTAGAGGTTTTTTTGAAATTATTGATTTAAATACATCCGGGACAAGCCTGTTTTTTTTCCAATCTCCTCCTCCAACCACATTTCCTGCTCTCAAGGTTATAATTTTTTTACCTACTTCTTTATATTTTTTTTGATATGATTTAGAAATTAGCTCTGCACAAGCCTTGCTGACACTATATGGTTCTGATCCTCCAAGTTTAGAATTTTCATTATATGATTTTTTAGACAAATTTTCTTCATAACATTTATCTGTGGTGATAATTACAACTAATTTTACTGATTTTGAAAAATAACATGCTTCTAATAAGTTTGCTGTGCCCAGTATATTTGTTTCATAGTTTTTAATTGGGTTTTTATTTGCTTCTGATAGTATTGATTGAGCAGCTAGATGAAAGACTATTTCAGGTTTACTTTTTACAATTTTCTTTTTTAACTTTTGATAATTTAAGATCGATTCTTTTTTTAATTTTTCATTGAATAGATTTTTAAATAAACAATAAGGTTTTGATGGGTAATCGATAGAATAGCCTATAACTTTTGATCCAAAAAATTCTAACCAAAGTTTAAGCCATGAGCCTTTAAAGCTAGTATGTCCTGTTAAAAAAACTCTTTTGTTCTTCCAAAATTTAAAATCAGCTGTTTTTAAGGCTACCATATTTTCCAGGGTGCTCCTTTTTTCCATAACTGATTGAGATACTCTGTATCTCTCTCAGTATCCATGCAATACCAAAAACCTTTATGTCTATAACCAGACATATTTCTTTTTTTGGTAAGTTTTTTCATTGGTTGCTGTTCCCACATTACATTTGGGCTCAAATCCAGTCTTGAAAAAATTTTTTTATTTATAATAAAAAATCCTCCATTAATTAAATAATCTGTTTTGAGAATTTTTTCATCAAAGGAAGTTACAATTTCTTTTTTTAATTTCAAGGATCCAAATCTTGGTATTGGAGGAACCACCGTTACAGTCACATCCTTTTTTTTTTTTAAATGAAATTTAATAAGCTTTTTTACATTAATATTTGATAACCCATCCCCGTAAGTCATCAAAAAATAGTCTTCATCAATTTCTTTTCTTATTAAATAAATTCTTCTTCCAGTTAATGTGTTTTGTCCCGTATCAATACAATTAATTTTCCAATTTTCTTTTAAATTTGAAAGATAGTTTCTAAGAATATTACCTTTATAACCCAAGCAGATTATGAACTCTTTAATACCGTTCTGAGATAAAATTTTAAGTATGTGCCAAATGATAGGCTTACCACCAATTTTTACCATTGGTTTTGGTATCGATTTAGTTAGACTTCCTAGTCTTGATCCTTTTCCACCAGCTAATATTACTGCTTTCATAAAAATATCACAAATATATATATATATTTAATATTAAATAAATGAAAAAAATTTTTATTTCAGGTGCTAGCGGATATATTGGAAGAAATATATCGCGATATCTCTCAAAAAAAAATTATAAAATTTTCTGTTTGACTACAAAAAAAAGATACAAATTAAAAAATTCTAAATGGATAGAAGGTAAATTAAATGGAAATTATGAGGAATATCTAAAAAAATCTGACTTATTAATACATTGTGCTGCAGCTGGAGTATATAAAAAAAAAAATAAAAAAGAATTAAACAAAGTTAATAATTATGATTCAATTAAATTTCTTAAAATGGCTTATAAATCAAATTGTAGAAATTGGATAATTTTGGGATCTTCTTATGAATATGGATATGTTAAAAATAAAGCGCTATCAGTATTTAAATCAAAATTAAAACCTGTTGATAGCTATGGAGTTTCAAAAGTTAATTTTTATAAAAACTTAAAAAAATTAAATTTAAAAAGAGATTGTAAAATATTATATTTAAGAGTTTTTCACGTTTACGGTGGTGATGAACCGAGAACAAGAATGTACCCAAGCTTATTAAGGGCAATAAAATATAATCAAAATTTCAAAATGACTAATGGTAAAGAAATAAGAGATTTCATAGGTATTAATGAGGCTGTAAAGAAAATTTATAAAGGAATAAAAATGTTCAAAAAAAAGAACTTTTTTATCACTAAACATCTCGGTTCTGGAAAAAAAGTTAGTATAAAGGATTTTGCAAATAAAATTTGGAAAGAACATAAAGCAAGAGGAAAAATTTTGTTTGGATTAATAAAGAAACAAAATAAATATCATTCTTTATATTCAGATAAAAAATCTTTAATATGAATGAAAAAAATTCATTATCAATAGCAATCCCAACTTATAATGGGGATAAGTTTTTAAAGAAACAATTTCAAATATTATTTGATGACTGTAATAAAAAGAAATTTATTAATTTTTATGAGATTGTAATAGTAGACAATTGCTCGACCGATAATACTAAAAAAATTGTCAAAAATTTTATAAAGAAAAATGAGAATCATAAGATTTTCAATATAAAATATATTAGAAGAAAAAAAAATGTTGGGTTTAGAAAAAATTTTCTATCTCTTAAAAAATTCGTAAGTAATAAATATGTACTTTTTTTAAATGACGATAACTTACCTTCTAAAGGATTTTATAAAAACTTATATAATTTATTAAAAAAGAATGAATATAAAGAAATGCTTATCTTACCAATTTCTAATAGTAATAAATATTACAGTGCTTTTTTCGGTATAAATAATGTCAGTTATATCGTTAATAGAGGTTCGATACTAAGTGGTATAATCCTCCAGAATAAATTCTTCAAATATAAAAATAGTTTAAAAAACTTATATCCTCAAACTGAGCTCTATTTAGATTATTATTTAAAGCATGGAATGAAACAAATAAACATTAAACCAGTTATTAATAATTTAGGTGAAAATACTTTTTCTAAAAGAATAAATTCAGACGACAGAATAAAAAGAAAATCTGATTTTGCAATTTTAGGAAAAATAGAAATAATTGAAAAATTTTATAAAGACAAAAAAATTTCTATTTTTCAATTTTATTACGCATTTTATTCAATATACAAAAAAGCAATACAAATAAAAAAAAAATTAAATGAAGAAAAAGAATATTCCATTGAAAATAATTTTTATAAAGAGATCATAAATTATAAAAGAAAAAAATTAGTAAAATTTACATTCTTTCTCTTATACTTAAGAAGTTTGTTTTAAAAAATAATATTAGATTATTTTGGTTTTGATGCCAATTTTGGTAAGATAACGATTAATTTTTTTGTATTTAACTTTATCAAAATTAGAAGTTATTGAATTTCTTTTTTCTGATAAATTTAACAATTTAAATTTATTAGAAATTTTGTTTAAAACAATTAATGCTGTAGAGCCAAATGAAACTACCATTTTAGGAAATTTTTTTTTATTTAAAAGATATAATTCGATTGGACAATCAATATTTAATATTTTCAAATCTTTGAAATATTTTTTTAAATATAAGGGATTTTCTTTTGGATGAGGTACGTAAATAATTTTTTTTTTGATTTAAGGTTTGGAATTATTTTTTTCAAAAGATTAATATAATAATTTTTTTTTAAATGATAAATCTCAACAAAAGGAATACCTAAAAAATAAACTTCATTTGAAAAACCTGATAAATTTTTTAATTTTTTTTTTAAAAAAGAATATTTATTAGTTTGATAATCGTATTTCTTAAAATAGTGAGGCTCGAATGCTGAAAAAACCCTACAATTTTTAAAATTAAGATTTTGGAAAATGTTTTCAAATATATTGGTACCATCGTCTAAAATAATACTTTTATCTGATAAATTGATAAATTCTCTATCAAGATATGAATTTGCATTTCCAGATATTACTAATTCAAAATTATTTGAAAAAAATTTTCTCAGTTTTAAAAATATATAAACAAGTTTGACTTGATAGCCTGTGCGGCATCGAATATGAGGATTTTTAATTTTCAATCTTTTTGATAATTTTTTTACTTTTTTAAAATAATTATCTTTAATGTGGTGTGAAAGGATCATTGTATTTCTTAAATTTTCGTTAAATATATTATTTGACTCAGTGAGTTCTTTAAAATTGACAATTTGAAGGTAACTTTGTAGGAGAATAATTTTTTTTGATAAAAGTATATTTTTTAATAATAAATACATTTATATATAAAATATTGAACGTTTATTTAAGCAACTTCTCAATTTAGTGAGATAAAACTTTTTCTATTTTTGTTTTTTGTAATTTTATCATCCAAGTAAAAAGAGTCTGTTTTTTTTGCCTCTGTGCTTAATTCTTCTATTATTGACCCATCTTTTGAAATTGATTGGAACCAATGAACATGTTTGGGCTTAATTGTGTATAAGTCACCTGGTTTTAAAATTTTTTCTACTTTTTTATTCTTGTGCCAAGTTTTTAATAATATCTTTCCATATAATACAAAAAAAGTTTCATCTTTTTTTTTATGATATTGCTTTGGATGTATTTGTTTATGAATCAAAAAAAGTAACTTTTTACAATAACTTTTATTAAATACTGTAATCATTGAGAGACCAAATTTATTAAATTTTTCTATCCCATAATGATGAGAAACTTCAATACTTGAATCCAATGGAGTTACAATTTTTGATTTTGTGATCATTAATTTTATTTTTTCTCTAATTTCTTCAATTTTTTTTCTCTTATCAAAAATAACTATATTTTTTTTTAAAATTGCAGAAGATTGATTGATATCTTTCTTAGCTCTAAAAATTGAAAACTTTGAAAAATCATTTGCTAGTAATTGATTGTTTGTTGCAGGATATTGAAACATTACATGCTCTTTTTTAATTAGTTCACCTTTTTTAACAATTTTACCTTTTTGAAGATAAATTCCTCTTTTAAAATTTTTTAATTGTTTTCTTTCTAAATTTATATTTTTATTTCTTTGTTTTACACTTCCAATTCTATCAATTGACATTGCTAAATAATTCAACCATTTGTTAAATTGATTTGGACTTACAGAATATTTATTGGAAGAATATTTTTTTGTTTCAAAAGCTATATGTTTTTCAAAAATTCTTGCCCCCATTCCATAACTAATAGCCCCTGATAAATATTCATCTGGATCTTCATGAGAAGAAAATCCTTTTATCTTTTCTTGATAAATATCTTTCAAATGTTGAAAAAAGCTCAAATTCAAATCTTTTGAACTAGTAGGATACATGGCGACACAATAAAGAAAATTAATTTTTTTTATTCTGGCGGATAGAAAAGAAACTACATTTGAAATCTCTTTATTTGTTGCCCCGCCCAGACTACATATTATTTTTTTATTTTTTGCTTTTTTTACAATATGCTCCATTAATGGCCAATCAGTGATTGAACAGCTAGCTATTTTTAAGTAATCAAATTTTTCTGACACAACTCTATCAACTGAAATTTCATCAAAGGGAGTACAAATTAATTTAAATTTTTTTTTTGAAAAGTTGGATATAATATTCCAATCTTTTTTTTTAAGATATGTGCTTTCAAACCTTTTAACACCTTTGTGATCAGAATTCTTAAAAGTATCATTAATAAATGTTTCGTTATTTCTATACTGAAATTTAATTGCAAAATTAATTTTATTTCTATGGTTTAATGTAATTTTATAAAATTTTTCTATTAAATTTTTTGTGTGTTTAACATCACCCATATGATTATTGGCCAATTCCATAATAACCAAGGGTTTTTCATTAATTTTATTACTTAAAAAAGACATATTTGCAGCTGATAACATAATATTATAAAACTTAGTATTAAAATATTAAAAAAATGGTTCGTAAAAAAATTTACACAACAGACGGTAAAGTAAAGCATTTATCAAAAGATGAAGATATTAATGAAAAGTTATCAAAAATTATTGGACCCAAATTTATTGAATATAGAAAAAAATGGGATCTAGCAAATAACTTTGAACTTGAAACTGATTTTCCTCTTTTTTTGCATGTAGAACTAAACCAAACTTGTAATTATAAATGTCCTCACTGTATTATTGGTAATCCTGATGAGATACCCAATATGTATGATGAGTCCGAAAATTTATCATTTGAACAATATAAAAGGATAGTGGATGAAGGATCTGACTATGAATGCCCATCTATTTCACCACAAGGTGAAAATGAACCTTTCTTAAACAAAAATTTTGAGAAATATTTATACTATGCACATAATAAAGGATTCATAGATATAATGACTAATACGAATGGATCTCCTATCACGAAGACTAGAGCACAAAAAATATTAGACTCTGGTTTAACTCGATTAAGATTTAGTTTAGACGCGTTCACTGATAAAACCTATAAATCTGTAAGAGTTGGAGCAATAGATTTAGATAAAGTAAAAAGGAATATTTTTAATTTTTTAGACTTAAAAGAACGAGGTGGATATAAATTACCAATAGTTGGAGTCAGTTTTTGTAAACTTAGCAAAAATATACATGAGTTAGAGGATTTTAAAAATTATTGGCAAGATAAAGTGGATATAGTCACAGTCCAAACTTATGTTCCGCCATCATTGAATAAAAAAAAACATTTCAGTTTTTATACTGAAGATCAGTTTTATGAAGAGGAAAATATCCATTTTAGATGTAATCAACCATTTCAAAGAATTCAAATCAGGAACAATGAAATTTTTCCCTGTTGTTATTCCTTGGTTATGAGTGATAAAGGTTCAGAAAATTATAAAAAATTTTTAATTGGCGATTTAAGGATACATACGATACATCAAGCGTGGAATAGTAAAAAAATGAAAGATTTGAGAAAACTGCAACTAGAAGGTAGATTAAGAGAAAACCCAACATGCCTAAATTGTGCAAAGTTTACATTCCCAACAAAAAAGTTTGTTCAAGAACAATCTGAAATTTTTGATAAAAAAGAGGCTTTTATATAAAATTAAAAAATTTATATAAATAATTTAAATGAATATTTTAATATTTGGCGCAGGATCAGTTGGCGCTCACCACGCAAATGCTGCTACATTTCTAGGAGCAAATGTGTCTATTACCGATATTAATGAAAATCAATTATTGTATTTAAAAAAAAATCTTTATCCGAATAGGTATGGGAAATGGAATAAGAAAATTGATATTATAGATTATGATAATATTTTTAAAATAAAAAAAAAAATTGATCTAATAATTTTAGGTATTAGCCCATCAAATCATATGACGGTTCTTAAGGATTGTATAAAAAATTTAAAATTTAATAAAATTTTAGTTGAAAAACCTTTATTTGTTTTCAATCAGAGAATTAACATAAAGATATTTAAAAAATTTGAAAATAAGATATATTGTGGTTTTAATCATGAAGTTTCAGAATCAATATTATTTGTAAAAAAATATATAAAATCAAAAAATAATATTAAAAAGATAAAAATTAAATGGGCGGAAAGTTTTAGTTATCTTCTTAAAGCACACCCTTGGATTAAAAAGATTGAAGATACATACCTTTCTAATATTTATAAAGGGGGCGGGGTTTTACATGAGTTTTCTCATGCAGTTCATTTAACAAATAGCTTAAAAAACTTAATAATTAGAAAAAAAAGTTTAAAACTTAAATCAAGAATTGTTTTTAAAAAAAATAAAAATAAAAAAAAATATGATATTTTATCAAAAATATTACTAAAAAATAAAAATTTTGAAATTAATACCCATATAGATGGAAAATCAAATCCACCTGAAAAGAAAATTTCTATTTATTCAAATAATGAAAAATTGGTATGGGAAAGGTTAGCTGATAAAAATATTGAAAAAATAACGATTTTTAAAAATGGTGACAGTAAGTTAAATAAAATATTTAAAATTAGTAGACCGCAGGACTTTATAACGCAAATTAAGTTCTTAATTTCTAATAAAAAAAAGAATATGAATGACATTAAATGTAATGACTTTAAAAATTCGTTAGCAACTACACTTCTGATAAAAAAATGTATAAAAAATTCTTAAAAAATAATCATAAATTACAACAATACGCCCACACAAAAATTCCAGGCTTAAGTGGACTTCTTGGAAAAAGACCTGAATTATATGTGCCTGGAGGAAAATGGCCAACATATTATTCAAAAGCTAAGGGTATAAATATCTGGGATTTGTCCGGAAAAAAATTCTTGGACTTTACTATGCTTGGAATTGGCTCATGTGTCCTTGGATACGGTGACAATGATATTAATAGGATTGCAAAAAAAATTATTAATGAAGGTTCAATGACAACATTAAACCCAATAGAGGATTTGGACTTAGCTGAAAGACTTATAGATATCCATCCCTGGGCAGAACAAGCAAAATATGCACGAACAGGTGGAGAAATTATGTCTATTGCGGTTAGAATAGCAAGAGCGGCAACAGGAAGAGATAAAGTTTTGTTTTGTGGTTACCATGGATGGCATGATTGGTATTTATCAACCAATCTTAATAAGAGTGATAAATTAAAGGATCATCTATTGCCTGGACTGGAACCTATAGGAGTTCCAAAAGAATTAACAGGCACTGTAATACCGTTTAGGTTTAATAACTATGATGATTTAAAAAATATAGTTGAAAAAAATGTAAAAAATTCTGCTGCAATAATTATTGAGCCAGCTAGAAATAAAATTGTTGAAAAGAAATTTTTAAAAAGTTTACGCAAAGCAGCTTCAAAAAATAATTGTGTTTTAATCTTTGATGAAATTACATCAGCTTGGAGAAATGATACATCGGGAATTCATAAAGAAATTGGCATAAATCCAGATCTTGCAACATTTGGAAAAACTATAGCTAATGGTATTCCTATGGCGGTATTATTGGGCAAAAAATCAATAATGGAGTTTGCTAACAAAACTTTTATAAGCAGTACTAATTGGACAGAGAGACTCGGACCGGCTTGTGCAATTGAATTTATTAAAAAACACAAAAAACTAAATGTTGGTAAAATTCTTAAGTATAATGGCAAAAAAATCAGAAAAATCTGGAATAATGCTGCAGATAATGCAAATTTGAAAATAGAAGTGAGTGGAATTCTTCCTTTATCCCAGTTTAGAATATTAAATGATGATTGGCCAATAATAATAACTTATTTTAACCAAGAAATGTTGAAAAGAAAAATTTTAGCCTCAGACAGATGTTACTCAAATACTTGTCAAAATGAAAGTTCATTTAAAAAGTATGAGATTGCCTGTTATGAAATTTTTAATAATATTTCAAAATATTTAACAAATGGAACTTTAAAGAAAAAACTTGATGGACCAATTAAGCAAATGGGATTTAAAAGATTAACTTGATAATATCAAAAGCCACAATTATAACTGCGAGATCATCTTCACAAAGATATCCAAACAAAATATTAAAGGATATTGTAAAAAAAAAAAAATCGATTGATATTTTAATAAAAAGATCCAAAAAAATTGGATTGCCAATAATTTTAGCAACAACTAACAACCAAGAAGATGATGGGCTTTGTAACTATGTAAAAAAAAAATATAAAATTATGATTTTTAGAGGAAATAAAAAAGATAAAATTAAAAGATGGTATGACTGCTTTAAAAAATATCGAATTAATAAAGCATGCATGATAGATGGTGATGATATTTGCTTTGATTACGATATTTATAAAAAGAATATTAGTAGACCAGGTTTTATTGGATGTGAAAAAAGCATCATTACTGGTATTTTTACAAATATTATAGACTTTGAGAGCTTAAAAAAAATCTATAATTCAAGTAGAAAGTTTAAAGATACCGAGATGATTGAGCCTTTTGTAAAGAAAAGTAAAATAAAAGTTCAACTTATTAAAATTGATAAATTCTTTAAGAAAAAAAAAATAAGACTTACTTTTGATTATGAAGAAGATTTATTACTATTTAGAAAATTATTTTCAAAATTCAGAATTACTGAAAAAACTTCGAACTTTTTGAAATATTTAATTAAAAACAAAAAAATTGCGTCAATTAATTTTTTTAGAGAAAAAAATTGGAGAGAAAATCAATTAAAAAAAATTAAAATTGCACTTAGAAATAATAATTAAAAATTTATATTTTTAAAAATAAATTAACATTCATATCAAAAATTTTTTTCAGTGCATAAATCAAGCCAATTGAGCTATTAGTACTGGTCAGCTGCACGCATTACTGCGCTTCCACATCCAGCCTATCAACGTG
>MDTD01086356.1_pt1 | contig 44544 bp, 36 predicted proteins | sample 811221 | NCBI WGS metagenome assembly MDTD01 (sample SAMN05326646, study PRJNA326480) | marine metagenome | isolation source: seawater | place: Pacific Ocean: South West | collected 2011 | reverse complement strand
AACCTCAAATGGACAAAAATTGTAAAACCTAAAGGTTTCGCCTGAAGGCGAGGGTTTTAAACCCATCGCCGTGACAATAAATACATATTCAAGTTGCCATTTCATATTTAAAATTAATTATTTTTCAATTTCTAAAAAATGGGCCATACCAAGTATATTCCAGCCATTTTCAGCGTTTTACGTCCGGCCACACCCTCGCCCCAATCGCCCTTCCTCGCTATTTAACAGTCTATAAATATCAGCATATAGGTGATTATCATAGAAATGACGACGTGCCGGCTGACATGCCAGGCCTCTTTGAGTTGGCAATGCCATTGCCATTGCCATACCGTTGGCGCCTAGCATTGGGATTTCGCTCCCGACGCTTCGGACAATTGCGTTATGTTAGTAATATAATTCAGCATATCGTTCAAATATCCCCAATAGAATTCCACAACTTTCTACTTGGCAATCACAATTTGATATCGTTTTACCCAAGACCTTCAGCACAAATCAGACAAAACTGTATAATTTATTTTCACCTAAAAGAGCTAGTTTTTTTTACGGGGATTATAAATGAAAACTGATTGTTTCTTGGCTACCCAATCGTTTCACACGGCTACTGTCCGATGGATATACCTATACCTGTTGATAGCAATGCCGAATGTTTTGCTTGGCCAAATGATGCCGCAAGCCGGAATGACTGCCCCCAAAGCCTGGTGGGATGCCGTCGATGCCGGAGATTTGTCGGCCATGAAGAAGCTGGCGATACGTGGTCAGTATATCAATGCCCGTAACGATTACAGTTCGACGGCTCTGATCATCTCGGTCAATGAAAATCACACTGAGGTAATCGATTGGCTCTTGTCACAGAAAGCTGATCTGAAAATCCAGACTTATAACGGCTACAACGCTTTGATAGCAGCAAGCAGCCTCAACAATGCCCATGTGGTCAAACTCGCACTGGAAGCTGGCGTACCCATCAACGGATATTGCGAAGAGACCAACATATATGGCAAACTCCCCGCCCGATATACAGCTGCTCATCTAGCCGCCGCCAATGGGGCAATCGAGTCGATGAAACACCTTGTCAAACATGGGGCAGATATGAAGTTGACCAATCAGGACGCTCAGACTCCTTTGGGTTGGTCGCTGGTTTACGGTCAGATCAAGATGTATCGCTACCTTCTGAGTCTGGGCCTTAAACCTACAGAGCACCAGACCACTGGCGAGCATCTGATTGTGTATGCGTTATTGCACAATCAACCGCAAATCATGCGGGAATTGGCGGAAAGTGAACCATTTCCTGTGAAACAGCAATACGCAGAGTGGTTTATCAACACCGCTTTGGAGCGTGGATTTCTTACTTGTGCACAAGCGTCTCTGGAAACCTACCGCTGGAAAGAGCAACGCCCACAGGATCGTGCAGAGCAGGCCTTCATCGCAGCAGTGATTGAAGCTGACGTAGCCAAGGCCAAGCAGTTGGCTCAAACAACCCCTCATCAATGGGGGAGTGACTTTCTGCCGATCGCCATACGATTTGCTTCACAACGTGGGAACCTTGATCTGGTCCCGGCGTTGAAAAGTGCCAATCAACAAATGTCGCTTCGTCTAGCGCACAGCAAGGCTTTGCACGAACCGTTGCTCAATGCGATGACGGAGAAAGATTACACGCGATTGGAAGCGTATTTTTCAGCTGGAACGACCATAGACAACCAGGATCTCAACGGCAAAATGATGCTGCAACTCAGATTGATGAAGCCGCAAATCGACATCCTGAAAATGCTTGTGAAACATGGTCTGCGATTTGATTACGACCGGGCTGATGCGGCTCGTTTTTATGACAGTATGGTTCAGCAAAAACATCCTCAATACGCGATGCAGTTACTTGCCTCGGATTGCACGCCAGCACCATTTTCACTGATCACAGCGATTGATGTACAAGACCAGATAGCCGTTGCTGCCTTGCTCAAATACGATTGGAATCTAAAACAAATCGAGTGGACTTACCGTGGCAGACCGGTGCAGCTCTTGGCGTTTGCCCGTGAAAAAGGTTCTGAGCAGATTGTTCAAATGATCCAACAGGCATGGTCGGGCAAACGTGTCAATCCGTAATCCAAGGGGGAAATATTTATGTTTACAATCATCCAAAAAAACAGCTTCATTACCTGTATCGTGTTGGTTATGTTCCTTTGCATGTCCTTATTCAGTTGGTCGTTGGGGCTATTTGAATCAAGCGCATCGCATCAAACTGCAGACAAGAGCATGCTCACACTCGTGGCAGATCAAAATGGCCCGCCACCGATTCCCGATCATATCATCAAGCGAATGCGTGACCGGGGCATGTCTGAAGAGGCGATTCAGCGCATGATCAAACGGCGCGAGGAAGCATTTAGCCGAAGCCGGTCAGGAAATTCAACCAGCAGTCGATCCTCGTCCCGAAGATATTCATCCAGTTCATCTATTGAGGATGTGAGTATCGATTCGATCAAAAAATTCATCGCCTCCGCCCCCAAGGTTCAACGCGCATTGGCCCCCAAGCTCACGGATACGATAACGCTGTTGGTGACGCCGTTTGAATTGGACAAGCAGTGGTATCGCAATGAGCTTGCTGCTGTGAACATGGCAGATTTGCTGATGGCGAAACTCAACGACCAACCGGGCATTCAACTCGTCGATCGTCAGCAACTCACTGAAGCATTAAGCGAGATGTCCTTGTCATTGGGTATCAACGGCGAGCAGGCCATGCAAATGGGTCAATTGCTCAAAGCCAACATGGTATTGCGGTGCAATGTGATACAAGATACCAAGGCCGAACAGTCAACCCTGATCATGAGCGTCATCGAAACACGCTATGCTGACGTGTTGGTTCAAAAACAGCTAACACTCGAAGCCTCTGCACAAGGATACTTTCAACCCACAGAATCGGATATCACGCAGATCACACAGACTGCCCAGGCGTTAATCCCGTTGGCAATTAAAACCAGTCAATCACTGCGTCGCAAAACCATCATTGCGCCCCTGTTTATCCGCAACACCACTGACAATGAACGTCTGGACCATTTCGAATCAGGGTTCCGTCAAATCCTTGCCAAACTTGATGAGCAGGCCGACACACATGTCCTGAAAATTGCCGGCCTCGACGATACGCTTGGGGAACAATCCTTAGGGCTCATCGGTCTTAGCGATACTGATCCCAATGCCTGGCAGTACGTCGCAGATCAGTATCTCTGGGGCTATTTTCATGAAGAGTCTCATCCGGACAATACGCCGGTGGTTCAGATTCCTGTCACCATCACCGTCTACTGCTGGGATGGTTTGAACGTACCCATTCAGTTGGACCAGAAGACCACCATCGGCCAGTTTGAGCAAGGCATTGAGCAAATCGCACAGCAGGTCACCAAGCAGATTCAAACCCGTCGTTCGGATCAGATCTGCCAGGGATTAGCTGGCCAAATTGCGGGGTATCTCTATGCCCAACAATCGCATATCCGTCAAACACTACCACGGGGACAAAGGATTAACGAAACACCTGCGGATCGACGCAAGAAGAAATATTGTCGTTTTTTACTGGATTTAGCCCGGTTTTTTGATCCAGACAATCAAAAGGTCGCAAGTGAACGCGGCAAACTCTATCCATCGCCGAACTATGTCAGCTCATGGGAACATATGCAGCAGGCCATGACCGCGTGTGATTATTGGCAACAGTTCTTCCAACGCTTCGCCACAAGCGATCAAACCAAGTATGTCGATGAAGCATTGCGTTTTAACACCACTGCCCTAACCGCCATGGCATATACTTTTGCGTCCAAACCCGTAAAAACCAACCAGCAGTACAACTTTTACAATGTCGCCTGTTTCCCGCCGGACATGACATTGGATGGCCTTGAGCAGATCAGGTCACGCATGCTCGATTGGGATGTGCAATTTCAGGAGACTATTTCGCAGGTTGCATCACGACGTGAAAAAGGTGCCAACGCACTGACATCCATGGGACTGAACAATCTAATCAAAGAACTTGAGAAAATGGCGGATTCTTCCGAAGAAACCGTACGAATTCTCAGCACATTCAATACAATCAACGAACAGATCCGCCAAGGTGTTGCGTTGAAATTTCAAGCCATTAAACGCAAGCGTCAACTGACTGCCCCGCGACTTGCGCCTGCTCAAACCGCCCGGGAATCTCAATCGCAGGACAAAACGCAGCCGCATGTTCAGTCCAAAAAACCAGAGCTTGCTCATGGGCCGATTGATCCAGTCATCCTTGACCGCGTGGAGCGTACCCGTAATGGGCAAGCCAATCCCTACGCCAATATATTCCAGCAGCAAATTCCTGCCGTGGAAGTGTTGCCGCCACATCCAGCCCTGTTGCTAGAAACGCCGCAAGTACAGTATCCGGCCTTCATATCGCACATACCTGATCAAAGCCTCCAACGCGTGTCAACTTCCATGACGAATAATGAAGTCAAGCCGATTTTGGCGTGCAGTGAGGATCACCTGTGGATCAGCGCAGGAGCAAAACTGGTTTATAACAATGATGCGACGAAACGTGCGGTCAGTTTAACTACTGAAATTCCGCGTGACTCCATCAATGATTTACTGATACATCAAGGCAAGCTCTATGTCGCGTTAAAACGTCGTGGGCTGGTTGTACTTGATTTGAGCAATTGGGAAAGCCGTACGCTGCGGTCCGTTGATGGTTTGCTCTCATCAAGAACCGACCAACTGGCTCGAGTTGGTGAAACATTGCTTGTTAGCCATCACGATCATCGCTTGAGCATGGTGAACATGTCGGACTTATCCATCACCGAACGACAGGTTAAAATTGAAGAAGCCAACACAACAACCATCACCGCCGATCAGATGACAGCTTGTGGCAATTGGGTATTGATTGATCAACAGTACCTTTTTAATTCGGCGACGGGCAAAACCGTAACCCTGGATTCGACACTCCGACAATACTTAGGTGATCAATTACTCACCGGAAAATCCAACATTGCCAACGCAAAGCTGGTCGCGGACATTTCATGCAGTGATGGCAAAGTTTTCTGGTTGACGACTTCGCAACAACTAATCCGTCTGGACATGCAGGCATCCCGTGCCGAAGCATGGCCGTTACCCTTAGCCCAGCCTGATGACATGGTGGCGATGGGCCAATACGTATACCTGACCTATCGCGAGTCAAACTGGCATAAACGCGTGACCAAACAACGAGCATCAATCCATACCGAAAAGTCCATGCTCATCCCCTGGCGAACACATCTGCTGGTGTGGGATTCACAAAAAAATAAACTGGCTGCTCGGCAGACTGTACCCGGTGATGTACCCGCGATCACTGTAGACCACGGGCAGCTTTGGCTGGCAGTAAATCAAAGCGAGCAATGGCAGTTAGCCCGCATAGTCACGCCTGATCCTGCTGCGACAGAACCTTATGCCTGCTCTTGGATTTCAACACCGCTTACGACCCATGGTCCGCGTGACATAGCTCATGATATAGCCTCACTGGCCTATGCCGGACAGGTGGAGTTGATCAGTGATTGGCTAAGGCAAGCAGATTCCAGCCAGCAAATTATTGTCAACCATTCTCTGGCGGCAACCTGTCAACGAGCCGATGAATTGAGCGTGATAGCCTTGGCTCAACATCTTGTGAAAGATAAGTCAGATCGCCTGGTATATCTCTCGGGTGCAATCAAGCAGGCTGCAAAACTAGGACGTTTGGACCTTTTTGATGCGTTGTATCATTTGGCTGACATTCTACCTGCCGATCAGTTTTCACCGGATCATCCCTTTGCCCATAATCGTGCCTATGTCAGTGATCCGGATGAACGCCGATGGAAATCACAATCCAAGTTCATAGCCAGCTTACGCCAGATCGCCATGGAATATGATCGGCCTGCGATCCTCCAGGCATTGCGTCACTATAACCTTCCACCTCAACCAGTTTATGGCATGTGGCAGGCGATCAATACGGGAATTGATCACCGCATAAACAATCTGATTTTCCCATCTGCCGTGGCGATCATGCGGTTGGATCGCCAAGCCTTTAAACTACTTCCCAAACAGGCATCCAACCAAGCGTTACTGCTGTCGGCATTGGGTTCGCACGATCCGTATTATCTCAATGAATTTCTTTGTGATTCGTCTGTGGATTGGAAGGCCTTTCGTCTGGATCTTAAAGCGACAGCCTCTTGGTTGAATCATCAGCGATTAAATGAGATGGTGGATTGGGCCTGCCAAGCCGACGTCTCCCATCGCGTGCCGCTTGTCATGCCATTGGTTCTGGCAATCAAAGACGTCCAGGCTGCGAAAAAATTGCTGGCGGTCATGCATGATGTCAACGAGACCCAACTGGTCGAATCCTTCATCCAAACACACGACATCGCGTTGCTCGACCTACTCGTTAAAGCCGGTTGGGATGTAACAGCCCATACACCCAAAAGCAGCCTCGGACGACATGTAATTGCTGATCTGCGTTTGATGGATTGGCTCATTACTCACGGCTTGCCGGTGAATCAGGTTAACGACGATGGGCAGACTCTATTGATGCAGGCGGCTGGCATGAAAAAAGAGACGCTCTGTTATCTGTTACTGGCAGCCGGAGCCGATCATAAACTTAAAGACGCTGATGGGAAAACGGCAATGGACTGGGCTCAAAGTACGCAGGTCAAAGCGGTGATCAAAGCCTTCATGCAGCAGCCCAACCCAACCTCAACGGCATCTGCCAACTCCTCGAACGTGTCTTTCGCAACAACCCCCAAACCGCAATCCAAACCAGTGACACCGAAGTTTGTTTTTAAAAGCAAGCCCCGTCCAGCGGGTTTGAGTGACAGGAAAATCGCAGCAAACCTCCTGGAAGCTTCGGTTCAGAATGATCCCCAGCAAATCATGCAGTGCTTGGCATGGGGTAACGATTTATTTCGTTCGTCTCCATATGTCGGTCGATACGGCAATTTTCGATCTCCATTGATGTATGCTGCCTCTCGTGGGCAACTGGAGATCGCCCGCCAGTTGATCGAAGCGGGTGATCCGATAGATCGCAACTTATCGGGGCTGGATCAGGACAATTGGACCGCCCTGATGTATGCCACCGCCAACGGTCATGCAAAGGTCGCAGCCTTGCTTCTGGATCATCATGCCAATTGGCACTTGAACAATCACAATCACCAGACCGCCCTGGACTTGGCACGCATGTATCACCATGATTCAGTTCTGGCAGTCTTCGAAGAGCGAGGCCTACTTAAACAGGAAGGCAGAGTGCTGATGCGGGCAGTGATGCGCAACGATGCAACAATGCTTGAGAAGTTGGTTAAACAGGACGGGTACGAGATTGATGCTGTAGACGAAACAGGCCAAAGCGCCCTCTTTGTTGCCATGAACGTGTCGGGCAATCAGCTGTCTCGAAGCAAATACCCAGCGAATTTTTACATCAATTACCACATGATGAATATACTTATGCAGTTGGGTGCTAATGTGAATCACCAGGATCGATTGGGGCGAACAGTACTGCATCGACTGCTCCAAAGCCGCTTGGTCTCCGGCATTAAGGATCCCGAAGAAACCGATGAAAACTGGCAAAATGCTATTAATCGGATTTGTGGACCCAGTCGCTTCATGCTAAAGATTGGCGCCGACCCCAAACTACCGAATAAGAATGGGCAAACACCGGTGGACCTGGTGAATATCAACGTGAAAGATCCCCAGTTAAAACAATCTCTCTTACAGTTATTGCAATCGCATCAGTGAATAAGGGCAAAAATCCTGACGAGAATACTTCTGGAACAGTCCCGCAAGCAACATAATGATTCACACAATCTGAGCCATTGCCTGACACACAAGTATTCCCAACCTGAATTCTTCTTAACTATACGAATCACCTGAGGGAGAAACGTATTTTAAAAAATGCTCAACAGGTTTAACCGAATCTTGGATTGACCCTTGATACCCATAGGCTGGCATCTCAACGCCAAGGCATCATTGATGCCAAGGGCGATATCGTTGGTATGTATCTAGACGTTGTTGGTAAGCAGGAATCAAATCCGAGCGTCCTACTGCCTTTAAGCGTGCGATGGCTTTGTGCATTGCATGGATCGCTTGCTCGTAGTCGCCGCTTCTGGCCAGTGCCGCTGCGAGTGTATCCCATGCCACAGGATTCGACCCTCCGACACGATCAAAAAACGTCTTGGCATAGGTCAAGGCTTTAACCCCATCGCAGACTGACTCATCAGGGCAGGTGGCGTACAACCACGCCAATCGCTGCACCGTGCCGAGGTTGCTGGAGTTTCTTGGATGCTGTGCAAGGATCTGTTCAAAGAGATCACGTGCCTGGGCCCATTGACCGTTGGCTGCATAGGCCGATGCCAATACGCCAAACGTTCGTGGGTCTTGACCGCTTTGTGCATAGAGCTCTTTGGCTGCGATCAACGCATGGACTTTACGATCCGCACGTAGCAGGATGTTGACTTGGTTGATCTTCAAGGTCACATCATCAGGCTTTAACACCAGGGCTTGATTCAAGCAGTCCAACGCTTGTTGCCAACGCTTTTGCCCAGCGAGCAATTCAGCGTAAGCGACCAAAGTGGACACATCCTCCGGACGCTGCTGAATCACTTGTTCGTATAGTTTGGAAGCTTCCGTCAATCGGCCATCAATTCGTTGAAGCTGAGCAAGTGAAATGCAATAGTCTGCATTGTCCGACTTCAAGTTGACTGCTTTTTCCAACAACGGCCGGGCCAGATTAAATCGCTGACTCTTGAGGTAAATCTCACCCAGTGCATGTAAGGCTGAAGCATCGTTTGAATCATCCGCAATCGCTCGTTGTAACTGTTGGATATGCTTGTCCAACCCTTGAGCCATTGCCTGAGCAACTTGCAGATGCAACCTTGCGCGTGGCGAATCGGGATACACTGCCAACACCTTCTGCCACAACACCACAGGCTGTTGATAGTCTCCAACACGGAACCATGTGCGGATACTCAGCATCAAAATGATCAACACGCAAACAGTCATAAAGACACTTGGGAATCGACGCAACAATCGGCCAAGTAACAACAATATCCCGACAATGACACAGGCCACCGCCAGATACATCCGATGCTCAACAGCCAGATCAAACACAGGCACAAAACTGCAAGTCGGTGCAAGGATTAAAAACACAGCCAACGGCAAGATGCTCCATCGCACACGCATACCAGCAAGTATCACCGTCACCAAAAACAAAACGACCATCACCGACAACGTCAACCCACATTCAGACACCGTTGCAGGCACCGGCCAGTTGTGATCAAACACCAACACCACCGGCCAAACCGAAAGCTTCAGGTAATACAAGATCACACTGCTTTGAGCTGCAAGATATGTTGACGGTGAAATAATCTGCATCAATCCTGCACCCGCACTGGCCGTACCATTTTGCGGATCACTGCTGAAGATGCCAAGCATCCCCGTCATGCCCATCATCCCCCAAGTAGCGATGAGTCCGAGGTACATCCACCGACGCGTTTTGAATATCCGCCCAAAGGAGTCCAAAAGCAGCAGTCGATCCATAGCCAAGAGTGTCACCGGCATGGTCACGCAAATGAGCTTGCACTGCATTCCAAGCAGGCACGCCAAGACACAACCGATTTGCCAACGACGCCAATGAGTTGGCGAATCGACACTGCGGACCAGGCTGTAAGCTCCAAGCAGATACATGCCCGAGGCCATGAGTTCCGCACGTTGGGCTAAGTAGATCACCGCCTGCGATCCAAGCGGGTGAATCAACCAAATCATCGCACCAGCAAAACCCAACCATGTCGCCCGTTTGGCATCCATCCCGACACTTGGCAATTGCAGCGTTCGACTTAACAGTCCAAAAAGTAATAGGCCGTTGAGATAATGCACCACCAGATTAACCAGATGGTATCCCCAGGGCTCCGCACCATGCAGAGCATAATTACCCGCAAAGCTCAGCGTCACCAACCCGCGATCACTGAGCATTGCGTTTTGAAATGCAATTCCAAGATCAATCACAGAGGGGTTAAGCAAAATGGATTGTTCGTCATCCAGAAAGTAGCCTGTCTGTAATGCCCCGTGATACACCACGGCCATCCAGATGAGCATTGCCAACCATGCCCAGTATCCTATGCTCGTGCGCATGGGTATTGAGATGTTTGTAGAAGTGTCTGTCATGGGTTTGCCCAGTGCTCGCTCGTAATCTGTCAATGCATATCCTACCGCATGATGCGGGTGTGCATGACAAAAGCGACGGCCTATCACTGCGATACAAGTTGTACCGCCGTAAAGCAACTGCGCACCAGGAAGCCAAATAGTCAATTCAAAATTGAATCGAACATCAAAGACATGTCAATTAATGATGGATTTAGTGAAATGCAATCACTTGGAGAAGAGGTTGTATTTGAGGATACACCAGATCGCGCGGACGCCGTCTTTCCAGCCGATCTTCTTGCCTTCTTCATAGGTTCGACCGCTGTAGCTGATACCCACTTCAAAGATGCGACACTTCATGCGTGAAATCTTGGCGGTGATTTCAGGCTCAAAGCCGAAGCGGTTTTCTTTGATATCGATGTTCTGAATGATTTCACGTTTAAAGACCTTGTAGCAGGTCTCCATGTCAGTGAGGTTCAGGTCGGTAAACATGTTGGACATGATTGTAAGGAAGGTATTACCCAGCGAATGCCAGAAGTAAAGCACGCGATGGGACTCACCGCCTGCAAAACGGGATCCGAAAACCACATCCGCTTTGCCATCCACAATCGGCTTAAGCAGTTTGGGATATTCTGCAGGATCGTATTCCAAGTCCGCGTCCTGAATGATGACCACATCGCCGGTGGCAGCTTCAAAACCGGTGCGCAGTGCAGCACCTTTGCCCTTGTTCACTTCATGGAACAGAACACGAATATTATCAGCCTCAGCAGCCAACTCATTGAGACGATCACGTGTCCCGTCTGAGGAACAGTCATCGACCATGATGATCTCTTTGTCAATATCCACATCCTGGACTTGCTGAAGAATCAAGTGAATGGTCTGGCATTCGTTGTAAACCGGTATGACGACGGATAGCTTCATGCTCAAAACAGCCTTGATTTACGAGTAACACTGTAGGTGCCAATAGTAATGCCTACACCGGCTTATCGGCAGTTCACAACGTCAATATAAGTCAAAAACCAAATTTATTTTAACGCATCAACACAAAAAAAACTTCTATGTCGATCCAAACAAAGTCCATTGGATTAACTTGCGCACCGACAAAGTCGAATCACTGATGTTTACAAGCAAACACATAACGGGTGTCCACGCCGTAGGGATGCACCTGGCCAACGAGTTGGATGTCGGTATAGGTGGTCGCTTCCTTGAGCCAATCAAAGACAAACACTAACTCCTGCCCATGGGGGCAGACCAGACAGGCTGCGCCCATGTTCACCGACACATCAAACATCAGCAGCTTGGAACGTTCGGATATCTTGCGCAGGATTTGTTTGCCATAGTCCATACCATGTTGATCAATCACCCATTGAATCATGGAGAAACAAAGCGTCACATCCACATCGCCGACTTCATCAATCAGTTGGGGTGTGAGGCTTTCATTACGGAACCGCACGTTCATGTCATACAGTTCGACAATACGTTTGGAAATGTCATGGTAATCAGCCCGCATTTCCACACTGGTGACCCTGGCCCCGCGATGAGCAAGGCTAAAGGAATAGAATCCAAGGTTACAGCCCAGATCCAAAACGCGTTTATCTTCCACGTTCCCATCTGCTGCATCGAGAATCATCTGCAAGCGTTGATAGCTGGTGTCGGGAGCAACCTGCGTGGTGAGATTGCCAAACTCATAAAACGGAAGCGGGTGGTAAATATTGGCCCATGTTTCGAGCTTCTGTTTTTTGATCTGTTCAATGAGCTGCTGAATCTCGTCGGCTTTATCCTTGTTGGGCTTACCCAGTGACTCCATCGCTTCAAAGCTAAGGTGATAGCTGGATCGTGGCCAGACACTTTCAGCCAGGTGTCGAAACTGAACACGGACTTCGTTGTCCAGCCCCACGAAGACATCGACATTTTTTTCACCCAGTGCAAGTAATGCAGCGCAGCGGTGCTTGCCGTTGATCACCATCCATTTGCCATCGGTGGTTGGGGCAACGGCGATTGCGCCAAATTCACGGGGCTTGTATCCATGTCGGCGAATCTGCTCAATCATCCAGATGAATTTCTGACAGCGCATGCGCGCCTGGCATTCACCCATGACTGGAAACGGTAACCGCCCTGCCACTGCGAGTTGGTAATAACGCGTCTTGGCGTAATCCCATGTTGGATCATCGCCGTTGGCGATATAGGCCTTGGCAAATTCGACATGTGGACCGATCACAAAGTCCGTGCCAGAGAGTGAATGCCTGTCAGGCAAAAAGTCCATGGAGTTGACGATAGGCCGGGCATGGAGGTTGATCTGCGTCAGCGGTGACTTGACGGTTTGATAGCAGATGCCTGCGTCATTGTTTAATCCGTGATACCGCGCCCGTCGCGTATGCACGAGTTGGCGGGATCGTTGGATACCCAAAGCGACAAGTCGCTTGAGCTTGTGAAGAATACGTTTGATGATTGATGTGACAGGATTGGCCATGGTTATCCGCGTTTGGTTTTAATTTCCTTGAGTAGTTTAACGGTATCGATCAGATGTTGTCGCCCGCCGGGCAGAATCAGCCAGATCAGCAGGTAACTGATGGCAAAGAGTCCGGCCATGGCAAAGACGGTGGCAAAGAGATTCCAATCGAGCATCCAACGTTGATATGCAAACCATGCACCAATACCTGATGCGATCGACGCGACTGCCGGTCGAATGAGTACCACACCCAGATCTCTTGGTTTAAGCGGTGTGTTCTTGAAGCAAAAAGCAACTGCTGGATAACGAATGAGCATGAAGTTGATCGACAGTGACCATGCCACGCCGATAGGACCCCAATGGGCACCAATGGCAAAACCTGTGCAGGTGAGTATCGAAGCAATGATGCCATAGCGGAACTGTCGATCGGTGGTCCCCATGGAAGTGTAAACCCAACCGGTCGCAACATTGAACGTGCCAATGAATGCAGCAGGTGACAACGCCAGAAAAATGGCGACGGCATCAATCCACTTTTCACCAAGTAGTATCAAAATGATAGGCTTTGCGGCGGCGGCGGCGTAAGCGATCACCGGCATGCCCACGATCACCAGCAATCCAATCGCGCGTTGGTAATACCGACGATATGCTGCTGGATCACCTTGTAATCGTGACAAAGCAGGAATCGCCACACTACTGATCGGTGCATTGATCTGATTGATCGGCAGCATCAATAACGTGTAGGCTTTTTGGTACAGACCCAATTCACCTGAGCCGGCAAATTTACCAATGAGAATGTTATCCAGGTTCCGTGCAAAGTGATTGGTGAGATTAAAACCCGTAAGGAATCCGCCGAATCGCAGCATCGGTCGGACACCACTGCCGCGGGAAGCTTTTCCAGGAATCCAGCCGGTGGCAATCCAGACCAGTGACATATTCACCAGTTGGCAACTAAGTGTCTGACCGATCAAAGCCCAGAATCCATAACCTTTCCAGGCCATGGTGATCGCCACGGCAATGGAGGCAAGCTGACTGGTGATTTCAACAGCACTAAGTACGCCAAAGCGCATCTGTCTTCGCAACAGCGCCTGGTGTTGGATGATCAACCCAGAGAGGATTTGGCCCGGAGTCATTGCCAAGGCGATCCACAACAGTCTGGGTTCGTCGTAGAACCAGGCGATGCCCGGTGCTACAGCAGCGGTGAGACCTGCCATCATGCAACTGATAATGACGTTGATCCAAAACAGTGTGGAGACCTGTTCGTGGGTGACATGTTCCTGCTGCACGGTTGCCATGGACAAGCCCATGTCCTTAAAAAGGACGATGAAGCTGACAATGACGCTGACCATCCCGATAAGGCCGAAGTCCGTCGGATCAAGCAGTCGTGCAAGGACCGCCGTTGCGGACATACTGATCACAAAGCTGCTTGATGCGGAGATGAGTGTAATCAGGCCACTGCGCACCGATCGCCCCTTCAAGTCGCTCTTGAGGTGGTCGGTGGCAAAGTGCTTTGCCTTGGGATCGATACTTGCATCAATTCCCGATGAGTTGACGGGTGCCTGGGCCAATGGATACCTTTCTCTGCGCGCAGAGATAAACCGTGCTACTGCGTTTATCGGTCGGATTCAAAAGCCAATGAAGGGATTGTCAGATTGTGTTTAAGGTCGATTGGCAGGTTAACAGTTGAATGCAAATGTAATATTACCCTCGCCCCAAAGAGCATCGCGCAAGGGATATCACATGCAGCTTCAGCAGAATGAAATTGGATTAGATTGCTTGAAAATTTTGACAGCTAGACGATCAACACGAATTACATCTCGCTTGGAGCAACGAACGTATCGGCATCAAGAACTTCTGCAGGCGCGTCGGTTTCAGCGACCATTGAAGGATTGACCCCCAACTGGTAAAGCAGCCCACTGTCGGAACAGAACTGCGCACCAATGAGATAGACATCATCACTGATGGTCCGACTGTGACGGACGATCAGTCCCATGTGACCGATGACAAAACCATGCTGAATAAAGCTGATTTGCCAGAGGCTGTCTGCATCAAGCTGATCGGTGCAGACAAAACCAATACCGCCACGTCCGATATCACGGAGCATCACGGGAATCGGTGATTCATTGGTATGGCTGCGATCCATGCGGATCAATTCAGCATCTGCGCGAACCACAAATCGTTGGAACTGACGCTTGCCCTCACATCGTGAGGGATTGCGCAAATCTTCCAATCGATTTAGTTCATCTAAAAGATGTTGAGCTTCTTCTTTTGCCACGGTACTTCTACTCCTGCCTGAGCTCAGCGATGAACATCACGCCCAACTCAATGCATTTGTGCCTATGGACCCTGTTAATTGCTATCGACAACTCATTTGATCAACTTGACTGAATGTTGTAATAAACCGCTTACTGGAAGATTTTGTCTATTATTTCACACTTGCGAAAAACAGCCTTTGCTTTAGCATGTGCATACTCGTGAGACACGAATGCCCCCTGAACCATCAAACCGGAGATAGTCCCTTGCGCGACCAACGTTTAGATAAACTTGCCAAGACCATTGTCCAATATTCAACCGCCGTGAAGCCCGGCCAGCTCGTTCGTATCAGCGGCGATCCCGTCGCCATTCCATTAATTGAAGCGATCTACGAACAAGTTTTAATTGCCGGGGCTCATCCGCAGGTGCGATGCATGCCTGACTCCTTACAGGAGATTTTCTTCAAGCATGCCACCAAGGAACAATTACAATACGTCAGCCCGCTTTCCAAACATGAATACGAGACGATTGATGTGTCCATCGGAATCTGGGCCGAAACAAACACCAAAGCCCTCACAAACGTCGATCCTAAAAAACAAGGTGTCGCTTCCGCAGCACGCAAAGACATCATGTCCACCTTCATGAAACGTGCTGCCGACGGCTCATTAACATGGTGTGGCACCCTCTTCCCCACCACCTCCTCAGCACAAGACGCAGAAATGGGACTCACCGACTATGCGGACTTTGTCTTTAATGCAGGTCATATGGATAAAGATGATCCCGTGGCGGCGTGGAGACAAATCGAAGAAACACAGCAACGCGTCGTCGACTATCTCACCGGCAAAAAAGAAGTCCGTTTCCAAACCGCCAACGGCACCGACCTGACCGTCAATGTCGAAGGCATGACCTGGATCAACTGCTGTGGCCACGAAAACTTCCCCGATGGTGAAGTCTTCACCGGCCCCAACCTCAACGCGCCAGACGGTGGTGTCAACGGCGTCGTCCGATATTCCTTCCCAGCCGTCCACCACGGCCGTGAAGTCCACGACATCGAACTGACCTTCGACAAAGGCAAAGTCGTCAAAGCCAAGGCCAGCAAAAATGAAGACTTCCTCCGGGACATGCTCGACCAGGACGAAGGCGCCCGCTTTGTCGGTGAAGTGGCCATCGGCACCAACTACAACATCCAGCAATACACCAAAAATACACTCTTCGACGAAAAAATCGGAGGCACCTTCCACCTGGCAGTCGGATCAGGCTATCCCGAAACCGGCAACATGAATACCTCAGGACTCCACTGGGACATGGTCTGCGACCTCCGCGAAGGCGGCACCATCACCGTCGACGACCAAGTCATCAGCCAAGACGGACAATTCGTCTTCGACAACTGGCCAGGGAAATGAGTTAAGACAGCCAAGCCAGCAAGGCAGTTTTACCGCAGAGGCGCAGAGGACTCAGAGTGAAGAGAGAAGTCAAATAATGATCGAACCGGGAGATCAATTAAATGAACTGTCTGGTGCGGTGATTGGAGCGGCCATAGCAGTTCATAAAGAACTTGGGCCTGGTTTTCAGGAACAGACGTATTCAAGAGCTTTGTCGGTTGAACTTGAAGCACAGAACATCAAACATGTTCGTGAAGCACCAGTGTCTTTGTTTTACAGAGGACAAGCAATTGGTGATGGACGCTTGGATTTTCTCGTTGAAGACAAATTGGTTATTGAACTCAAAGCCATTGAAAAATTACATGCAGTGCATCACTCGCAGGTTTTAAGCTATCTCAAAGCAACTAAATTACCTCTCGGACTCTTGATCAATTTCAATGTCAACATTCTCAAAGACGGTATCCAACGTGTTGTCCTCTCTTAACTCTGAGTCCTCTGCGCCACTGCGGTAAAAACTGCTTTGTAAAACGTACAATATTCCATACACCCCCGGACTCTGGATTGACTTTCAGTGTCCGTTTTCTATGATTGATATATTATTTAATTCATTGAAGTATTAAGCATGACCTATTTCCTTGGCATTGATCTTGGCGGGACGAATATTAAAACCGGTGTCATTGATGACACAGGCAAGGTGATCCGTAAACATTCTCAACCCACCGAAGCCAAGTACGGGGCTGATCGTGTGCTCAAGAACATGGTCGATGCTGCCAACACCGTGGTCAGTGCAGCAGAGATGTCACTTAAGGATATCACCTACATCGGCATCGGCAGCCCCGGTCCGGTGGATGCTGAAAACGGCATTGTGATCTCGTCACCCAATCTTTCAGGTTGGTCGAACTATCCCATGCGAAACCTAATCGCCCAGGCGCTGGGACGCCCTACCGTTTTGGCAAATGATGCCAACGCAGCGGCATTTGGTGAATACTGGGTTGGCGTGGGCGCGTCACCGGATATCCAAAACCTGATCATGATTACCCTGGGAACAGGTGTCGGCAGTGGCATCGTCCTCAACGGGCAGATCGTCCAGGGAACCTGCGGATACGCTGCGGAAATTGGACATATGATTGTTCAACCTGATGGCCGAGAATGTGGCTGCGGACAACGTGGCTGTCTGGAAACCTATTCTTCAGCATCACGGACGGCGGTTCGGGCTTGTGAATTACTTGCCAAAGGTAAACCATCGTCTCTCCAGGAAATCTACAAATCCGACCCACAGCAGGTCACCGCCAAAGTGATCTTTGATGCAGCAGCTAACGGCGATGAGTTGGCGACAGATGTGATTGATCAGACTGCGTATTACCTGGCATTGGCCTGCATCAACCTGACACGGATTCTTGACCCGCAGATGTTTGTCTTCGCTGGTGGCATGGCTTTGGCGGGTGATGCCTTGATTTCTCGGATCAATTCGCACTTTGAAGCTCAGAACTGGCACGCGGCTCCCAATGGCGTGACGCTCAATATTGCGAAGCTGGGCAATGATGCCGGACTTATCGGTGCTGCCGCCATTGCCTGGGATGCCAATCGTAACGATTAAACAAGTCACCTTTCTCCTGTATTTACCCCATCGATCTTAAGACGCCTCTCAAACCAACCGACTTTAACTGTGAGTCGCGACACTGTGTCGCAGCTTGCCTTCCGGAGCATGCCGGCAAGATCGGATGGTTTTCATGGCCGCACGCGGTGTCAAAAGCAATCTTGAGCTTTACCTCAAGCAGATTGATGAGTCGCCACTCCTCACTGCTCAGGAAGAACGCGATCTGTGCTGGAAGATCATTAATGAGAACTGCCCGTTCTCACGTGATCGTATGATCCGGTCGAACCTGCGTCTGGTGGTCAACATTGCCAAGCGTTATTCCAATCGTGGCCTGCCCCTTCATGATCTGATTGAAGAAGGCAATCTGGGATTGATGCGAGCTGTCGAAGCGTTCGACCCGGATCAGGGTGCCCGTTTTTCGACCTATGCTTCATGGTGGATCAAACAAGCAATCAAGCGAGCGCTCATCAATGCGGTTCAGCCGGTTCACATTCCAGCATACATGGTGGAACTCATTTCCAAGTGGAAACGCAAAAGTCGTGAACTTGAAGAAGAACTCGGACACCCGCCAAGCAACGAGGAGTTGGCCAAGGCTCTGGACATCGCGCCCCGCAAAATGCGCATGATCAAAAAAGCCATCAGCGCCTTTCAGCGTCCTGCTCAAACCGAAGCCAAAGGCGAAGATGAAAGTGTCGCCATTGCCGAACTGCTTCAGGATCACAAAACACCTCAGCCTGAGGACAATGTCTTTAAGCGTGATGACCTCAATACGATCCGTCACATGCTCGACACCATCGACGAACGTGAAGCAACCATCCTGCGTTTGCGTTATGGACTTGATGGCAATGAACCGTTGACCCTCAAGGAAATTGGCCGAGAGATCGGCTTGACCCGTGAACGTGTGAGGCAATTGGAAATCGAAGCGCTCGACCGATTGCAAAAACGTCTGTCCAGTGATCGCCCCTTAACCGATCCACTTTATGCCACGGGCAAGCGGACACGTCGCAAGCGCCAATCTCGTCTCTCTGCACCTGCCAAGCCAGTCAAACAGGCCGAAGAATCCGAGTTTGACGATCAGGTTTACACCGATTCGGACGATGTGCTGATCAACGAAAGCTGAATCTCTGCGCACTGCCTTGATCTGTGCTTAAACGCTAAGCAATTCATCACTTTACGCCTTTGACTTTTTCTGACAATTGTGTCGCGCGCCGATACCACCTTGACACGAATGTTTCTTCGCAGTGTTGCCCAAATGCAACATGAAAAAAGTCCGAAAATCCGCAAAAAAATATCGCGCCATACTCTGACTGCATCCATCTGATTGTCAGCAGACCACTTACAGCATCACCTTTTGCGTTCCTTATCAAAAGACCCATCCTTTAAAATAAGACTTTTTTATCTTTTGGCACAAACCTTGCCAAATGGCTTTGACGTACGACGCGAAATTAGTCACGCGTCACGAAAGCTGAAAATAAGTCCAACAAGACAAAGGAAACAAGTCATGAGAAAAGTCGCTATCTACGGTAAAGGCGGAATCGGCAAGTCGACCACCACACAAAACACAGTCGCTGCACTGGCGGAGATGGGTAAGAAGGTTTTGGTCGTCGGTTGCGACCCCAAGGCCGACTCCACCCGTTTGCTTCTGGGCGGTCTGTCACAGAAGTCCGTGCTGGATACCATTCGTGATGAAGGTGAAGACATTGAACTTGAAGACATCCGCCGCGGTGGGTTTGGCAGTTGCCAATGCGTTGAGTCCGGTGGCCCAGAACCTGGGGTAGGCTGTGCAGGCCGCGGGATCATCACCTCGATTAACATGCTCGAACAACTCGGTGCCTATGAAGAATCCGAAGAACTCGACTACGCATTTTATGACGTGCTCGGCGACGTGGTCTGTGGCGGTTTCGCCATGCCGATTCGTCAAGGTAAAGCCCAGGAAATTTACATCGTCTGTTCCGGTGAAATGATGGCCATGTATGCAGCCAACAACATCTGCAAAGGCATCATGAAATTCGCAGAGTCCGGCGGTGTGCGACTGGGCGGCCTGATCTGCAACAGCCGTAACGTCGACAACGAAAAAGAAATGATCGAAGAATTCGCCAAACGCCTGGGCACGAAAATGGTTCACTTCGTTCCCCGAGACAATGACGTGCAGCGTGCGGAAATCCGCAAGAAAACCGTCATCGAATGGAACCCCGAAGCGCCCCAGGCCAACGAATACCGTGCCTTGGCTCGGAACATCGACAACAACGAAATGTTCGTCGTGCCCAAGCCCATGGAAATCGAAGAACTCGAAAGCCTGCTCATGGAATTCGGTCTGCTCGAAGCCGTAGGCTAAGTCCATGGCTGAACCACAGAGGCACTGAGACACAGAGAAAAAACAAATCAAATTTCTATCTCTTGCCTTTGTCTTCCTCTGTGACTCTGTGACTCTGTGGTTCAACAAAAACAAAACATAAAACACCATAAACACGCTGAATTTCAGTGAATCAGATGGGTTTGATCCCATACCGCTATTCGTACGACCACGATTTACAGGAGAACCCACGTGGCACCTGACTCCCCCCAGCAAGCCGTTGAACTCACGCAAGATGGATCGCTTACCAGTGAATCCCTTCGCGAAGAACTACTTAGTGCTTACCCCAAAAAGTCGCGACGCAAACGCGAAAAACAATTCCTTGTCAATGAAAAAACCGTCAATGAAGACGGCACCGTCACCCTCCCGCAGATTGGTGCAAATACACGCACCATCCCAGGGATCATCTCTCAGCGAGGCTGTACCTATGCCGGCTGTAAAGGTGTGATCCTCGGGCCGACACGTGACATCGTGAACATCACGCATGGCCCCATCGGTTGCGGTTACTACTCATGGCTCACACGTCGCAACCAGACGTCAGCCCCCAATGACACCGATGCCAACTACATGACCTACTGCTTCTCAACGGACATGCAGGATGAAAACATCATCTTCGGCGGTGAAAAGAAACTCGCAGCAGCCATCCAGGAAGCCTATGACATCTTCCAACCCAAAGCGATTGCTGTCTTCTCGACCTGCCCCGTCGGACTCATCGGGGATGACGTGCATCAGGTTTCACTGGAAATGAAACGCAAGCTGGGGATCAACATCTTCGGCTTCTCCTGCGAAGGCTACAAAGGCGTCTCCCAGTCGGCGGGTCACCACATTGCCAACAACCAGATTTTCAAACACGTCGTCGGAACCGACAACACCAAACGCAGCAAGTTTTCCATCAACCTGCTTGGTGAATACAACATCGGTGGTGATGCCTTTGTCCTTGAAGACCTCCTCGAACGCTGCGGCATTGAACTGGTCTCCACCTTCTCAGGCAACAGTACCTATGACCAGTTCGCCAACGCTCACATGGCCAACCTCAATGCCGTGATGTGTCACCGCTCGATTAACTATGTCGCGGACATGATCGAGAAAAAGTACGGCGTTCCGTGGATCAAAGTCAACTTCATCGGTGCCAAGTCCACTGCCAAGAGCTTGCGTAAAATTGGCGAATACTTCGCAGACGAAGACCTCATTGAGCAGATCGAAAAAGTCATCAGTGAAGAGTATCCCGCAGTCTTTGAAGCTCAAAAGAAGCATCGGCCGAACCTTGAAGGCAAGCGCGTGATGATGTTCGTCGGCGGCTCGCGTGCTCATCATTACCAGGACCTCTTTGGTGAACTGGGCATGAAGACGATTGCAGCCGGTTACGAGTTTGCTCACCGCGATGACTATGAAGGCCGTGCTGTGATCCCGGATATCAAGATTGATGCCGACAGTCGCAACATTGAAGAGTTGCACATTGATGCTGACCCGGACATGTACGACAGCGACAAGGTCCGCGACAAGTGGGCCAAGGAAGAAAAGGGTTACACCTTCGCAGAGTACGACGGCATGATGACTCAGATGGCTGAAAAAGCTTTGGTGATCGACGACATCAACCACTATGAGACGGATGAACTGATCAAGAAGGTCAAGCCCGATCTATTCTGTGCAGGTATCAAGGAAAAATATGTTGTCCAGAAAATGGGCGTCCCTTGTAAACAGCTTCACAGTTACGACTACGGCGGACCCTACGCTGGCTTTAAAGGTGCGATCGAGTTCTACGAAGAAATCGACCGCATGGTCAACGCCCAGGTCTGGAAGATGATCAAAGCACCGTGGGATGAATGACTTTTGAGGGAGTAGTGATTAGGCAGTAGGGAGTAGAAAAAAATGCAACTCCGCCTGCCTTAAACCTGCTCCCTAATCACTATTCCCTACTCCCTTGCCAGTCAACTGCAACGATCATCAAACCACCAACACCTAGAAAAACCCTACAAAACCAAGGATAAACAAAATGTCCCTACTCAGACACACCAAAGGCGGAGAAGTTCACGAGCGTACGTCGCTGACAGTGAACCCTGCCAAGACTTGCCAACCCATCGGCGCGATGTATGCAGCTTTGGGTATCCATAAATGTCTTCCGCATTCCCACGGCTCACAAGGTTGCTGCTCGTATCACCGCTCAACACTAAGCCGTCACTACAAAGAACCAGCGATGGCCGGTACCAGCTCATTTACCGAAGGCTCCTCCGTGTTCGGCGGTCAGGCCAACTTGATTACCGCGTTGGAAAACATGTTCACGTTGTACAAGCCCGATGTGGTCGCGGTGCATACGACCTGCCTGTCGGAAACCATTGGTGATGATGTCCCGCAGATCGCTGAAGCTGCGGTCGATAAAGGTGTCGTCCCCGAAGGCAAGTTTGTCATTCATGCCAATACGCCTTCGTATGTGGGTTCACACACCACCGGCTTTGCGAACATGACCAAAGCCATGGTCGACTACTTCGCAAAATCAACCCGTGAAGACAAAGTCGCCCGTCGTGTGAACATCATCCCCGGCTATGTTGAACCGGCGGACATGGTGGAAATCAAACGCCTGGCCAAACTCATGGGACTTGACCCGATCATGTTCCCCGACACCTCCGGCGTACTTGATGCTCCACAAACCGGCATCCATGAAATGTATCCCAAAGGTGGCGTCACCACCGATGAACTCGTCGCAGCAGGTGATGCACAACAGACCATCGCATTAGGGCCTGTCTGTTCCGGTCCTGCTGCCAAGGCTTTGTTCGCCAAATGCAGCGTGCCACAAACCACGATGGGATTGCCCATTGGATTGCATGCGACCGACAAATTCATCATGGCCATGCGCAGCCTCAACGGCGGATTCGTTCCCGAAGAAATTCGAAACGAACGCGGGCGACTCCTGGATCTGATGACCGACATGCATCAATACTTCTATGGCAAGACCGCAGCCCTTTGGGGGGACCCCGATCAACTCGTCGGACTCTCCGAACTGCTCATGTCCGTGGATATGCTCCCCAAGTATGTCGTCACCGGAACACCTGGTAAGAAGTTCCTCAAACGAATGGGCGATGTCCTGGGTGATCGCGTCCATGATGCCCAAGTTCGTCAAGGCCCCTGTGCAGATATGTACCTCATGCACCAGTGGATCAAGAGCGATCCCAACAAAGTCGACCTGCTCATGGGCAACACCTATGGCAAGTACATCGCTCGTGATGATGACATCCCCTACGTGCGACATGGCTTTCCCATTCTCGACCGCGTCGGACATCAGTTCTTCCCGACCGTCGGATACACCGGTGCCATCCGTGTCCTCGAACAGATTCTCAATGTCCTCATGGATCGCCAGGATCGTGACTCACCTGAAGAATCCTTCGAACTGACGATGTGATGTATCCACGAGCCGCGACCGTAAGGAAGCGGATCACTCGCTGACATACCAAAACCATCCGCTTCCTTACGGTCGCGGCTCGTTAGTCAACAAATCAAAGACCACTTAATTGCGTCCTGACCAAACCCACACCAGGGACGTGACAACAACCCTCGTGCGGCGGGCATGTGTGCCCCTTGCCCGTCGCACTCGGGTTTTTCAAGAACAACGACAAGGGCACAACAGAAAAGCAAACCATGAAAATCAGCGCACGAAACAAACTGGCAGGCAAAGTCACCGCTATCGAAAAAGGTGCGGTCAACAGCATCGTCAAAATCCAATTGACGGGCACGCCAACCCTCACCGCAGTCGTCACCAATGACGCTGTCGAAGATTTGGAACTGACTGTCGATGGTAATGCCGTCGCCGTCATCAAAGCGTCCAGCGTCCTAGTAGGCATCTGCAACGACAAGTCCGCTACCGAATGCAAAGACGGCAAATGTGGCTGTCAAGGCTAAACAATATCAACGGCTTTCGTGATGCGGGTGTTCGAAAAAGAACCGTAAAACGCAGCAATTACCGGGGGAATGTTTCCGGGGGCCCGGGGGCACTCGCATCACCAACGCCGATGGTTAAACCAATTTGTAAACCATAACTGTCAAGGGGCACATACCATGACAACCGCCATCGAAAACAACATCAAACTCCTCGAAGCCCGCAAGGCACAAATTCAAACCAGTAACGGCAACGCGCCGCTGAACATCGCCTGCGAAAAACAATCCGTCGCCGGCAGCGTCTCCCAGCGTGCCTGTGTCTTCTGCGGGTCACGCGTCGTGCTTTACCCCATCTGTGATGCGCTGCATGTGATCCACGGCCCCATCGGCTGTGCGTCCTACACGTGGGATATCCGTGGCAGCGTTTCCTCAGGTCCGCAGCTTCACCGCATGTCCTTCTCCACCGATCTGCAGGAAAAGGACGTGATCTACGGCGGTGAAAAGAAGCTCGAAAAAGCGCTGCTCGAATTGATCGCACACTACAACCCCAAGGCCGCGTTCGTCTATGCCACCTGCATTGTCGGACTCATCGGCGATGACTTGGATGCGGTCTGCCGACGCGTCTCTGCCAAGACCGGCATCGACGTGATCCCCGTGCAGTCCGAGGGGTTTGCCGGTTCAAAAAAGGATGGATACTCGGCGGCCTGTCATGCCCTGGATACCCTCGTCGGTACAGGTGATACCAGTGATATCAAGCCGCTGAGTATCAATATTCTCGGTGATTTTAATATTGGAGGTGAAACATGGGTCATCAAAGATTACTACGAAAAAATGGGACTTCAGGTCGTCTCAACCATCACCGGCGACGGCCGCGTCGATGATATCCGCAAGTCACATGGCGCATCACTGAACGTCGTGCAATGCTCCGGCTCCATGAAAGGGCTGGCGCGCATGATGAAGGAAAAATACGGCATCCCATTTATGCATGTCTCCTACTTCGGGATCGAAGACATGAGTAAGGCGCTGTACGAAGTGGCTGATCACTTTGGGGATAAAGACCTGCTTAAGCGTGCTCAGGAAATGGTCCGCGATGAAGTGATGAACATCATGCCCGAACTTCGCAGAATCCGAAAGGACCTTCAAGGTAAACGGGCAGCTATCTACACCGGTGGCGCGTTTAAAGCTTTTAGCCTGGTGCGATCATTGCGGACACTTGGTGTTAAGACCACCATCGCCGGATCACAAACCGGCAATCCCAAAGACTATCAACAACTCGCCGAACTCTGCGATGATGGCACCGTCATTCTTGATGACACCAATCCACTTGAGCTTGCCAAGTTCATTCAGGAAACCGACACGGACCTGCTTATCGGTGGTGTCAAGGAACGCCCCATCGCCTACAAACTGGGGGTGGCTTTCTGCGATCACAACCATGAACGCAAGGAATGCCTGGCAGGTTTTCAGGGCATGATCAATTTTGCCCGTGAGGTGCATGGCTCATTGTGTTCACCTGTCTGGCAGTTTTCGCCATTCCGACAAAAACACTCCCCCGGAAGTTCACAAGGCAATACCAAACCCAAAGCCAACTACATTCCAACCAACGTAGTCAAGCCAGGGAAATGTTCCGGGGATTCCGGGGAAGAAAAGTTTGCAACATTAACCATTGGTGCTTCGGAGGTGTCACAATGATTGTCCCGGAACCTGCAAAATCTGAAAGTTTCACGGCCACGCGAAATGCCTGCAAGATGTGCACACCTCTGGGAGCTTGCCTGGCGTTCTCCGGCATCGAAGGTTGCGTGCCGTTCCTTCACGGCTCCCAGGGGTGCGCCACCTACATCCGGCGATACCTCATTTCACACTTCCGCGAACCCATGGACATTGCTTCATCGAACTTCGGTGAACACGCTGCGATCTTCGGCGGGCAGACGAATCTCGAGCAAGGTTTGGCCAATGTCATCCGCAGTTACGAACCGCAAGTAATCGGTATTGCCACGACCTGTTTGTCAGAGACGATTGGTGATGATTTGCCGATGTTCTTACATCACTTCACCAGCAAGTATGCCGACCCGACGCCGCTGCCGCATCTGGTGCATGCCTCGACCCCCAGTTTTTGTGGCAGTCACTTTGATGGCTACATGGAAGCGGTCTACGCACTTGCCAAAACACTTGCACAAAAAGGCCAAACCAACACCAACCTGGTTAACATGATCCCCGGCATCGTCTCACCTGCGGACATTCGTCATCTCAAAGACATCCTCGCGGACTTTGAGCTGGACTATGTGATGCTGCCTGACTATTCCGAACGCATGGACGGTGTGAGTTGGGATGACTACCAACGCATTCCCGAGGGCGGCACCACTGTTCATGAATTACAAACCATGGGCAGTGCCGCCGGTAGCATTGAGTTTGCCACCACGCATCACAAGTCCAAGACCGCCGGTGAATATCTTCAATCCGAATTTGATGTTGCCAATCATCGCATGGATATGCCCATCGGCATCGCGGCCACGGATCGCTTCTTTGATACCCTTGAACAACTCAGCGGCAAACCCACTCCTGGCCGTCATCAAATGGATCGCGGACGCCTTGTCGACAGCTATGTCGATGGACACAAATACTGCTTCGGCAAACGTGCCATCCTCTACGGTGAAGAAGACTTCGTCATCGCATTGGCAGGCTTCCTCAGCGAGATCGGTATCGTCCCAGCATTGATCGCTTCCGGTGGCAAGAGTGGCAAACTCCTTGAAAGTATCGAACGCGTGATGCCCGATCCTTCGGTTACCACCATCATGGATGGTGTCGATTTTGAGGAGATCACCGACGCGGCCATGGACATGCACGCGGACCTGATCATCGGCAATTCCAAGGGTTTTAAACTGTCACAAAAACTCGATGTGCCTTTGGTGCGAATGGGTCTGCCGATTCATGATCGCATGGGCGCAGCACGGATCGTTCACCTGGGATACCAGGGTACGCAATACCTTTACGACCTCATCGTCAACACGCTCCTGGACGTGAAACAGCGCACCAGTGAAGTTGGCTACACCTATATTTGAACGGAGCGTTTCCCATGGCTATTGACTGTTCCAAGCATCCCTGTTTTGATGCCGACGCCAAGCACAAGTTCGGCCGCGTACATTTACCCGTGGCCCCCAAGTGCAACCTTGGCTGCAATTTCTGCAACCGCAAGTACGACTGTCTCAACGAATCCCGCCCCGGTGTGACCAGTACCGTTCTTGCCCCGCAGCAGGCAGTGAGCTACCTCAAAAAAGTCAACGACATCGTCGACATGCCCATCAGTGTCGTCGGTATAGCAGGCCCCGGTGATCCGTTTGCCAATGGTGACGAAACGATGCAGACCCTGCGTCTGGTTCGCAAAGCGTTTCCGGAAATCATTCTCTGCGTGGCGTCCAATGGCCTGGGCATTGCACCCTACATTGAAGAACTCGCGGAGTTGGAAACCAGTCACGTGACCATCACCTGTAACGCAGTTGATCCGACGATTGGCGAAAAGATTTACCGTTTCGTACGACCGGAGAAAATGGTCTATCGCGGTTTGGCTGGCGCTCAGATTCTGCTTTCGCGTCAGCTTGATGCGATTCGCCAACTCAAGGAACATGGCGTGACCGTGAAGGTCAACAGCATCGTCATGCCCGGCATCAACGATCATCACATCGGCCAGATTTCCGAAACAGTCTCCGCGTTGGGCGCTGATGTGCACAACTGCATGGCATTGATTCCCGTCGAAGGCACGCCGTTTGAAGATCTCGATGAACCGTCACTTCGAATGATGGAAGACATCCGGGCACAGTCCGGCGAGTTTCTGCCTCAGATGAAGCATTGTTCAAGATGTCGTGCCGATGCCGTGGGCATGCTTGGTGAAGATAACAGTGAGTTGATCAACCAGGCGCTCAGTGAATCAGCCAACTCCTCGTTTTGTGAAGATGAAAACCGACCCTACATTGCAGTGACTTCTTACGAAGGTGTGCTGGTCAATCAACATCTGGGTGAGTCCGAACAACTTTGGGTTTTCGGGCAGGATGAAAACGGCGAATACCGCGCGATCGAGACCCGACCGACACCTGTTCCAGGCGGTGGTGAAAACCGCTGGGACGAGTTGGCCAAACGCTTGACGGACTGCCAGGCGATCATTTGTTCATCCGCCGGTCAGAATCCCAAAGTCGCCTTGGCCAAGCATGGTATCCGCGTGCTGGTTGCTGAAGGTCTCATCGAAGAAGCACTTGATGCGGTCTACAAAGGTGAGAAACCGCGCATGCCTTCCCGTGTGACGAGTAATGGTTCAGGTTGCGACGACGACGGCGTGGGCTGCGGGGGATGTACCGGGTCAGGTACGGGCTGCGGTTAATTTTTTCAAGGCACCCCGGGGACTAAAGTCCCACGGGCTTTAGTGTGCAAATCGAACATCAACTTACAAACACAAGGATACGTATTATGGAAACCTGCAAATACCACATCATGATCTGTAACAGTTACCGCACCAAGGGTGACCCCAAGGGACTTTGCAACAAGAAAGGTGCAGCGGACCTGCCGCAGTACATTGAAAACGAAGTGATCGACCGCGGCTTGGATGTCATGGTCTCCACGACCAGTTGCTTTAAGCGTTGTGACAAGGGGCCACTGATGGTGGTGTACCCCAACGGCTGGTGGTACCCGCAAGTCGACGAAGACAAGATCGACGAAATCCTCGACGCGTTGGAAGAAGACGCACCGTGTGATGCGCTGTTGGCTGAATAATTTTTTAACCACAGAGGTACAGAGACACAGAGATAAACAAGTCAACGACTTTATGTCTTTGCCAGGCTCTGTGTCTCTGTGTCTCTGTGGTTTAACATTGGATTGAAGTATTACCATGTGTACCGACAACCTCAACTGCTGGATCGTGGATACCACCTTACGTGATGGGGAGCAGGCACCGGGGGTTGCTTTTACCGCGGATCAAAAAATTCAAATTGCCACGTCGCTTGCGGCTGTGGGTGTCGATGAAATCGAAGTCGGCACGCCGGAGATGGGGGCAATCGAACGCCAGACCATCGCGCGAATCGTGGACTTGAATCTACCCGTACGTCTCACCGCATGGTGTCGAGCGCGTAAGCAGGATCTGCAATGGGCACTGTCCACTGGCATAAAATCTGTGCATCTGTCTCTACCCGTTTCGCAGATTCATTTAAACGCTATCGGCAAGGACATGACATGGGTCTACGATCAACTCCACGAACTGGTCCCATGGGCATTGTCACGATTCGACTACGTCTCCGTCGGGGCGCAGGACGCATCACGAGCTGACGCATGGCAACTGCGACACTTCGTATCTGAAGTCCGCGCAGTCGGTGCACATCGTGTGCGCATTGCGGATACCGTGGGCATCTGGCATCCGATGGCTGCATACGAAACCTGCTACGACATCGTCGATGCAGCAGACAGCATGACCGTTGGCGTTCACATGCACAATGATCTGGGGATGGCGTTAGCCAACAGTATCATGGCACTCGAAGCAGGTGCGAACTGCGTGGACACCACCGTGCTGGGACTTGGCGAACGAGCGGGAAATGTTGCACTTGAACAATTGATCATGTCACTGCAATTGCGTCGGGACACGCAATGTTCACCGTATCACTTGGATCAACTGCCAGGGGTTTGCGACCTTGTTTCACAAGCCAGTGGTCGGGCTATCCCAGTTAATCAACCAATCGTCGGCCAAAGTGTTTTCAGCCATGAGTCGGGGATTCATGTCCATGCGATGCTTCGTGACCACACTGCCTATGAACCCTTTGAGCCTGGGATGCTGGGATTAAATCGGCAGTTTGTCATTGGCAAGCACTCGGGCACTGCGGCTTTGAAACATGTGCTGCATTCATGCAAACGTGATCAATTGGATCATCAACAAATGGGTGTCTTACTTGAACTAGCTCGTGAAGCTGCAGTCAAATTAAAACGGGGTCTGACCCCGTTTGAGTTATGCGATTTGTACGATCGATTCGTTGTAGAAGCACAACTTGCCGTAGAATGGGTTGAATCATGAAACGCTTGCTGACAGTTTATTTTGCCCTGCTACTGGCGGTCACATCGCTAAGCGGTTGTGGCAAGTCAGACGCTGCGAGCACGCCAACACCTAAAACACTGACTCTTTTTGCAGCATCAAGCACCACCGATGTCATTGAGCAGCTTGCACGGATGTACGAGCATCAGACCGGCGTGAAAGTCTATACCAGTTTTGCATCCAGCAGCACCCTTGCCCGGCAGATCGAACAAGGCGCCCCGGCGGATTTGTATTTATCTGCCAATAACAAGTGGATGGATTACCTTGCAGAAAAACAGTGTATCGAACCTGACGCGCGCGTACCGCTTGTGGGCAATCGTCTGGTGATCGTCGCGCCGATGTCAGTTGCAATGACAACCTGGAAGACCATTGCCCCGCTGAAAAAATTTACGGATAAGTTGGCGATGGGTGATCCGAATCACGTGCCTGCGGGGATGTATGGCAAAAAAGCCTTAACCAATCTGCACGTCTGGGATAAGATTGCATCGCAGGTTGTCCCCGCCAAAGATGTCCGTGGTGCGCTATTATTGGTAGAAACTGGGCAGACGCCTTTGGGTTTGGTCTATGCCACGGATGCCGCGGCAAGTCACAAGGTTGGCGTGGTGTTCACGTTGCCTGCAAGCTCGCATCCACCGGTGCGATACCCGCTGGCAGTAGTAAAGAACGCGACCATGGAAGCTTCTGCGTTTGCGGTGTATCTGCAATCGGATGAAGCGCACAGTGTGTTTGAGCGTGCTGGATTTGAAGTGGTGAAATAGACAAAAAGCAAGGCAATCGAATCATCACGGCTTAGCCTAATACACAACTCAATGACAACTGGTCGTCGGACGATTTGATTTTTAACACGAAGGCGCGAAGAGCACGAAGGACACGAAGAAAAGGCAAAAGATTTTGTTTGTTAATAAAGACATACTTTTTTCATTCATGGAGCATCAGACTGACTTGTGCAAACACGAGATGCTTGATTGTGACCGGCTCGAATCCCTGTTCAAAAATATCTTGCTTGGTGACCTTGCGCCTTCGTGTTAAAAACAATCCACCGACAGGTCAATGAGCATGTTGAGTAAACAAGAATAGTTCAAGGGCTATCATGTGCTAAACGTTGTGTATATGGTAAAGCCGACACGATCCGACTCGCAAAGACAGAAATGAACAACCGTCATGTTCGAACAATGGACAACTCAGGATACGACTGCCGTGCTGCTGACGCTTCGCGTAGCGTTGTGTTGTGTTGGACTGTTGCTGTTGCCGGGTGTGTTTCTGGGTTGGTTGTTGGCTCGTAAGCAGTTCATTGGGCGCAGTTGGCTTGAGGCGGCGATTCACTTGCCGTTGGTTTTGCCACCGGTTGTGGTCGGTTATGGTTTATTGGTTCTCACGGGTCGACAGAGTTGGATCGGTTCGTTCTTTGAACAGACACTGGGCTTGCCGATTGCGTTTACGTGGCTTGCTGCAGTGCTTGCGTCGTCGGTAATGGCTTTGCCGCTGATGGTTCGAACTGTGAAACTTGCCATCGAGTCGGTGGACAAGGGACAGGAGCAGGCTGCCTCGGTTTGCGGGGCATCGCCTTGGCGGGTTTGGTGGACGATCACGTTCCCTGCTGCGTGGCCGGGTTTACTGACGGGGATGATTTTGGCCTTTGCACGAAGTGTCGGCGAGTTTGGTGCCACCATCACCTTTGCGGGAAACATTGAAGGACATACCCGGACACTGCCTCTTGCGATCTTCAGTGCGATGCAGCGAACTGATGGTGATGCGTCGGTGCATCGACTGGTGATTGCGTCGATCATTCTGTCACTGGCTGCGGTCTTTGTCAGTGAATGGATGAGTCGAAAATACCGGGATGCCAACCTTCGCAGTGAACATGCAAGGAGTCGGCCATGAGCTTGCATGTGGATGTGCAACTGCTACGCGGCTCATTTGAGCTTGATGTGCAATGCGATCTGAGCGATGGCATGCTTGGCGTCTACGGTCCATCTGGAAGTGGCAAGAGCACGCTCATTCATTTACTTGCAGGCATGATCCGCCCGACCACCGGCAAGATCACACTTGGTGGCAACACGCTTAGCGATGTTAAAACACGCGCGTTTGTCCCGCCGCATCAACGACAGGTCGCGGTCGTGTTTCAGGACAATCGACTGTGGCCTGGCAAGACCGTCCGCCAGAATATCAGCTATGGCTACAAGCTTACTCCCAAAAGTGTCCGGCGGTTTGATCCAGTTGAAATTACCAAGCTGCTGAAAATTGACCACCTGCTGGATCGAAAAGCAGCGGACCTTTCCGGCGGTGAGCAGAAACGCGTCGCCTTTGCACGAGCGATTCTCTGCTTCCCGCAATTGCTGCTACTTGATGAACCGACAGCGGGTCTTGATCCAAAGCTCATTGATCAAATTTTGCCATTGCTTAAGCAGGTACAAACGCTGATGCGCATCCCGATGATGATTGTCAGTCATCAACTCAGTGAATTGTTGAGTTTAACGGATCACCTGCTGTTGATACGTGATGGGCGGACGATTGCCCAAGGTCGGTTCATGGAATTGGTGCAGGATCAGCGGACGTTTAATCGGCTGAACCTCAGCGAGCCGGTGAACGTGTTGCCATTGACGGTGGATCATTTGGATCAGTCAGCAGGCCTGACAGTGATGCGTTTTCGAAACACCCCAAGTGCAGCGATGCGGTATCCGGTGCGCGGTGTGATTGATGATGCGTTTATTGCGGGGCAATGTGTCAATGGGTTATTGCGTCCCAGTGACATCACCTTGGCGATGTCTCCGGCGGAGACGATCACGATGCAGAACCGTTTGCCGGGCGTGGTGCGTCAGGTCATTGAGCAATCCAACCGACACTTCTGCGTGGTGGATATGCAAGCAGGTGATGGTGAAGCATCGCAAGCACCGGGCGTACTCGTGGAAGTCACACAGCAGGCGATCAGCGAATTCAACCTTCGCCAAGGTGTCCATACATGGTGTCTGTTTAAGGCCTCGGCATTGCAGTTGCATGCAGATGTGATGACAGGGACGGCTGCTGATTGCGATTCAGTTCATCAGCAGAGTCGTCCCGTGCATGAATTGCCGAACCTCAAAAACACGCGATGCCGCAAGTAGTCATCAACTGCGATCAACCTTTAAATCTAACGCTTTGTCAGTGACATGCAGTGTCGCAGCTCTTACATGATGAGTCTGTTGATCGTTACACATTGGAAATTGCAGAGTGCATGGCAGAACAAAAGACTTAGCCTGTTGCCCAATTAAATTCCATATCTTGTTTTTCGGCATTGTTTTTGCATATGTACTATCAAGCGTATGACTGACTCTTTGGGAAGGTACGAGATTCATTGATGTTAGCAGCGGCATTAAACTTTGGTAACCAATGCCACAAACGACATTAACGTCACTTTTTCCTGTATGAGAGTTACCCAAACACCCCTCGACGCTGTGAGTATTGCCGATGCGTGAGGCCGAAAAGACCAACAATCCGTTGCCTATGGTCTGTTCAGATGACTGTCAATTGCATATGAATGCAGCAGACCCAGTGATGTGTGCCGACCAGAAGCGTCGTCGTGAAAGCGAGATGCAGGCACTCTATGATATCGCCCGGGTTTTATCCGAGCGTAGCGGCCATCAACAGACTTTGACTGAAATTCTCAAGGTCCTTGAAGACCGTCTGCAAATGAAGCGTGGGACAGTGATGCTTCTGGATGGTGAGGAAACCCGACTGCATGTCGCTGCCACAACTCATGCGCAAACAACCAACTCAACGAGCAGCTACAAACCCGGTGAAGGTGTCACCGGTTATGTGATGTCCACCGGGCAGTCGATCATTGTCCCAAGCATTGCCGATGAGCCACGTTTCTGTGATCGGATTCATGACCGCAGTAATGTCGCGCTCAAAGATGTGAGTTTCATTTGTGTTCCCATAACGCTGGGCACCACAACCATCGGCACACTGGCTGTGGACATTCTCCAAGAGCATCTGCAATATCTGGATGAAGCTGAACGCTGCCTGACCATCGTGGCATCAATGATCGGATACGACGTACGGGTTCGTCGAATCAAGCAGGAACAAGCACAGGCGTTGCAGGATGAAAACCTTCGGCTGCGCGATGCATTGGAAGAAAAATTCAGACCTGAAAACATCGTGGGCAACTCGCGTTTAATGCGCGAAGTCTATGTGAAAATCAAACGTGTTGCCTCTAGTGATACGACCGTATTGATTCGCGGCGAAACCGGGACCGGCAAGGAACTGATCGCCTCAGCCATCCACTATGCATCGGCCCGCGCCAACAGCCCGTTTGTTCGCGTCAACTGCGCACAGCTTTCAGAAAACCTTTTGGAATCCGAACTCTTCGGCCATGAGCAAGGCGCGTTTACCGGCGCGATTAATCAACGTATTGGACGCATTGAAGAAGCGGCAGGTGGGACGTTATTCCTCGATGAGATTGGTGAGTTCTACCCATCATTACAAGTTAAAATCCTGCGTATGCTTCAGGAACAGGAGTTTGAACGCGTTGGCTCCAACCAAACCCTTAAGGCAAATGTACGCATCATCGCAGCAACCAACAGTGACCTTGAAACCGCATTACAGAATGCCCAATTGCGTCAGGATTTTTACTACCGCATTAATGTGTTCCCAGTCGTATTACCACCCCTGCGTGAACGACGTGATGACATCCTGCTCTTAGCCAATCACTTTGCTCAAGCTTATGCCAAGAAGACGGACAAGCTCATCAAACGTATCAGTACGCCAGCGATCAACGCGATGATGGCCTACCACTGGCCAGGTAATGTCCGGGAGTTGGAAAACTGCATCGAACATGCGGTCCTGCTTGCGGACGATGGCGTGATCTGTGCACACAACTTGCCCCCGACTCTGGAAATGCCCGAGGCTCCGGGTCAGACACAGACCGGCACATTTGAAGCTCAGGTCGATGCGTTGGAATGCGACTTGATCAGCGACGCGCTTAAGACCTGTAAAGGCAACGCCGCTGCTGCAGCAAGACAGTTGGGCATCACGCCACGCATCATCCGCTACAAGATCAAGAAGCTCAACATCGACCTGGAAAGCTTTGGCTACAGCGGAGCGTAAGCTGTATCGCTGATGCAATACCAGTCTCATCATTAGATCGTTCTAAATCCAATCGTGACGTATCGCATGTTGATTAAAATTATAGCTGCGACACTGCGTGTCGCTGATTACATCACTATGGATCACATAACGGTCAGCGACAAGCAGTGTCGCAGCTAAGACAAGACATAAACAATACAGTTGAATTTGTGATGCTGTATCAGAGCGTGTCTGTTACTGATTTAAATCAGCGCGTATCGACACCTTCAGCAACACGCCCACGGGAAGTGACGCCAAAAAAAATGAGAAGATTGCATGTGATCAACTGCCCCTGGGTGAGGACTGAACATTTACTATGACGTCTGTTGCAGGCGATGTTCGATCGCTTTACGCAGGCGTTGGGCCTTTAGCGCGTAGTCAGCGGACTGTTTGATTTTGCCTTGCCGGGCACATTCGAGCTGGCGACAACGCATGTCAGCCAATAAACGTTGGGCATTGTCCAGGGACAACAGTTGGCCCTCAACCATGAGGTTTGCCACAACACACCTCCTCATCCATTGTGGGTGCGGTACTAAATTCAAGACGCGGAATCTTAGCCAGTTCAGAGAATAATCAAAGGCCGAAATCACAGAATGTGGAAATTTTCTATTTTTTGTCTGCTCAAAAGCAGTGTTATGCACATATTGTTCATCAAACGTGGGGGTCATCGGTTACCTCCTTGCTTGTCTATTTGGGACAAGTCAGACTGTGTCAGTTCAATCGACATCCCAAGTTTACATTCTGGCCAAGTCCCACAGTCGCGACTTCTGCGACGGGTGGTCACATGTTTGCAGAACGTTTAAAGAGCTCCAATCCTTGCAGCTCACTTTCAAAAAGTTTCAACTGCCGGTACCCTGTTGGGCCTTGTGACAGTTGAATTATCCTGATGAAAGAGGATTTGCAAAAGCCATGCCAAAGATTCACCCCATTGCCGCGATTGAATATAACTTCAATGAAATAAAAGATTTGTCCAGCCTGATAGCGCCACCCTACGATGTGTTGGACGAATGCTCCAAGCAGGCGCTTTTGGATCGCAATCCCAATAACATTGTGAAGGTGGATTTGCCTCACCTGCCACCGAAAACCGTCGGCCCGGACGAAACCTATCTCCAATCTGCTGAAGTCTTTAAGCAGTGGATCGACAGTGGCGTGCTTCGCAAACGCACCACCCCTGCCATCTATGTTTACCAGCAGACCTACACCGTCAGCGGCACCGAATACAAGCGTCGCGGACTCATCGCCAATGTGCAGTTACAGGACTTTGGCCCGGGCGAAAACGGCAATGGTGGTATCTTCCCCCATGAGCAAACTTTCTCTGCACCCAAGGAAGATCGACTCAAATTAATGAAAGCCACACAGGCTCAGCTGTCCCCGATCTTCGGTCTCTTTGCTGATCAAGCAGGCAATGTCCAGCCACTGCTCGACAAAGTAGCAGACGCAGGCAACCCAACTTTCACGGCAACGACCACCAATGACGGTGTTTTCCACGAAGTCTGGGTCATTGAAAAGGGTTCAGATATATCCAAGTTCCAGGATGCCCTTGGCCCCTGTGACACGTTTATTGCCGACGGTCATCATCGTTATGGGACTGCTTTGAACTACCGCGAAGACATGGGTCCCTTTGCTGAAGGTCACACCGGCAATCAATGCCTGTTCGTCCTGGTCGCTTTGTCTGATCCGGGTTGTATTGTTCTGCCAACGCATCGCGTCCTTGGCGGGATGAAGGATTACAGCTTCGAAAAATTTGCTGCTGCCTCAGCCGGTAAACTGGTCATCAAACCTTTCGATGGCACGATGGAAGAACTCGAAGCAGCGCTCCCCGATGCTGGCCCGCATGCCATGGGACTCTACGATCCCAAGGCTGGTTTGCACATCGCAACCACCGTGGACACCGATCCACTTAAGGAGTCGCATGGCAATATGAGCGATGCATGGCGTCAACTTGATGTCGCGGTTCTTCAACACCTGATCGTCGAAGGCATCTGCGAACCCACATTCTGCGACGGCAGCAAGGCAACCTGGAAGTTCCCCCATGACCTTAAGGAAACCAAAACCATCACCGATTCAGAAAGCTACGACCTGGGCGTCATCATGCAGGCCACCCCGATTGAATCCATCGGCGATGTCTGCTCCAGCGGCGAACTGATGCCCCAGAAGAGCACCTTCTTCTACCCGAAACTGGCTACCGGTTTGGCGATCAATCCGGTTGGGTAAGTGCTACTCCTACGAATAATCTCGCAAGCCGCCAGATGAACAAAGTGAATCTGACGGGCAGGACCACCTTTTCAAAAATCGTGATCTTACCCGTCAGATTCATCCCTTTGGTCTTCATCTGGCGGCTTGCGTTTTTTTCTCAAGACTCAATGACTGATAATTGATTCATTAATTCTCTTCGCCTTCTGCTGATTCAAAAGCTAGAATCTGATCATATGGATTTGGCTTCGGAGACACCTGATTACCCCCAGCTCACAGACGAACGTCTCATTGAGCTGTACTGCGCAGGTGACCGGGGCGCATTTACTGCTCTAATCAAGCGTTATCAGCAGGAACTTTTTGCATTTCTGTTTCGATTTCTAGGTTCACGAGCTGCGGCCGAGGACGTTTTTCAGGATACATTTCTGCAAATTCACCTTCGAGCAGACCGTTTTGAGACCGATCGCCAATTAAAACCATGGCTTTTTACAATTGCTGCGAACAAAGCACGGGACTACCTGCGTAGAAATAAACGACATGCCAACGTGTCCCTGGACGCACCAGCCCCCGGAAGTTCGGGCAGTGGTGGATCAGGTGGCAGCGGTACGACGTTTGTGGACCTGATGCAGGCCCAGACCGTCCAGCCCGACGAGTCACTTAGCGATCAGGAAAAACGCGAGATGGTTCGACAGGTCATTGAAAACCTGCCGGAGCATCAACGACAGGTTCTTGTCTTGGCCTACTTTCATCAGTTGGCCTACAAGGACATGGCCGACTCGTTGGATGTCCCGCTGGGGACGATTAAAAGTCGTCTGCATGCAGCGGTTGCCAACTTTGCCAAACAGTGGAAGCAGACGTTCGCCTCCACGTACGAGAATTGACCTTCATGCGACCTGCCCTAACGGCATGGTTGTTTGATGGCCCAACCCCAAACCGAATCAAAGCGATTCGGCCAACTAAAACACCATGACTGAGCATTCAAACCAACCTGACCCCATCGACCCCAGACTCACCGACGCCATTGACCAGTGGCTGGATCTGAACTCTGTAGGTGTGCGCCCGGATCAAGGTAGCGACGAACAAATCGTCGAAGACATGCTCAGCAATCTGGATCACTGGGAAGTACCTGTAGCACCTGACTCACTAATCCTTTCGACACTTGATCGCATTGATCAATATGAAGAGGATCAGCGGACGTCGATGATGTTCGAATCCCGTCGCCGGTTGCCTTCACTTCCGATCACCATGCCAGAGGTTGCCGCCATTGCAGCGATGATTCTCATGGCGATCTCACTTGGCCTGCCGATGCTCACCCGACACCGCAATGATGCCCGTCGCTTTGCCTGCGAAAGCAATCTGGCGACTGCGGGCGTGGCAATGGGACACTATGCCAACGACTACAACGGCGTAATGCCACGTGGTGATGCACGTCCCGGTTCGGCATGGTGGAAAGTGGGTAAGGAATCCGACAACAATATCCAATCCAACTCGGCTAATCTCTACCTGCTGGCTCGTGAACATTACATCAATCCCCAATCACTAAGTTGCCCCAACAACGAAGACGCGCCCAAGGATCTGACCCGTGACATGCACGACTGGCCAGAGTACAACGCCGTCTCCTACAGCTACCAGAACCAGTACTCCAAAAAAGCAATCAAGCTCAATCAAAACAACCAATTAGCCGTGTTGGCAGACAAGAATCCGCTGTTCTATGCAGATGGTAAAAACCTCCATCACCTGGCAGACTTTGAACCCAACCTCCCGAGCATGAGACATAACCGCCAGGGGCAGAACATTCTCCTCGCCTCCGGCAGTGTCCAATGGTCACGCAATCCCGTCGTCCGCGGCGATAACATCTGGCTCGTCTCCGGTATCGACGACTACACCGGCAACGAAGCCCCCCGCTCAATCAACGACGCATTCCTCGTCCCCTGATCAATCAAAACGACACGACACAAACCAAGCCGCCAGATGAATCACAACGTGATGAATCTGACGGGTCGCATCCCATCAAATCACCCATTAAAAAATACACCGTCTTTAAGCGTCCATACCCATGCTTTGTCATGACGTCGCAGATAGTCATAAACCGCACGATGATGCGCCCGTGTTACCACCGGTTCATGATTCCCACCACGTGCCCAAACACGCCCCGGAGACACATTACGCAGTGCATGTGATGCTGTCCGCTTAAGCTGCCCGACAAAACGTCGAATCAGTTTCCCATCATCAGGCAACTCCACCAACACATGCACATGCATTGCACAACTGGCAATGATCACAAAACGGTGCTCCATTGAATCGAGTTTGCGGCGAATGGATTGGAGTACAATAAGACGATCTGCCTTACGAATCACAATCGGTTTACCGCTATGTCGCTTGGCATACTCATGTAATCCATCATGTTCGCCTTGTGGTGGTTGACAACGATGATCGCCGCCACTGTGCACACGGTGGTCATGATCACGAAAACCGCGCGGGTCTCCCGGAAGCCAACTGTTATATGTTCCGAATGTAATATGACGCCATATTTTCCCGGGAAGTGGCATGGATTCATGGTAATTTGACCCGTCAGATTCGCCAAGGCTCATCTGGCGGCTTGTGTAAAAAAATCACACCTAGATTTGTTTTAACCCCAAGCCGCCAGATGAATCACAACGTGATGAATCTGACGGGTCGCATTGCAATCTGTCATTAACAATCCAATATCACATCGCATTTTCCAACAGCTTCACAATCGACACATGCCCCATTTTTTGAGCCCACGCCATTGGTGTTGCCCAACCAAGCGCATCCGGTTCTACCACAGGAACACCGCGTTCAATGAGCAATTGCACCAAATCTTTGCGCCCATAACGACAGGCCCAACCCATTGCCGTACTGCCAAGTAATTCATCACGCAGACTTGGATCAGCCCCAGCATCAAGGAGCATTGTCGCAAAACGGTTGCGATTTTTTTCACCCATCAGTGACCAAGCAGCAAAACCATCACGCGCTGCAACAAAGTGAAGTAGCGTCAAACCAAACCGCCCACGCGCATTGGGATCACCACCCGCATCAAGCATGAGTCGCATGATTTCAAAACGATCATCATCGTTATAGTCCGCAGGCTTGACCGCTTCGGAGGGGACACCACATCGCAGTGGTTGCGATAGCAAATCATGCCAATGTGTGTCATCTGCTGCGAGCTTCAATTGTGGCAAAACCAACTTCACAATCGGCAAGCATGTACAACACGCAGCCGACCAAACCAATTCGCGCAGGTAATCCGGAGTATGTTCTTTCTCATCAAGTATCCGCTGGACACCTTCAACATCAAACGCAGCACACAGTGTCCACGCCTCGGGTTTGGCACCCGCCTGGTAAAGCATGTCCACCATTTTTTGATCACCACGTTCATACGCCCGATCCAACGGCCAACCCGATGCATACACATTGGCATTGGGATTCGCGCCGCGCTTAAGCAGATATGCAGCAAGCTCATGTCGCCCCATCGCAGCAGCACGCCAAAGGGGGCCGCCCCAACTCCAGGCTTCGTCTTCCTCGGTATCCAACAGGATCGGCTCATCAATATCCAACCCCAGATCAAGCAGGCATTCCAATACATCTTTGCGATCAAAAATGACTGCGACAGACAGGTAGCCACCCCACCCCCAATACCAGTGATGCCCGCCTTTGAGACAACCCGGCGACTGCTTGTGTAATTGCTTAAGTCGTTCACAATCCCCCATGGCTGCTGCACCCATTGCAGTGACTTCACAACCACGAACCATCAAACGATCCATGATTGAAAGTGAGGCTTCAATGCGATGGGCATGCTTCCAATCCGTTGCCAACACCGCATGATCCATCGGCGTGTATCCTTTGATATCCACTTTACGTGCATCGGCACGATGAGCGCACAACCAATCCACCATCTGCTCATTAGCCACACTGCATGCCACATGTAGCGGACTGCCGCCTTCACGATTGCACTGTTTAATCAAGTCCGGCTGGGCTTCGAGCATCGCAATGGCATCATCATTTTTCCCATCTGTAATCAACGTATTGAGTTGATCGAGTGTCGGGCTGATGGTGATGTTGGGGCAACTCATCGACTCTCGCCGCTGCATCTCCGAGTCATCAATGATGTTGACAAGGTGATCCAAACCACGTTCTTTGGCAAGGGTGTAGGCATCGGTCGACTCACGGTGTGGCCAAATGCCTTTGTGTGCATCGGCCCCGGCATCCATGAGAATTTGAAGCATCCGCGGATCATCGTTGAGAATCGCCCAGTGGATGAGTTGGCGTTCACCATTACCCGTGCCATCACCACTGGCGTTAACCAATTCAGGCCGACGGTCAAGCATGTTCTTCACCGTCGCATGTTCACCTGCCATGACTGCTTTAAACAGTCGCTGTGTGGTGACGCCATCGACAAACGCTTTAAGCTTGGGCCAACTCTCAAAACCGTAAGACCGTGCCAAGGTGAGTTGCGCCTGTGATAACGTCAGCGAGTCATCTTCCGGGGGCGTGAAAAAACGCGTCACCAACGTGAGCGCATCAGGTTCATGAGCTTTAAAATCGCGCAGCAATTCCTTGGCCTGTTTTTTAAGCTGATTCAAATCAGGCTTAGCCGGCAGCTTCTGCAATGTGATGGGGGACGGGGTTGGCGGGACTGCCATAAGAGAACTCCTTTCAAAGAGACTGGCCCGGCGTCCGCTGTGACGGGCTTGAAAGAAGTTCATCGACATTGGATGAACAAGCAAAGTTGAATTCAGGCAGGCTCAGCCTTTCCCGCGGACTCGGTGGCCACCTGTTGGCCAAGGGCAAGTATAACGCATCGCAGGATTCAATTGCAATCCAAAAAACCACTGCAAATAAAGGACAAAACGATCACGTAACACAAACAGGATATTGCTTGCCAACTTCAAAGCTGCGTTGTATCTTCCCATTGAAACGAAAACACCTCATCACTTTTTCAAACCGGGAGTCCGTCATGAAATCATTGTCCGCCCTGCTGCTGCTTGTCATTTTGCTCTCGCCGTCACAACTGCTTGCGGATGAAAACGCAGAGCATCGTCACCACACCAAAGCGCAACTCAAAACCGAACCTAAAACGTTTGAAGGCACATGGTCAGGCATGTGGGATTTGTGTTGGAAAGTTGAATTCCAAATCAAGCATGTCGAAGGTGATCAATTTGAAGTCGTTTATCGTTGGCAGGAGAACACCGAATCCAACGAGATGGAACAGAACACGATCAAAGGCAAACTCAAAAACGGAGTCCTGAAACTCGGCTCAATTTCCATTGAGTTCAAAGACGAACATCGCCTGCTTGCCATCGGTCGTTTCAGGCAGTTCACTCGCGTGGCATTCCTGAACTTTGGGCCGGTGACATTTGATGATGAACATAAAGACGATGACAAACACTAATCACTTGCGATAGCAATACCTTGTTTTGCAGGCCTTTTGCAATTCAACATCCAGAAGAGTATGTTGGATCAGCATCATGCGAAACATCCTTTTAATCATTGCTGACCAACTCACACTCGGCGCCCTTGGCTGCACCGACAATCCCAATGTCCATACACCGAATATCGATTCACTGTTTCAAAACGGTGTCGGTTTAAAGCGATGCTACTCACAGTATCCACTGTGTGGGCCAGTTCGTGCGAGCTTCTGGACCGGACGTTTACCGCATCAGACAGGTGTCATGTCCAATGGGGGCAAGTTCGAAAATGCAGATATCAACGAACAGAAAATCCCGACACTCGGCCAACAACTGGTCAAAGCAGGCTATCACGCAATTCACTTTGGCAAGAACCATGACTACGGCGCGCTTGATGGTTTTGAATGCTTACCCCGCGAAGAAGTCGTATTTAAAGATCCTGACGGCTGGCCACTGAATTATGACTCATTCTTGGATGAAGGTACGACCCGGCAGGTCGAACACTACTTCCAATCCATGTCCGGTAAGCCAGCAGACAAACCGTTCATGGCAGTGGCGGACCTTAACAACCCACATAACATCTGTGGCTATATCGGCGAACACATCGGCAAGCACGACAATCCGCCATATCCTGAAAAACTCCCTGAACTGCCGTCCAATTTTGAGTTTGATGATTACGCCAATCGACCACGAAGCGTCCAGTACATCTGCTGTGCGCATCGTCGCCAAGCCCAGACCGCAGGTTGGAGTCGTGAGAATTTCCAACACTACCTTGCAGCGTATTATCACTATGTGGATATGACCGATCGCAATGTCGGGCGCATCCTTGCTGCGTTGGATGAATCAGGTCAACGCCAGAACACCACGATTCTGTTCATGGCAGATCACGGTGACAACGTCGCTTCACGTGGGATGACCACCAAGCACACCAGCTTTTATGAACAGACCACGCGCGTCCCCATGATCCTCAGCGGTAAAGACATCCCGTCTAAAGGCCAATGGCTCGACACCGCGTTGTTTTCACTAATGGATCTGGCACCGACGATCTGTGACTTGGCTGGCACGCAAATGCCTGATGCTCAACCGGGGCATGGGATTTCAATGCTCCCCTATGCAACAGGTCAGAAAACGGATCATGGCCATGACTATGTCGTGAGTCAGTGGCATACCGAGTGGGGCTTTACCGTAGAACCGGGGCGGATGCTTTGTACTGGACGTTACAAGTACACGCGGTATCTCGAAGACGTTGGACCTTCTGCTGGCGAAGAATTTTTTGATCTCCAAAATGATCCTGACGAAAAGCGATCCCTGATTCATGATCCAGACTATGCAACTGAGCTGAATCGACACCGCCAATTGTTTGCAACCTATCTCAAAGAAACCGGGGACGATTTCCTGACACATCAATGGGAAGCCAAGCCACGCTATCGTTCACATGAGAGTGGTTACAACCAACATACCGGACTCTGTGCGCCGGACTTTGAAGAGATGATCGCCAAGCAGTAAGTCAATCTCTGACCCATATCAACCGTTTATCATTCACAGATGATCTGACAGCGATTCTTCCGATATGGTTCGGACGTCCAATAAATACATATCAAACCGTCATTGCGACTCGTTTACTGTGTCAAGGTTCGGTAACGCATGTTATTGTCACGGCGATGGGTTTAAAACCCTCGCCTTCAGGCGAAACCTTTAGGTTTTACAATTTTTGTCCATTTGAGGTTTGGAATACGTTTTGGTT
>MDTD01046441.1_pt1 | contig 44551 bp, 44 predicted proteins | sample 811221 | NCBI WGS metagenome assembly MDTD01 (sample SAMN05326646, study PRJNA326480) | marine metagenome | isolation source: seawater | place: Pacific Ocean: South West | collected 2011 | reverse complement strand
TTAAGTAAATCATCCTGTGCACCATACACAGAACAAGTTGAAAAAAAAATTATCTTACCATCAAAATTATTTGCTAAAAATCTAACACTATCTAAATTTATTTCTTTTGTAATTAAAGGATTAATACTACAAGCACCATCGCCAACAAGTGCTGCCATCCAAACTACTGTATCTGCCCAATCAAGGTATTTTTTTAATAACTTTTCATTTCTTATATCTCCGTAAACAAACTTTACATTTTTTTGATACAAACTTTCGAATAATAATGCGTCAAAAACTATTATTTCGTTAGTTGTATCTTTTAGAAGCAAATCTGTTACAGCACCACCCACATAGCCTGCACCTCCTACAACTAATATTTTCATATTTGAATTTTTGAAATAATTTTTCTGTAAAAGTAAATTAAAATAACAATAAAGCAAATGCTTAATAACAGTTTATAACTATTTGATGGTAAATATCCAAAATGCCACAATCTGTAAGCCAGTATTTGTGAAATTAATGAAACTAAAACCATATTATTGGAAATTTTATAAGTTACAATCTCTACAAATGAACAAAAAATACAAACTAATAGAAGGGCACCAAATAAAAATAAATATGATCCCGGATAATATAAAAAGGCAATAATTCCCATTAAACTTATTGAATTAATATTACAATTATCTTTTACCTGGTTTGTATTTTTGCAATCTTTATCAGTTCTACTTTCATTTTTGAACTTATCATAAAAAGAGCTTTCACCTCTAATAAACTTTTCATTTAAGGCTAAATAAAACAAATCAAAACTTAACTTATCACTACTAGAAACAGCCATTATCCCTTCCACTCCAATTAATCGACTGATAAATATTTTAAATACTCTTTCTGAAGATCTTAAAAGAATTGTTTTTTTCTTAATAACGTCTTCCTCAGATGATAATTCAGATTTCTTTAAATTATCAATTTTGTTCAAAGAAAATTCATTTCTCTCTTTACTTACAACAACTACGGAAATCAAAAAAAATAATATAATTACGAAAAAAAAAAACAAAATATGAATTTGTTTAAATTTTTTTTTTAATTTATTTAGCTTATATATTGCAAGAAGATTAGAAAGTGGATTAAAAATAAAATTTCTACTCAATATAGAGTAACTATTAAAAAAAGCTTCAAAAACTGACGTAAAAATAGATATTTTAAGGCTTTTTCTTGTATGGAATTCATAATTGATTATCATAGTTGCTATTGCTGGCAAAAATAAAAGAAACAAAAAAGTGAAAATAGAATTAATTAAAAATCCATAGTCATTAATTAAACCTCTTTGATAAATCTTAAAATAAAAATTTGTATAAGACAGAATAATGATTAAACATACAAAGCTTAATATAAATAAGAATCTGTTTTTATTATAAAAATTTTCTTCATAATTTAAAATTGAGTTTTTAGTATAATAGAAAAAAAATTGTCTTATAAAACTTGCTAAACATATAGAAATAAAGGATATAAGTGATATAATTAAAACTTTATCAATTGAACTCTGTGAAAAATCAAAAAGACCAACACCATCAGAAAACCAATATTTAAAATCTCCAAAACCATCTGGAAAAATTGTTTTTAGTTTAATTTTAATTGAAAAATTAAACCATAATCCTAAAAACAAAAAAAGTCCTATAAACTTGTCAAACATTATAGATTTTTTACGGAACATAAATTTTAAATAAAATAAACTAATAATTGAAAATATCAGATATATTAATTTACTACCTGGATAATCAATGAGAACAATTAAGGAAGTTAGAATAAATAAAACTAAAAAAAAAATTCTAATTATTTTTAACATTGATTTGATCCTTAAAAAATTTCAATAAGTTCGTGCTACATTTCTCTAACGAAAAATATTTATTAAAAAAAAATCTATTATTTTTATAATACTTATTATAGTCATTTTTTCTTAATTTTATTACTTTATGTACGCATAAATTGAATTTACTTATAGATTTTGATTTTGAGGAAAAACCTAGCTGATTATTTTCAGTTATTTTTGAAACTTCACCATCTGACCAACTAATAATTGGTTTACCAAAAAATAAATAAGTTTGAAATTTTGCTGGTATTGTCCTTGATAATGCTTTTCCTGAACCAAGTAGTATCAAAAATGCATCTGCTTTAAACATCTCCTTTATAAAATTTTTTTTGTTTAGAAATTTTTTTATCTCTATTTTATCACTTAAATTTTGTTCGTTAATTTTTTCATTAAGCCATTTTTTTTTGCTCCCATCTCCAAAAAGTGTAATTTTAAAATTTTTTAATTTTGTATTTTTGCAAAATAAAACTAAGTTTTCTAAGTTTTGTGCACTACCAATATTTCCAGCATAGTAAATATCTTTTATTTTTTTTGACTTAAATTTAAAAATATTTTTTTTTACTGCCTTAAATTCAGATGGATTATAAAATAATTTTACATTTTTTGATGTAAGTTGTTTGACAGGTCTAATAAACATTTTTGACTGAACTAAAATTAAATCACAATAATTATAAATTTTTGAGGTTATATGTTTAATAATATTTAATATTAGTTTATTTTTTATATGGCCTGTATCTTTAGCACTGTTTGGCCATAAATCCTGAACCCATAAAACTAGAGGTATTTTATTTAACTTAGAGTATACTATTGCTGGTATGGCTTGAAAAATTGGACTTGTACAATAAACGAAAACAATGTCGTATTTATTTTGAATTTTATTTAAGTTTAGTAAACTAAAAAAAACGTAGGATAAATAATTTAATATCAATCTTATTGAAGATGAATTTCCTCTTGGAATTATTTGCGACCTATATATTCTAATTTTATTTTTTTTTCTTTTTTCAAAAGAAAACTTTTTATAACCTTTATAAATATTTCCTTTAGGATAATTTGGTTTTCCTGTAAAGACAGATAATTTTTTTACAATTTTTTTTTTTGATAAAAATTCAGCTATGTAATTTATCCTAAAATTTTCTGGCCAAAAATGTTGTGTAAAAATTAAAATTTTCATTTATTCTTAATTAAACAATAAGAAAAACCCCATAAAAAATATATTAATGATCCTGTATAAATTTCTCTTAATGATGATTTAATAAATGTATCAACTATCAAGAAAATTAAAATTGTACTACATAAAAAAAATATAAAATCAGTTTTACATATTTTTGAATATTTTAAATATTTTCTTAAATATATAAAAAATAATATTAGAGATGGTAAAAAGGTAATGACTCCTAAGTTATAAATAATATCTACAAAATAGTTAAAAGAAGATTTGTATAGTTGATTAAGTTCATTTAAATTATTTTTACCAAATAAAAAGTCATTTAAACTTGAAATTTCTCTTATAAAATAAACCATAGAATTGAACCTTTCAAATAACAAAGGTAGAAAATTGACAACTTTGAAATATGTGGTCTCTACCATATAAGATGGTTGTTGATCAAATTGAAATCTTAAAATTGATATTAAAATAAATGGAATCAATAAATAGATATAAATAATATTATTTTTTATAGTTTTTTGAAAAATTCCAAAAACAATCATTAAACTTAGCACAATTGTATAAATTAAACCGCTTATAGACGTGCTAAAAACTAAATAAATATTTATTATTAAAATTAAAATAAATAACTGTAATTTATTAAAAAATTTATACTTAATCAAAAAGCAAATTGATATTAAAAAGACAATCCCAATAGTCTGAGAAACATATTGTAAGTGTTTATAAATACCTATGCTTGATAAATTACTACTTAGTATGAAATTTTGAGATCTCAAAATATCAATAAATTGAAAAGAAATGATAAATAAATACAAATAAAACAAAATTTTATAAAATTTTACATGCTGTGACTTAAATTTTGCAAATTCGTAACCTATTATAAAAGCAAAAAGAGGAAAGCTAAATTGTAGCAAAACATAAATATTTTCAGACTTTAAGTTATATTTTAAAATACTAATTGATGTTAGTCCAAAAATAACAGTTAAAGATAAAGTATATAAAATTTCTTTTTCTATTAAATTATTTTTAATTATTAAAAAAAAGACCAGCAAAATTATAAAAAAAGAGATAGGAACTGGTAAAGTGCTAAAATCAAAAGATGAATTAAAAAAAGGATCAGTGGAAAAATATAATCTTGGAAAAAAATTATAATTTTCATCAAATAATATAAAAAAAATTGGTATAAAAATTATTAATGAAAATAAATATAAAAACTTAAACCTTGTTAATCTAAATTCAATTCCATAAAAAATAAAAGCCAAGATTGATGTCAATAAAAAACCTATTGGTAAAAATTTTTCATTACCTAAAGCATAAATTAAAGGAATTATTGAAATTACTGAAAGTGAATAAAATATATCTATTTGGAAACATAAGCTTCTTGATTTTAAGTCATGTATTAATATTTGCCTTTTATGAAATGCATAAACCATGATCAAAGAACCAATCATTGAAAATCCTGAAATTAAATAATTAATATTTTGACTAATAAATATTTTGTTGAAATATAAATAAATTATTCCAATTCCCAAAAATAAATATAACAAATATATAAATAAAATCGGTTTTAATTCAGATAACTTGAATTTATCTTTAACCAAACTTGGTGCTAAAATTAACGAATATATTGATGCTGGAAATGATCCTAGCGTAAAAAAAGTAAATGCTGAAGCTGCAAGCTCTTTAGGAAATAAGATGTAAATAAAATATCTAAAATAAAAATTACTTATTGATAAAAAAAAAGACGAAGTAAGCCTGTTAGAAAATAAATTTTTTTTAAAAAAAAATTTATAATAATTTAAAAAATTAAAAAAAAATTTCAAATTTTTAAAATTAAAAAAACAAAAAATTAATAGTATTGAATTATATATTAATGTGAAAATGCAAAATAAATATAATTCACCGAAAAAAATCAATATTGAAGAAAACAAAAAATAAAATATAGAAGCTAGTGAATTAAATTTTATATATTCATACTTATTATTTATTTCACACTTAATTAAAAAAATTTCAAAACACCACTGAAATATAATTAAAATTGATATACTAAATATAAATAAACTATAAATATTTTGGATAGAAAAAAAGATCGTTGCTAAAATTATAAGTATAAGAGATGATTGCATTCTGAATATGAATGCTTCATTTATTTTATCTAGATCTCTTTCAGCTAATAAAACACCTCTTTCATTTAGTGAAAGCAAATGACATATAAATAACAAAAAACTACTTGCTAACCCTAAATCTGCAGCAAGATATTTAAATTCACTAAAATATACTATAACTAGAAGTGCAGATGTTGAAAAAAAATTAAAAACATAGCTTGGAAATAAAAATATATATCTCTTGTTATTTTTAATTTTCTGAACTAGTTGTAATTGCATAACTGAGACAAAATGAATACCAAATTATTAAAAAAAACAAAATAGTTTAATATCGAATTAAATAAGTTTCTTAAAAAAATTTGGATAATTTTTAAGTTATGAAAAAAAATACTAAAGTAAATATTTATATACCAACATATAATTCTGAGCAGACTATTGCGGCTTGTGTAAAATCATTACTGAATCAATCTTATAGAAATATTTCAATTACAATAATAAATGATTGTTCAACAGATAATACTCTTAATGTTTTAAAAAGATTTAAAGATAAAAGATTAAAAATATTTAATAAAAAAAATAAGGTATGGGGTATGGATAATTTAGATTTTGCCTTTAAAAAAGCTAAGGGGGATTTTGCAGCCGTATATCATTCGAATGATATTTATCATAAAGATATAATAAAAAATCAATTGAAAGTTCTTCAAAAAAACCCTGACGTCAAAATTGTTTTTACTAATGCAGAATTATTCAGTGGGGAGAAAAAATTTGGAGAGGTTTTTAATGATCAAATAGTAAATAATAAAAAATACTCTTATAAAGAAATATTAAAACTATTAATAAAAAATTATAACTTTTTTGTTTGCCAAAGTGCTTTTTTTAGACCAAAATTTTATAAGAAATATATAAAAAATTGGAATAATAATATTTTTGGTTATTCAGCAGATCTGGATACCTGGTTACGATTTTCAAAAAGATCGAAAATTATTTTTCTTAAGAAAATTCTTGTCAAAACTAGTGTTGGAAATTCACAAATGTCTGTTATTGAAAAAAATAAACTTAATAAATCTGATTTTTTTAAAGTTATAAATTTTCATTTAAAATCTAGTAAAATAAAATTAGATAATTACGATAAAAATAATTTGTACTTATTGAATCAAAGAGATCTCGCTAGACAAATTATAAATCTTTTTATTTTACGCAAATATGAAAGAGCTTACATGCTAGCAAAAAAATTAAACTTTAATAATTTATTTTTAAATAATAAGATTTCAAAAAAATTAATTTTAATTTTTGTGGTAAAAAATTTAACAGTTTTTTCTTTTTTAATTTCAAAAAACATGGTTAGGAAAATTTTAATTTTATTAAACCAAAAATTTATTTCTTGATATCCATATTAATATGTTTCAAGATTTTAGATACAAAACCCTCTTCATTAAATAATTCGATTTTACTAGAATTAATGAAATTTTTAATATTAATCTGTATTTGATTATACTCTTCATAGCTCAAAGAGCTAATATATTGAAATATTGATTCTATATTTTCAAAATAATTAAAATCAATGAATGTATCATTTGGTACGTAAGAATTTATGTTTTTTGGCCCTAAATAAATTGGTATACATCCATTATTAAATGCATCAAAAATTGGATCAGAAATATAACCGTTTATGCTTGAATTTTCGATACAAAAAACAAACTTAGTTTTTGATAAAATATCACTTTTATTTTCAATTATACCTTTATAAGTTTTTAAAAGATTTTTTCTTTTGAAAAGCTTATTTACATAATTTAATAATCTTCCTTCAATGCCAGATTTTTTAAAAGGCAAATCCCAATCCATTCCATATAATCTAAAATTTTCTAAATACTTTTGTTCTGCAATTTTAATTATTTCAAATCTTTTATGATATAAATCATTTTGTGACTTTTTTTTTTGCGATTTGTTACTACTTATCATACAGGATAGAAAAGGTCGTTCATAAAAATTGTTTACAAAATTTTCTTTAATTATAAATGGATAATTAATTTTAAAAATTTTTATATTATCGATATAATCATCATATTGGCAAAAAATTTTTGTATATTTTTCTTTAAGTTTGTTTAGGTCATTTTTTGAAAATATTTCTTTTGACTCTGGTAAAAGTAAATATGATTTATTGCAGATAATTTCTTGGTGATAAGCAAAGTTAATTTGAAGATCTATTTTGTCTTTTTTTTTCCAAAAATCTTGCGTATGAACATTATAGTTATTATCTCTCAGTTTTTTTTCAAAATAAAAAAAACCTTGATTTTTATCATCTTTTTGAACATTTGCATTGTTAGACGAAAGCCAGACTCTATTTAATTTAAAAATTTTATCATTTAAATCACTTTTATTAAAACAATTAAATAAAATATTTTTCATCTAGTTTATTTTTTGGCACATAATAAATATTTTTTAATTTAATTAGTGAGGATTTATTATTTAAGGAAATAATCTTAATATTTTCTTTTTTGGCGATGTTGAGTAATATTTGAAAATTTTTTAATGTTTTTTTTTTATTCAATCCATAAACAGTTTTTTTCGAAAATAAATTTGCCATTTTATTTTTAATTTCTTTTAAATACTCTTTAAAATAAAAATTCTTAAAATAAAAGTTTCTGTAAATTAATTTCATTTCGTCAGATACTTTTGTGATTATCTTATCTGCATAAGTATCTTTAGAATAATTATGGTCAATCTTTTTTTCTGGCAAATCTATGCCATGTAATATAATTGGATTACATCCTAATATTAAAGAAAATGCTAATGCCTTTTCTGCCACTGTACTTCCAAATGGTTCACAGATTTTTTTATAATTGTACATCTTTGATATATATTCTTGAATAGTTAAATTATTTTTATTTTTCTCTTTATTGATTAAATCACAACATCTTAATCTTGGAATACATTTCCTTTTATTTATATGTCTATCATCAAATGCAAGCCAATTTACTTTTAATTTTTTTTTTTAAATATAAATTAGATTTTTCCCAGACTAAATCAAAAAGCGCTGTGTCTGAAAATATGAAAAAAGTTTTTTTAAAACTATTTATAATTTTTAAATGCCATTTTATATTTGGGTTAGGAAATTCATTATTTGCACAAATCCAATAATCAGCATTAAAAAATTTTCTGCCTCTTATAATGCTATCACCAATACAAATAATTTTTCCATTAAATTTTTTATAATTAAATTGTGCTAAGTTTGGACCAGGTGATACTATAATACATGGTTTATTTTTATGCCTATTTTTAATGTTATCAAAAGAATACTCCATATTTATATTTTTAATTTTACTAGTGAATTATTCTTAAGCTTATAAATTTTGTCACATATTTTAAGAGTATTTAACTTATGAGAGATAATAATTATTGTTTTTTTTCTTTTAAAATTTTCTATTGATTTAAAAAACTTTTTTTCCGTTTCAAGATCTAAAGAACTTGTAGATTCATCAAATATTAAAATATCCTTCTCATTATATAAAGCTCTTGCAATACCTATACGTTGCATTTGTCCCCCGGATATCCTCATGCCTCTTTCACCTATAACTTTAAAATAATCGTTTTTTTTTTTCAAAAAATTGTTTAATTGAGAAATTTTTGATGCTGAAAAAATTTTATTTCTGTTAATTTTTTTGGTTTCTACTCCAAAGGCTACGTTAGAAAAAATATTGTCATCAGTTAAAAAAACTTGTTGAGGAACATACCCAATTTTACTCTGCCAAGATTTAAGATTATCAAAAATATTTTTTTTATCTATTTTTATAGTTCCTCTTGTTGGATTTAAAAGACCTATTAAACAATTTAAAAAGGTAGATTTACCAGAACCGCTTGGTCCAGTCAGTCCAATTATATCAAATTTGTTTATATTTAGATTAATATTTTTAAAAACAATTTTTTTTTGTTTTGGATAAGAATAAGACAAATTTTGTATTTGAATTTTCCATTTTTCAGATGTTTGAAAATCAATTGCTTTTATATTATTTTTTTTTAGTTTAAGATCACTGATTACAATCTCTGATACAGGTAGATAAAATTTCAAATGTTGTATTGAGAAGATAATTTTATTTATTGACGGTATAATTTTAAATCCAACTGCAGCAAATAACGCTAAAAAAGTGATTATGGATACTCTATCATATTGATAATAAAGCATAAAAAATATTGTTATTATCAAAAGAAATATTGACATAAATTCCAGTACAAACCGTGGGACCGACTGTATAAATTCTTGAATTTTCTCTGAATTGCTAAAATTTTGAATATTTTTAGAAAATTTTTTTATAAAAAAATTCTCTCTATTCATTATTTTAATTTCTTTAATAGCAAAAAAAGAGGAATTGATATTTTCCATTAAGCTTTTCAAATTTGTCATATTTTTTTTTCCTTGGATAGATAAAATTGGGGATACAAATTTTATAAATATCAATGCAACCAATGCTGTGAAGGTAAAAATAAAAATAGTTGCTTTAAAATTAACGTACATAAGTATTAAAACTAAACCAAGCAAAATAATTATTTCAGTCAAAAGTATACTTAATTGATTAATATTATGTGCAAAATTTTGGGTAGAAACAATATTTTTAGTAAGCTCAGATGAGTTTGATTTTAAATGAAATAAATAATTTTGATTTATATAATTAAAATATAATTTCTCCGCATATTTTTTGTGTAAGCCATAAATAAAATTTGCTTTCCAGTAACTGAAAAATATTAAGAAAATTGTTTTAATAAAGTAAATGCAAATAATAGCAATTAAACAAAATTTAAGTAATTGGTCAGAACCAAAACTAAAAAAATAATTTGGTAAAAATTTGATTAAATTTAAATTATTTAAAAAATTATCATCAAATATTAGTGTAACGATAGGTACTACTAAAGTCACACTCAGCATTTCTAAGAAAAAATTTATAATAATTAACAAAAACAAAATAAAAATTTTTTTTTTTTCATCTAAGTTTAATATTTGAAAAATCTTCTTAGAATAACCTATTGAACTTTCATTTTTCATAATGAATTAATTTGTCTGACCACCATCAATCAATAAATTTGAACCTGTTATGAAATTATTTTCGTCTGATGATAAAAAAAATACTGCATTAGCAATATCTTTAGGTGATCCAAATTTATTTAAGGGAACATTTTCTTTTATATATTTAAGTGTATTTGTTTTATTTTTTCTCATCTTTTTGTCCCATGTTGATCCACCGAACATAATATTTCCAGGCGAAATTACATTTATTTTAACGCCATGTTTTGCAAATGATTTTGATAAATGTTTCAAATAATTATTTAGCAGCGACTTTGAAATGCTATAGCTAATAGGTGCTTTTTTTAATATTTCTGATCCAGCAATTGAAGATATACAAATTACTTTAGTTTTTGATTTTATAAGAAATTTTTTTAATTCGTTCAAAATCAAAAAACAACTAAAAAAATTGTTATCAAGACTATGTTTTATTTCTTTTAGTTTTGGAAATTCATTATATTTGTATCTACTAAATCCAACATTACATACTAGAACATCTAATCTATTAAATTTTTTAATTTTTTTACAAATATTTTTGACTTCAGAAATTTTTGTTAAATCACCATTTATATGAAAAAAATTTTTATTTTTATATTTTTTTTTTCTCGAATTAGTAATTACAAAGAAATTTTCCTTTTTAAATTTATTTGCAATTTCCAAACCAATTCCTTTGGTTGATCCTGTTATAAAAATTGTTTTATTCAATCTTTCCATCCTAAAATTTTGTTTATAAATTTAAAATTATTAATTTGTTGATCAATAGTGCAAAACTCTTGAAAATCATTTTTAATAAAACTATTACACATATTATAAAAACCAGGTTTATATTTACTTTCATTCATAAATTTTTCAATTTTAATATTTTTTTTTTGAATGTGTTCAATTTTAAGGCTTTCTAATGGTTTTAGTTTTGCAACAAAACCTTTGAAATATAATTTTATCTCCCACCTCCCGTAGCTCAACCAATCACCCCTGTAAACAAAGGGTATATTTTTTTTTGTAACTCCGTTTCCAGTAAATAGTATTGGCTTATGCCATTTGATTGAATCTTTATTTACAAAACAAACTTTCTTAGATTGACCAATCAAATAAAAAACCAAGTCAATTATATGAGATGTATTGCATATAAACCATTTTTTTAACTCTGACTTTGAATAATCCGAGAGCCTTATTTTATTTACCCACTCAGTTAAATCAAAGTAGGCTCCTCTAACTTTATTTTTTAAAATTAGTTTTTTTAAGTAATTTACAGAACCATAAAATCTTCTATTATAAGCGATAACATAATTTATCTTTTTTTTTGTAACAATTTTTTTTAATTTTTTTAATTCTAATAACTTTAAAGCTGCAGGTTTTTCAACTAATATAGATTTAATTCCAAAATCAATTAGAATTTTTGAGATATTATGAAGATATCTGGTGTTGACTGCTATAATTACTTTTTCTGGTTTTGGAGGATCTGATTTTAAAAAATTTGATAAACCTCCATATTCAAAAAAAATTTTTTTCACAAATTTTTTTTGAACAGGTATATTTCTTTTTCTTCTTGTAATTAAAATTATTTTATAATTAAAATTTGTTAAAACCTTTAAATATTCTATTGATATTTTTCCACCACCTACCAACCAAATATATTTAGTTTTATTTATGTTATTGGGCATAAATTTTTCTTTAAATATGGGCTGAGTTTTTGTCTAAAAGCTTCAATCATTAATTCATTGCATTTATAGGAGTCTTTTAAAGTGGGTAAAAAACATTTTCCTCTCTTTTTAATATCCATCAGATAAATATGCGTTAATTGACTTTGCCATAAGTGATTAAATTGAATTAGTTTTTTATTGTTTTCAAAAAAATTTACACATGGATTATTCCATTGGTTTGCTTTATTAGAAAAAAAATTAATTTTATAATTATTTTTTGATCCAAAAACATGAATTTTTTGCTGAAATTTTGAATTGCTATTTAAAACTGCTAAGGTTCTATTTTTAGATGAAAAAACAAACTCTCCTTTAAACTTTCCATTAAAATCATTATTTTTTTTTGTTACTTTCATATGTTCAATTTTTAAATCTGTTTCAGTCTTGTGCAAAAATAAATCAAAAAAATGTATACCTGATGAGAACAAATCGTCAGATTTAGATAAAAGCACTATCATAGAAAAAAATTTATTTTTTTTAAAAATAATATTTTGTAAATATTTATAATATGGTTGATATCTGAATGGAAAATTAACCCATGTTTTTATTTTTCTTTTTTTAGACAGTTGTAGTATATCTCTATAATTAATCATATTTTGAAAAGGAATTTTTTCCAAAATCATATATTTTGGGTTACAATATTTTAAAACGCTTTTAACAATTTTTTCTCTTTTATAAGCTTTTGTACAAATTAATATTAATTCAATATTTTTATCTATATCAGAATAATTTTTAATATAATTGTTGAAACCTTTATTTATTTTTTTTGATTTATTAATTTTTACTGTATCTTTTTCTAATACTTGTAAATTAAAATTATAATTTGAATTATTTATAGCAAATAAATGTCTTTTTCCTATATTTCCACATCCTACTATTAAAATATTTAACATTTGATAATTAAATTATATATTTGCAACAAATAAATATCAATTAATTAACAAAATATGTTCTTTTATAAAAGTAAAATTGAAAATTTTTTAAAAGAGAAAGAAATTATTTTTAGTACTATTGTTTTTCTAGTAAGTATTTTTTTTTGGGACATAAAAATAAACCAGATATTTCAATCAAAATTTTTAATTACAATTCTGCTACTATACTTTTTTCTTAATTTAAGAAAAAATGAAGCGTTTAAAATTTTAATTGTAAACTTTTTAATTATTTTTTTTTTATTTCTTCATTCGATATATTTTGTTAATTACAATGTAGAATATTATTTTATTTTTTCTTTAGTATTTCTTTTTATATCAAATTTAGTTGCATATAGTTTAAATAAAAACTTTGAGTTAATATTAAAAAAATCATGTCTTTATTTCATTTTATTTTTTAATTTAATATTTTTATACGATTTAATATTTTCAAATTTTTACATTTATGATCACAACGATCAACATAATGGAATGTGTCGTATTTTTCATACTGAAAATAAAACATTACTAAATTTTTTTTTCATAGAAAATTCACATATTGCAATGACTTCCAATGGAATTGTAGTTTACCTATTGTTAAATTTTTCAAAATTATCAAATTTTTATAAAATTAATTTGATTTTTTTTATTTCTTCTATTTTATTATTCTTGGGGTCTTTAACATTATATCTTGGATTATTTTTATCTGTACTTTTTATTATGCCACTTTTATTTAAAAATAGATCAAGAAGTTTAATAATTTTATTTCTAATAAACTTACTTATCATTATTAATTTTAATAATTGTAATATTAGAATAACACAAATATTCGAGTCAGATAAAATATTTACAAACAAAGATAATGTTGTAGTTAGTTTTAATAATTTTTTGAGCCTAGACTCTTTAGAAGAAAAAATCTCAGAAAAAAAAATTAAGGATAAAAATAAAAAAAGAGCATTTGATGAATATGGCAATATTAAACATGGTGTAAATATAAGCACTGTGGTGTATTTAAATCATATAAATTTTGTAGTAGAAAATTTAAAGGAAAATTTATTTGGAATTGGTTTTCAAAATTATGAGGAATTTGCGAGAAAATACGCAAAAAATAATAATCTTATTGAAAACTATGAAACCCAAGCATTGGTAAACATTAATGATGGAGCAAGTAATTTAAATAAATTACTAGTTGAATTTGGATATTTAAACATAATCTTTGGTTTTTTGTTTTTTTACTGTTTATATAAAAATGACTATAGTTTTCCAGTTAATTGTTTCATATTTACTCTGGTATTAACTCAGGCAATTAGGGGTGCTGGATATTTTAATGGTGGTTTTATTTTTATAATTTTTATTCTTATGTCTTCTATTCTGAGTAAAAAAATTAAATAATACTTCTCCCTCCATCTGAAACTATATTTTGTCCAGTCATGTAAGAGGACGATTCCGAGCACAAAAATTTAATTGTTTCTTTATATTCCTCTTTTTTTGCCATTCTCCCCATTGGTATTAATTTATTAATTTTTTTAACAAAGATTTTTTCCTGGTTATTATAAATCCCTCCGGGTGAAAAAGAATTAACCCTGACATTATATTTTGCCCAAAATGAAGCTAAATATTTTGTTAGTCCAGTTAAACTATGTTTTATAACTGAATAACTGATAGGTTTTGTGATTCCTAAATGTGAATACAATCTTTGATCTGGCGCAATTACTGACAAATCTGATGAAATATTTAATATTATTCCTTGTTTATTTTTAGCCATCAACTCTCCAAAAATTTTTGAGCAATATATAGCTCCGATCAGTCCTACATCTATATCGTTTGACAATTTATTAATTTCAACAACAAAGTTTGGGGATTTCAAATTCTTCTTTTTTTTTGCTGGGACAGTGTCATTAGCTGCATTATTTATTAAAATATCTACAGATTTGTATTTTGTTACTATTTTTTTCTTAACACTTAAAATATTTTTAATTTTTGAAATATCACAATAGTAAAAATCGGTATTTTTAAATTCCTTTTTATTTTTTAATGATTTGATTTTTTTTTTATTTTTATCTAATACGACAATCTTGTATTTTAATTCTTCTAATGCTTTTATTTGCAATGTACCAAACAAACCACAGCCTCCAGTTATAATAGCAATTTTTTTTTGATTTATTTGTTTCATATATTCCTAGTTATAAGAAAAGTATTGTGTTATCAATTAATTTATGGAGATTAAAAATGAAATTTGGTGTTTCATTCCTGCAAGATCAGGTTCAAAAACAATCAAACATAAAAATTTATATAAAATTAGAGGTAAAGAATTAATTAAATATTCTGTAGGATTTGCAAAAAAAAGTAATTTATTTAATAAAATAATTTTTTCCTCTGACTCAGTCCGATATTTCAATATAATTAAAAAATTTAAATCTATCGAATTTCATCATAGAAATAAAAACATTTCTAAAGATAATACTAATGACCTTGATGTTTTCAAAGATTACATAAAAGTTGCAAGAAAAAAATTCAAATATTTACCAAAATATTTTGCTCATTTAAGACCCACCACACCTTTAAGAAGAAAAAAATATGTTATTAAAGCTATAAACAAAATTAAAAAATCTTCTACATGTACCGCATTAAGAGCAGTAAGCCCTATGTCAAATCCTTCTTTTAAAACAATGATAATTAGAAAAAGCAGACTTTATTCACTAACAGGAGAAAAAAATATAGATAAATTTAATAAACCTAGACAATTGTTTAAAAAAACTTACCTGCCAAATGGTTATATTGATATTTTAAAGACTGAAACCATTTTAAAAAATTCTTTTCATGGAAATAATGTGTTGCCTTTTATAGTAGATCAGTTTAATTCTGATATCGATGATATTAATGATGCATTTAGAGTGGAAACATTTTTAAAAAAATATGAAAATAGAAAACATTTTCTTTATTGCTGAAATCGGAATAAACCATAATGGAGACATTAATATTGCAAAAAGACTAATTGATGAAGCATCATTAGCTGGTTTTAATGCCGTAAAATTTCAAAAAAGAGACATTGATATTGTTTATTCAAAAGAAATTTTAGACTCTAAAAGAGAAAGTCCTTGGGGAACAACTCAAAGAGAACAAAAAAAAGGACTGGAATTTGGAAAAAAAGAATACGATGAAATTGATAAATATTGCAGAGAAAAAAAAATTAAGTGGTTTGCATCTGCATGGGACCTCAATAGTTTAGAGTTTTTAGATGATTACAAAATTGATCATCAAAAAATAGCTTCTGCAATGATAATTGATGAAACTTTTTTAAATGAGGTTGCAAAAAGGGGTAAATACACATTTATATCTACAGGAATGTCTACAATTGATGATATATCTAAAGCTACCGAAATTTTTAGAAAACATAATTGTGATTTTGAATTGATGCATTGTAACTCAACATATCCAATGAAAACTGAAAATGCACATCTTTTAACTATACCTGAATTAATGAAAAAATTTAATTGTAAAGTAGGTTATAGTGGTCACGAGCCAGGATTGTCTGTTTCTTATAGAGCAGCAACTTTAGGTATAACGTCTCTTGAGAGACACATTACTTTGGATAGATCGATGTATGGATCTGATCAACCTTCTTCTCTAGAACCAAGAGGTATGAGAGAATTAATATCAGTGATAAATAAAATGTCATTATCAGATGGCGAAAATAAAATTGGTCATATATTTGATGATGAAAAACCAATAGCTAAGAAATTAAGAGCTCACTTACCACTTAAAAGTTAATCCAATGGAAATATTTCTGGATGAGATTTTTAATAAACATAAAGGTGAACCTTGTTTAATACTTGGGTCTGGCAAATCTTTGAATGAATTGAACTACGAAAATTTTAAAGGCAAAATTATTGCCGTAGGAACGACAATACTAAGAATTAAAGAAAAAAAAAACATATCTTATTTTGTATCAGCTAATAACCATTTCCCTATTCCAGAGATAAAAGATCATTTAGATTTTTTAAATAATCTAAAAAACACTACCTGGCTTATGTCTGACACAGCGGCATACAATGATATTTGGGTTAAAAATCACTCGTTTTTAAAGGAAAATTTAAAAATAAACTGGCTTTCTTTTGATGATAGACATAATAAAGGTGAACTATGTAATCCGAAAAAAGAATGTTGTAAAATTGTTAGAAATAAAAATGATCATAAAACATTGCAAGAATTTTTTTTTGAAAAAAAAGCAAATAAAAATTCTTTTTTTAAAGCAATATCAGTTGCAGAATTTGGTTTAATTTTTGCATTACTTTTTGGATGTAATCCTATCTATTTAGCAGGAATAGATATACCAAGAGAAAATTACTGGGCTCATACACAAAATAGAAATTATTATGGATTTAAATCTGAATATGCTGATAATTTTTTAAATAAAACAAATAAAATAATAAAAAAAAAATATATACAGTACTATTTAAAAAATTTTAATTTTTATCCTTATATACAGTCAGCATACTTGCAATTAATGAATAAAATATTTAAAAAATCTTTTTTCTCATTTGATCTTGACACATTTGAAAAAAACTTCAAAGAAATAACAAATATAGCTCAAAAAAACCGTCAGCAAATTATTAATTTAGGAAATTCTGATATAATTAAGCATACAGATGGTATAAAAAGTCTTAAAATAAAAAAACTAATTTAGAATGTCTTTATGAAAATAATTTTACCAATTTTTCTGTGTTTAGTATCAGGTGCAATAACTAGACTATCTTTAACTTATGCAAATCAAAAATGGGCAAATACTTATCATAATACAGTTGTTTACTTAATATTACCTATTATAACATTTGCTATCACTAAAGTAATCTCAAATAATATTGCTTTATCACTAGGAATGGTTGGTGCATTATCTATAGTAAGGTTTAGAAATCCTGTTAAAAACCCTCTTGAACTTAGTATTTACTTTTTATTAATTAGTTATGGAATAACTTTTAGTGTAAATATAAAATATGGCATTCTATTGCTATTATCTTCATCAATAATAATAATTACAATGGACAAAATTAAAAAATTGAGTTTTTTTGAAGACAAATCATTATTCAATTTATCATTCAATGAAGAAGAAAATAATTTTATCCTAGAAATAGTTTGTAAAAAACAGATGAATGATTTCATTAAAAATAGATACTTGATTACAGCTATTGATGATAAAGTTAATTCTAAATATATTTATAAATTTGGTTCGTACGAAAAAAACTCTATTTTAAAATTATATAGTGAATTGAAAGACAACAATGATGTAGAAACAGTTGAATTAAACTTTTAAATTAAAAGTGAGACTTATAATTCTTTTTACTGCATTTTTTTTTATAAATGTAAAATCGTTTGCAAATGAGATTAATTGTTCAGACTATTCTTTAACTAAAAATAAAGAAATTAAAATTAAATATATAGAATTAATCCCAAATAAATATAGAGATTTTAAATTAACTCAACTAAAAAATCTTGTAAGCCTAGAAGATGATCTTGGAAAAAATCTTCACATCTCAAAACAAAAAAGATTTAAAACATTAATAAAAATATTTTTTACAAATAAGGAAAATTGTACACTTAAAGCTAAAATAAGAGTGCATGGAGATGGTAGAGATCATTATGAATTTGAAAATGGAGATGTTATCTCAAGTTTAGATGTAACTCTTGAAAACGGTAATTTATATAATTCTGTTAAATTTAAATTATTTTTACCAAAAGCAGAAGGAGGTAACTCTGAAATATTTAATTCTGTATTATTTCGAGAATTAGGTTTTATTGCACCAGAGACTAGATACATTGTAGTAAAAATTGGAGATAAAAAATTTAAATATCTTTTTCAAGAAGCGCTCGCAAAAGAAATGTTAGAAAAAAATAACAGAAGAGAAGGTCCTATTATTGAAGCAGATGAAGAAAACACTTTTGGTTTAATGAGAATTGAAAATAAAAAATGGGCATCAATGAATATAAAAAAAAGTAGTAAAATATTAGGAGATATTAATTATGAAATGATGGCGATAAAAAATAATTATTATTTGAATGGCCAAAAAGAATTATACACAAATTCTCTAATCAACTACAAATTTTTATCTAATGATATACAGGATCAATACAAGAAATTATCCAGTTTTGTCTTACTTGGTTTGGTTACGGGATCAGAGCATATGTTTTCTTTTAATGATATGAGGTTTTATTATGACACTATATATGGGGTTTATTATCCAATTTATTATGATGCTGAACCTAGTCTTGATTATAAAAAACTTGTATTACCAAAAAATATCTCAAATTATTTTGATTTAGATAAAGATGAACTTCAAAAAAAAATATCTAACATAAATATTACTGATTTAAATAATAAAATAAATGTATTTGGCTTAAAAGAGAGAAAAAATCAAACCGAGGAAAGATTAAATCTAATTAAAAAAAATTTAGAAAAAATTACAATTAAAAATAAAATAAATATTCATCCACAAAGCTATGATTTTGAAAATTTAGAAAAATATTTTAAAAATAAAAATTTATTTTTTGTATATGAAGTTAATGAGGAAGATTTTATTTTATGTAAATTTATAAAAAATAATTGTGTAGTTAAAAATTATACACTAGAGGAAAAATTAAGTTTTCTAAGACAAAGATATAAGCAAAATTATAAATTACTAGATAAACCCCAATATACTTTTTTTGGAAAAATAAAAGATAAATCTGAAAATTTTGCATTTAGAGGAATTTATAAATGGGAAAAAAAAATATTGAATAAAGGTGTTCAAATTTTTTCTTCAAACACAGAGACTAAAATAAATTTACAAAAAAAAATTATTGACGTAAATTTTAAGAATGAAAAATCAAGAATAGTAATAACTGGAAATGATAGTATAATTGAAAATTGGACAATTAATTTAAAAAATGAAAATAATTTCGATGGAAAAAATAATTTAATTCATCATGAAACAAATCTTACAGGTTGTTTAACTTTTGTAGATACTAAAGTGAATAATATAAATATATTTTCTAAGAATTTATATTGTGAGGATTCAGTCAACTTTATAAGGACTTTTGGTAAAATAAACAATATAGAGATCTATGACAGTTTATCTGATGGCTTAGATATAGATTTTTCCGAGATAAATATAAATAATCTTAAAATATTAAATTCTAAAAACGATTGTGCTGATTTTTCATATGGAATTTATAAAATTAATAAAGCTGAAGTAAAAAATTGTGGAGACAAAGGTTTATCTGTTGGTGAAAATTCAAAAGTAAAAGTTAACATTTTTGATTCATCTTATTCAAATTTCGGTGTTGTTTCTAAAGACAGCTCAAAAACAACAATAGCTGATGCACAAATATCTGACGTAAAATTTTGTTTAGGGGCTTATAATAAAAAACCAGAATTTAATGGTGCTTTTCTTGATATAAAAAAAGTAAATTGTAATAAATATGAAAAAAAAATATATAAAGATGATCTATCAAAAATTATTATTAAATAAAATCAAGAATAGATTTAATGACTTTTAGAATAGAAAATAAATACACAGTAGATTTTACAAAAGTATTAAGTTTTAAAAAATGGATAAACGAAAAAAAATTTCGTTTAAAATTTCCAAAAAGGAAAGTTATTTCAATATATTTAGATAATAAAAATTTAAAATCTTATCATGATTCAATAGAAGGTGTAGTACCAAGAAAAAAAATTAGAATCAGATATTATGATCAATTAAATAAAAATTCAGAATTTTTTTTAGAACAAAAAATTTCCTCAGTTGAAGGTAGATTTAAAAAGTCAAATAAAATTAAATCAAATGAAATGAAAAAAATAATAAATTTTGGTATCAAAGACAAGGATTATGGAAATTGTAAACCATCCAGAATAATTACATACGATAGAAGTTATTTTTATTTTGAAAACTATAGACTTACATTTGATGAAAATATTAAATATAAAAAAAGTTTAAATTCTAAAATTTGGAAAAAAATTCATAATAATGTTTTTGAAATAAAAACTAATATAAATACTTTGGAAGATGAATTAAATGTTTATATTCCTTTTTCAAAAGTAAGATTTTCTAAATATTGTGAAGCATTTTAAAAAATATCTAATTTTTGTTTTTATAATAATATTCCTTTTAGGTGGATTGTTTCATAGACAATCTTTTTTCCCTTTTAATACTTTAAAAAAAATTAACTCTTATTTATACCATAATAAGTTCAAAGAAGTTAATATAGTAGATAAGGTTAAAAATAAATCTAGGTCTATTTATGAATATAAATTTTTAAAAAATGTTAAATTATTTTCACTTTATAAAGATGAAGTTAAAATAGATTTTGAAAAAAAACAAATTAATATCGAAATAAACAAAAAAAATAATTTTTTTATTATCTCAGGAGTTGGCAATAAAGAGAAAAAATTAAACAGTTTTAAAAATTGGAAAATATCTCTTAAAAATAAAAATTCTGAGAATTCATATGATACTATTATTTTAGATAAACATTTTAATAAATATGGAGTAAGAGGGTGTTTAAATTTATTTGATTTAAACACTGTTGAATTGGACATTTTTATCGAAAACTGTAACCTAGAAAATGCTCTAGAAATTGTGTCTGTAGACGGTACATTCAATAATATTTTTATCAATAATTCAAAATCTGATAGTCTAGATGTTGACTTTGGAAATTTAAAATTCAAAAACGTAGTAATACAAAATTCTGGTAGTGACTGTTTAGATTTAAATAAAGGAAATTATCTTTTCAAAAATTTAGTTGTTTATAACTGTTACAATCCATTAGATGTAAAAAACAGTTATACTGAATTTAAAAATTTAAAAATTTTTTCAAAGGAACAAAAGAATGAATTTAAAAAATACAAAATTTTCTAAAATTTTAAATAGTTTTATTAGAATACCATTAAAGAAACTAATTGTTATTATTTCAATTTCTTTTTTATTTGGGATGATCTATCATCACCAACAATTCTTTCCATTAAAAAAATTATCAAGTTTATGGCATAAGTATTTAGAATACTTTCCTGATTTAAATCATAGACTTTATAGTATGAAACTTATTGAAATAAATAAGAAGTACACACCTGGAAAAAAAAACGAGATTTTCATAATTAATGATTATAAAGAAGGTCTGACTGTTTTTTCAAACAGAACTTATTACGATAGATCAACAGAAAAAAAAAAAAATCTTATTTTAGTACAGATTCCTAGACATCATAATAAACTTATAATTCTTGAAGCATCAGAAAACATTAAAATATTTCGAATTTTATGTGATAGAAATGACAATTCATTTTATGAAAGTTGGAATGAAATTAACTTAGAATTCAAAATTATAGGGAAAAGTTGTATTCACTACAAAGCAAAATATAAATTATTTGATAAAGGAATCATAACACTACCTCCTGGAGGACCAGAAAGTAGTGACCCTATTTTTATTGAGAAAAAAAATAATAAAACAAAAATTAAATTAATTTCAAATTAAAGATTTATTTAATATTCTTAAAAGGTTTTGATCACCTGGTGTTGATAAAATATTTTTTTTATTTTTTTTAATTACTAATTTAATATCTCTTTTAAAATCGGAAAAAACTGGTTTTTTTATGATTTTAAAAATTTTTCTATTTGAAAAATTAGCATTTTTTAACTTATCAAAATTTAGATGCTCATAAAGATTTCTATCTAAATTTTTTATTTTGCTTAAACTAAAATATTGTTTTTTAATTTTTTTAGTTATTCTTGTAAAATAAACATTATAAATTTCTTCCCACGTTAAGCTTTTATCAGGAACTATATTAAAATAATTATTTATTATTTTTTTTTCATTGCTGTTTATTATTTGAATAATTATTTTTGCTAAATCGTTCGCAGATATTATTTTCCATTTATTTAAATATCCTCGAGGTAAAAAAATTCTTTTATTCAAATACATATCTTTTAAAATTGTAAATGATCTTTTTTTAAATAAACTTGGTATATTATTTCCCCCATAAATTTGACACACTCTTAAAATTATATATGGAAATCCATATGTATTATTCATTAAAAATTTTTCTGCCTCTACTTTTCCTTTAATATATCTATTTTTAGTTTTCTCTGTTTTAGACTCTTCATTAATTATATGCTTACTAGTTTGATATATTGATGTTGAGCTAATAAATAAATACTTAGATATTTTATTTTTATATAATCTATAATCTCCTATTACTTGAGATTTATTAAAACAAATTAAATTAATAACAATGTCAAATTTATATTTTTCAGTTAAGTATTTAACTCTCTTATAATTATTATAATAATCTAATCTAAAGTATTTGATTTTTTTGCTTTTAAAAACTTTATTCTTATTAATTGAAAAAACTTGATTTGTGTTTAAATCTATATTTGAAATTATATGTTGCCCTATATTGCCTCCTCCACCTACAATTAAGATTTTCATAAAATAAATGTTTTTTAAATTAAATATTTATTGTATGTAGAAAAATGCTAATTACAAGAACACCATATAGAATTTCATTCCTTGGAGGTGGAACAGACTATCCAAATTGGTATAAAAAAAATGGAGGTATGGTACTTTCTTCAAGTATAGATAAATACAGCTATATAACATTAAATAATCTAGACAATTTTTTTAAATATCTTTTCAGAATTAGATATTACTACAGAGAAGAAAGGCAAAAAATTGAACAGATCAAACATCCAACAATCAGAAATACATTAAAGTTATTTAATGTAAAAAATGGACTAGACATTTTTCATTATGGAGAGCTTCCAGCTAGAACAGGAATAGGATCTTCATCATCATTTACCGTTGGACTTGTTCATTCACTTTATAAACTAATGTCTAAAAAATGTGACAAAGAAAAAATTATGCTTGATTCAATTTTTATTGAACAAAATCTAAATAAAGAAAATATAGGATCTCAAGATCAGGTTGCAACATGCTTAGGTGGTTTTAACTGTATAAAATTTTCAAACAAAAAAATTTCAATTGATAATTTAGACAAAACTTATAAAAAAAATATACTATCAATACAAGATTCCTGCCTTTTATTTTACACAGGCAAACAAAGAGAGTCTTACAAAATAACAAAAAACATTGTTGATAAAATGAGTAAAAATGAGGATCATTTTATAAATATAAGAAATCTTACACAAGAAGGTTTAAGTTTATTAAAATCAAAAAATTTTAAAATAGAAGATTTTGGAAAAATCATTAGAGAAGCTTGGTTTAGTAAAAACCAAATATCAAAAAAATATACAAATGATAAAATTAATAATTTATTTATAGATTCCTTAAATTTTGGTGCAAAAGGCTTTAAAATGCTTGGTGCTGGATCAGAAGGTTTTTTCATAATCATAGCTAAAAAAAAATATCATAAAGAAATATTAATACGATATAAAAAATATCTAAATATAAAATTTAAATTTGAAAATGAAGGAAGTAAAATTATATATGAAAAATAAAATTTCAAAAAATTTTCTTATCTCTTTCTCAAATGAAATTAAAAATATTTATGAAAAAGGAAAAATTAGAGCACCAATTCATCTATCTGGAAATAACGAAAATCAATTAATCAAAATATTTAAAAATGTTAAAAAACAAGATTGGGTTTTCTCAACCTGGAGAAGTCATTATCATGCTCTTCTTCATGGAATTAATCCAATATGGCTAAAAAATGAAATTATTAAAGGCAGATCTATGGGTATAATAAATAAAAAAAAAAGATTTTACGCTTCAGCTATTGTTGGTGGTGTTTTGCCTATTGCATTAGGTGTTGCTTTATCAATAAAAAAAAAGAAAGAAAAAAATAAAGTTTGGATTTTTATAGGAGATATGACTTATGAAACTGGTATATTTCATGAAGTATATAAATATTCAAAAAATTTCAATTTACCGATTAGATTTGTTGTTGAAGACAATGGATTGAGTACAAACACCCCAACAAAAAAAGCATGGGGTAAAATGCAAAAAATTAAAAAAAATATAATTTATTATAAATATAAGAGAAAATTTCCACATCATGGAACAGGAACCTGGTTATTATTCTAATGAAGCTAAAATATAAATCTGAATTAATTAGATCTATGAAAATGTTGTCAAAACACAAAAAAACTATTTTTCTTGGTCAATCAGTAAAATATTCAGGAAATGCTATATTTAATACACTAAAAAATATTCCAGATCACAAAAAAATTGAGCTACCTGTTTTTGAGGATGTTCAAATGGGTATGAGTATAGGTTTGTCTCTTAATGGCTTTATTCCTATTACATGTTATCCAAGATTTGATTTTTTAGTACTTGCTTTTAATCAAATGGTCAATCATTTAGATAAAATACAAAAAATGTCTAATAAGCAATTTCAACCAAAGATAATAATAAGAACATCGATTGGGTCAAAAAAACCTTTAGATGGAGGTCCACAGCATACACAAGATTATACTAAAATATTTAAGAGTATATTAAGTGAAATAGAGGTAATAATGCTTAGCAACCCTAAAAATATATATCAGACCTATAAAAATTGTATAAAAAAAGAAAACAAAAAATCTTATCTTATTATCGAACATGGAGATTTCTATAATGATAGATAAAAATTTTTTTAAAAATAAAAGAATCCTTATTACAGGTGGGTCAGGTATGATCGGATATCAACTTGTAAAATTGCTAAGTAGTTGCAATTGTGAAATAACTGTAGTTTCATTAGATAGTCAATCACAGTTCGAAAATATAAAATTCATAAAAGCAGATTTACGAAGTTTAGAAAATTGTTTAAATGTTACGAAAAATCAAAATATAGTATTTCATTTAGCAGGAGTAAAGGGTTCACCTAAAATGACTTCAGAAAAACCTGCGAGTTTTATGGTTCCAACTTTAATGTTTAGTATAAACATGATGGAAGCTGCTAGAAGAAATAATGTTGAAAATTACTTATTTACAAGTTCTGTAGGAGTTTATGAACCGAAAGAAATTTTATTAGAGGATGATGTATGGAAAACATTTCCATCAAAGAATGATGAGTTTGCTGGGTGGTCTAAAAGAATTTGCGAGCTTCAAGCTAAAGCCTATGAAATTCAATATAAATGGAATAAAATTTCTATAGTCAGACCAGCAAATGTTTATGGGCCATTTGATAATTTTGATACAGATAATGCAATGGTAATTCCTTCATTAATAAAAAAATCTATTAATAGTGATAAACTTAAAGTATGGGGTGATGGAACTCCAATTAGAGACTTTATATATTCAGAAGATGTTGCACGTGGAATGATTTTAGCTGTTCAAAAAAATATTAAAGAACCCATTAATCTGGGAAGTGGAAATGGATATTCAATTAAAGAAATAGCAGAAACAATTATTGCTTTGATAGATAAAAATAAGCAGATTATTTGGGAGAAAGATAAACCAATGGGAGATAAAAAAAGGATAATGAGTGTTGAAAGAGCACAAAAAATTGGTTTTCAAATAACTGTTGGAATTAGAGAAGGGCTTAAAAAAACTATTAATTGGTATCTTGATAAAAACAACAATAAAGTCGCAAGATACAATTCATTTAAAGAATTTCTATAAAAGGTAATTTTTTTTTATCCAAATTAATGTTTTTGTAATTCCATATTTTATTGAATGTCTGGGTCTCCAACCAATTAATTTTTTAATTTTTTTATTACTAACTAAAATATCTAGATTAAGTGTAGGCTTATTTTTATTAAATACTATTTTTTTATTTAATTTTGTAATTTTATTAATCATATGAATCATCTCTTTAATACTAAAAGATTTTCCATAACTGACATTAAATATTTCAAATTGAGTTTTTTGTTTATTAAAAATTTTATTAATTGCATAGAATAAATCGTCAACATAAAGAAAATCTCTTTTTTCTTTTCCGACACCCCATACATTAATTATTTTTTTTTTATTAAGAAATTTTGAAAAAGTAGCAGCTAAAAAATGCGACTTTTCCATAAAAAATTTATCATATGGTCCATAAATATTAGAATGTCTTAACGCGGTGAATTTAATTTTACTTGTTTTAGAATAATATTTACATAAATTTTCAGTATAAAGTTTAGTATAAGCTATTCCTTCATAATTTTTATTTATTTCTTTATAATAGTCAAAATCATTTTCATTCAAATGTTTTGTTGAATTATGATACATCACAGTGCAACTCAAAAAAATAAAATGTTTTATATTTGACATTGCAACATTTTTGAGGATTAAAGAATTCATTATTGCATTATTACCTATGAATGAATAGGGATCTTTTAGCATTATTTTTACCCCTGCAGTAAAAGCTGCTGCTTGAATTACATAATCATATTTATCTTTAAAAATTTCCTTTATTTCTTTTTCTTTGTACAAATTAACTTTAATCCATTTGATATTTTTTTTTTTAAATTCTTTTTCGAGTGGTTTGTTTGAAAAATAAGTTGACACAACTTTAAACTTTTTAGAATATTTTAGTGTTAAATTTTTTCCAATAAAACCACTTCCTCCAAGAATTAATAATTTTTTCATTAGTTTTCTCTAAAACTTTTAAGAAATTTTTCTAAACTTTCCTCAAATGATATCAAAGGTTTCCAATTTGTATGTTTCTTAAATTTATTTGAATTTGGAATTTGAAGTGTAACATCTGTTTTCCTCAATAACTTTTTATCTACTTTGGTGCGAATTTTTACTTTTGCCTTTTTTTTTAGAATCTCTAAAAATTTTGATATCTTAAAAGTTTTATTTCCACCAATATTATAAATTTCACCAACTTTTCCCTTGGTAGCTGCAATCCAGTAAGATCTCATCGCATCTTCTATATCTATTATTGTTCTTGTAGAATTTAAATTTCCATGTTTTAAAATTTTCTCCTCACCCTTTTCAATCTTCACAATTTGATTAGCCCAGTGAGATGCAAATAAGTTTAATCTTCTTGGATTAAGATATGTAAACATCCTGGTAATTATTATTTTTAATCCAAAATTTTTACTGTAGTTTTGGGCACATATATCTTGAAAGACTTTAGATACTGCATATGGACTTGCTGGTCTCATTCTATTGGTCTCGTTAATTGGAATTTCTTTTTTTTTCACTTGGCCATAAACTTCCGAGGTACTACATATTTGAATTATGGGATTTATTTTAGCAACCCTAACAGCCTCTAAAAGATTTAAAGTTATATTATTGTTGTTATTAATAAACTTCATAGGTTCATCAAAAGATTTTCTTACATCCGCATCTGAAGCAATATGAAAAATGACATCAGGTTTAATTTTTTTAATATTTTTTAAAACATTATTAAAATTATTCATGTCACATTTAATTAATTTTGCTTTATGATTTATATTTAAAATATTTTCTTTTCTTAATTTTCTATAAAAACCTATTACTTTAGTTTTTTTTTGATTTTTTAATATATACTCAGCTAAAAAGCTTCCACCCGAACCACTAATCCCAGTTATTAGGGCTTTCTTAAATTTTCTCATATTTTAAATATTTTTATCAAAGTCACTTTGATTTATGAGTTTATAAACTTGTGACAACTCCATAATACCTTCATCTAGAGTCACTGCAGGTTTCCAACCCATTGCCTCTATTTTTTTATTGGAAACAAAATAATCTCTTTTATCGGGATCAGTACCTTTTTCTGAAATCTCAAACTCAAAATCGGTAATATAATGTTTTATTTTTTGACATAAGTCAATTTTAGTTAGATTAGCGGACGATAATCCAATGTTAAATATATTGTTTTTTACTTTTTGAAAATTATCAATAGCAAAAATAAATGTATTTATTATATCTCTCACATGAATATAGTTTCTTCTAAACTCTGGCTCATAAAGTACCAACTTGTTTTTCATTAGTGCATTATATACAAAATTGTTAACTAATAGATCAATTCTATTTCTAAATGAGGATCCAAAAACTGTAGCTAGTCTAAATGAAATTACATTTTCTTTTTGCATTAATTCATTTTCAACATTGCATTTAGTTTTTCCATAAATTGATATTGGATTTAGGTTCATCGTTTCATCACACTCAATATCTTTATCAGTATTACCGTAACCACTATTTGTATTAGGATATAAAATAATTTGATCACTAGACTTTTTTTTAATAGTATCAATTATAACTTTTTCGTTAATTTCTACAGCATCTTTAGGAAATTTGTCACACAAAGGGGCACCAACTAAACATGCTAAAGGTATTATAATATCACTTTTACTAATTTCTGATCTTAGTATTTTATTATCTCTAACATCACCGTATATAAAATTAAAATTTTTTTTAATAATTAAATGTCCAATTGTATTTTTTTTAAAAAATAGATTGTCAATAACAGTTACATCATACCCCATATTAACAAGAGTATCAGACAATAAAGACCCTATATACCCTGCCCCACCTGTTATTAAAATTTTTTTCATAAAGTTTTTTCTAAAATTTTTGCAAGTGATTTTATCCCTGATGAAAGATCCTTGCTTGCATTCCCAACAAAAAAACCATTATTATGTAAGAAGTTCGAATTTTTAAGATTTTTATATATCTTATAATTAAAATACTTATGATAATCATGCTTAGTAAAACATCCCCCTGTGACTAATCTGAAATCAATCTTGGCTCTCTTCAAATTTTTAAATAACTGAAGTTTTTTTGTTTTTGTCAAATTTTTAACAATTATTGGAAAAGCAAAACTTGATGAGAAATAATCTGTTTTTGGAATAATAACTTTTTTGTTATTTCCAATTAATTTGTTGAATAATAACAAATTTTTCCGTCTAATATTTATAAATCTATTTATTTTTTTTAGTTGTATATTTCCAATTGCCCCGTGTAATTCCCCTGGCCTTACATTATAACCTGGTAAAATAAACTTATATTGCTCGTAAAAATCATTTTTTTTTACTTTTATTAAAGGATTATTTTTTGGAAGGTCTCTTGACCATCCATGTGCTCTTAATGATTTTATAATACAGTATAATTCATAATTGTCAGTAGAAATCATGCCTCCCTCCATCGTACACATATGATGAGAGAAGAAAAATGAATGACTTGATAGATCTCCAAAACTTCCAGCTATTTTTCCATAAACTTTTGCTCCCATACTCTCGCAATTATCCTCAAAGAGGTAAATACCTTTTTTATTACAAACTGATTTTATCTTTTTAAGATTACAAGGTATACCTAGTAAATTTACTAAAACTATTAATTTAGTTTTTTTACTTATTGCCTTTATAAGTAAATCTTCATCCACATTAAAAGTTTTCAAATTAATATCTACAAGTTTTAATTTTAAACCTAGCTGCTGAAGAGGTGAATATGTAGTGCTCCATGAAACAGCTGTAACAATTACTTCGTCGCCTCTTTTTAAAGGTTTATTTTTTTTAAAGAATAATGAGGACAATCCAACCAAATTAGCTGAGGATCCCGAATTCACCATGATAGAATATTTTTTTGTTAAATATTTTGAAAAATTTTTTTCAAAATTTAAAACATTTTTACCCATAGTAAACATTCCTGATTTGATCACTTTATTCATTGCAGAAATTTCTTTTTTATCCCAGTTAGTGTGTGTTAGTGGGTATTTCATTTATTTTACAACTACGAATTTAATTTTTTTATTATTTTAAGTGACTGCTTATATAAATTATCTTGATCGAATTCAAAATAAATTTTAGATTTTCTAGCTGCTTCAAAATCACTATTTTTGTCTCCAACCATGAAGCTTTTTGACTTATTTATTTGCCAATTTTTAAAGATATCTTCAAGCATAAGATTTCCAGGCTTTCTAAAATTGGAGTTTTTTTTATATTTCTTTATTTTTGCTTTTGGGTGATAAGGACAAAATTTAAGGTCATCTATATAAATATTAAATTTAGACAAGTAACGATTTAGTCTTTTATGTAAATCATAAAAATTTTTTTCTGTATAATAACCTTTTGCTATGCCAGCTTGATTTGTAACAATAAAGATATAATAATTTTTTTTTATAAAATATTTTAATGCGTTGATAACATTGAGTTTAAATTTAAATTCACTAAATTTATGAGTATAACCTTTATCATGATTTATAACGCCATCTCTATCTAAAAAAACTCCTGGTTTTAAAAAACCTTTTTTTAAGATTTTTGATGCTTTTTTTAAATTTTTTGGTGTACCAATATCAATAAATAAATCTTTTGTTAAAATACCCTTAATTTTTTTTTTACTAATTAATTGAGGTATGAGGTCTTTTTCTAGAGAAAAATTTTTATTTTTAATATTGTTTAAAAAACTTGACTTAAAGTAATAAACCCCAGCGTTCATATAAGATGATTTATTATCTTTTATTAAATTATTTTTTTTATCGATATAAAGACCGTTTAATTTATTATTAAATTTGTAAATATTATTTTTTGTTAAATAAACTAAATTGTTTTTTAATTTTTTAATTTTACTTAATTTTAAGATTGAGTCACCATTGAGTAATACAAAATCGTTTTTAATTTTTTTTTTTAGTGGGAAAAGAGCACCTCCAGTATCCATTGGTTTTTTTTCAATAATAACCTCAATTTTTGATGTATTGTAAAATCTATTATTATATTTTTTTTTAAATTGATTGCCTTTGTAACCTGCCAATATATATATTTTTTTAAAATTAAACTTGGCATAATGATTAAGAATATACGTAATAAATGGTTTTTTGTTAATATTTATTAAGGGTTTTGGTTTGCCAAATAAAAATTTTTTTATTCTTGTGCCTTTTCCTCCAGCAAGTATAACTAAATCAATATTTTGCATAAAAAGTTTTAGGTTAATAATAAGTGTTTTAATCTTTTAATGAAAAAAAAAATAGCATTAATTACTGGAATTGGTGGTCAAGACGGCTCTTATTTAGCTGAATTTTTATTGAAAAAAAAATACAAAGTTTATGGGATATTACCAAGAAGATCTAACCCTGAATTTCAAACATTTAGAATTGAAGGTATATTAAATAAAATTAATATCGTTTACGGTGATATTTTAGACAAACTAACACTTGATGATTTAATAAAAAAAATAAAACCACACGAAATTTACCACTTAGCTGCACAGTCACATGTTGGGGTATCTTTCAAATCTCCCTTTATAACCACTCAAATCGATTATGTTGGAGTTATTAATATTTTAGACTCTATAAGAACAAATTCACCAAAATCTAAATTTTATAATGCTTCAACTTCTGAAATATATGGAAATGTTAACAAGAATTTTTCAATTAACGAGAAATCTGAAAAAGATCCAGTTAGTCCATACGGTATTTCTAAACTAGCAGCGTATTATCTAACCAAAGTGTATAGAGACAGTTATAATTTATATGCTTGCAGTGGTATTTTATTTAATCATGAGTCTCCACGTAGAGGATTAAATTTTGTTACAGCAAAAATTGTAAAAGGTGCTCTTGAAATAAAATACAAAAAAAGAAAAAAAATAGAATTGGGATACCTAGATAGTAAAAGAGATTGGGGGCATGCAAAAGATTATGTAAAAGCAATGTGGTTAATGTTGCAAAAAAAGAAACCTGAGGATTATGTTGTTGCAACGGGAATTTCTAAGTCTGTTAGAGATGTTTGTGACATGGTATTCAAGAAGTTAGAATTAGGTGATTATAGAAAATTTATTAAAATAAATAAAAGATATTTAAGGCCAAACGAACTTTATCATTTAAAGGGCAACGCAAACAAAGCTAGAAAATTACTAAAATGGAAACCAGAGATAACTTTTGAAGAAATGATAAATGAAATGATAGTAAAACTTGAGGAAAGATTTTTTAATGAAAAAAGATAAAATATTAGAAATTGTTAAAATCAATTTTTTAGAACACAAAAATATTCTTGATACTTTTAACAAAACAGAGATAAAAAAAATTATTGATATTTCTAATATTATTATCAATTCAATTGAGAAAAATGGAAAAATAATATGGTGCGGTAATGGAGGAAGTGCATCTGATAGCCAGCATTTGGCAGCTGAATTAATTGGAAGATTTAAGTCAAATAGAAAACCATTAAAATCGATTTCACTTAATTCAGACACATCAGTTATAACCTGTATTGCTAACGATTTTGGATATGAAAATATTTTCTCTCGACAAATTGAAGCTTTAGCAAATAAAAATGATACTTTGATTGTAATTTCTACTTCAGGTAACAGTCAAAATATAATTAATGCCGTTAAAATTGCTAAAAAAATGAGAATAAAAGTTATTGGATTACTTGGAAAGGGTGGTGGGTATTGTAAGAAAATATTAAATAAATATTTAATAGTAAATTCAAACAATACAGCAAGGATCCAAGAAATGCATATATTGATTGGTCATATTTTATGTGAAATTATAGAGAACAAATATGGAATTAAACAAAATTCAGAATGAAAAAAATCGTTATTTTTGGTGGTTACGGATTTATAGGTAATAAATTATATAATGAATTAAAAAAAAAAAATAAAGTATTTAGATATACTTCTATTCAAAGATTGGGTAAAAATAAAATAAAATACAATTACTTAAATTTTTCAAACATAATTAAAAAATATAAACCCGATATAATTTTTTTTTTAAGTGGAACTTCAAATCCAAATTATAGTTATAAAAATCATTTGTATGACTTAAAAAAATCAAACTTAATTCTTCAATCTTTATTATTTGTCTTAAAAAATGTAAAATTTAAGGGAAAAATGTTCTTTTTTTCAAGTATTGGAGTCTATGGATCTAGTAAATCTAAAAAAGTAAGGGAACAAGATAAATTAAATCCCGAGTCATTTTATGCATTATCAAAAGTAATAGCAGAGGAACAATGTAAATTTTATCAAACCAATTTTAAATTAAATATTAATATTTTAAGGGTTTGTTCAATATTTGGTCCTGGTTTAAGAAGACAAATTATATACAAAATTATTAAAGAAATTCAGTCTAAAAAAAAAGAAATTATATTTTTGGGAGGTAAAAAAGATAAAAGAGAATTTTTATATGTTGATGACTTAGTTCAAATTTTAAAAAAATTAATCTCTTCAAAAATAAATAAACAAATTTTAAATATTGGCTCGAATAAACAATATTTTATATTTGATATAATTAAAAAAATTATACATTTCAACAAAAGCCAGAAAAAAGTGAAGTTTTTAAATTCAATAAATACACCAAAACTACCTATTCTCGATAATAGTAAATTATATAAATTAATTAATATTAAAAAAAAATATGATTTAAATTACGGGTTAAAAAAAACTTATTTATACTATAAGTAAATGATTACTTTTATTATTCCAACCTTGAATGAGATTAATAATATTGATTTTACAGTAAATAAAATCAAATCCTTATTTTCAATTAATGAAGAATATGAAATTATATTTGTTGATGACAAGAGTGAAGACGGAACGTTACAAAAAATTCAACTTTTATCTCAAGAAAATAATAATATTAGATTTTACGTTCCTGAAAATAGATTGGGATTAGGTAACGCACTTTTGGTTGGACAAAAAAAAGCAAAAGGTAATTTTATTTTTTTTCTTGATTGTGATAATTCCATAAATTCTGATGATCTCTCTAATTTGATAAATGCGAAGGACCCCAAGTCATTGGTGATAGGAAGTAGATATATAAAAAACTCTAAAATAAATGGTGTCAGCCTGTTAAAAATTTTTTTCAGTAGATTGTTGAACTTTTTTGTATCATTTTATTTAAAAATACCAGCTAAAGATATATCTCATTCCTGTAGAATCTTTCCGAATTCTGAAACGTTAATAACTGAAAATTACAAACATCCTATTTTTTTTTGGGAACATTCCTTATTATATACTAAAAGAAAATTTAAGATTGTTGAAGTACCAATAATTTTTGATGAAAGAACGAGTGGTAAAACGAAAAATTCTTTTTTTGCACTTTTTAAAAATGTTTTTTTTTCAATTAGATCTATAATCAATCTTAAATTTAAATATAAATAAACATGAATAAATATTTATCTGTTACTTATTCTTACGAAAGACGACCCTATTCTAACTATCCAGATAAACTTGCTCAATATTTATATAAAAAATATAACTTAAATAATTACAAAAGCTTAGTTGAATTTGGTTGTGGTAGAGGCGATATGCTTAGAGCATTTAAGAAATTAAATTTAAATGTAACAGGACTAGATTTATCAGAAGAAGCTAAAACAATTAATGATGATTTAAATATTATAGTTACAAAAGCAGACGACAAAAATTTTATTATACAAAAAAAATTTGATATAATTTTTTCTAAATCACTTATAGAACATCTAGAAGATCCTCTTCAATTTTTAATTAATTGTAAAAAAATACTTAACAAAAATGGATTAATTGTAACTCTAACTCCAAGTTGGTTTCATCACAATTTTGGTCCTTTTTATTTAGATTATACACATCGTTCTCCTTTTACTTTACATTCATTAAGAGACTTGGGGTATTATGCGGGTTTTCAAAATGTAGAAGTAGAATATTTTCACCAACTTCCTTTCACATGGAAATACAATTATTTAAAATTTATTCCAAAAATTATAAGGCTACTAAAAATACCTTATTTTCCAATGTATGAAAAAATGTTTCCTAACATCTGGCCTAATAATTTAAATAAATTGATAAGATTTTCTAGAGAGGTGATGTTAGTTTCAATTATAAAAACTTAATGGTAAATAATATTCTTATCGTGCAGGCCCGAATGGAATCTACAAGATTACCTGGTAAAATGTTGATGAGACTTGGTGGTAAATCTTTAATATCAAATATAATAGACAATTTAGTAGATATTAACGGCGTAAACAAAATTGTTATATCAATTCCTAAAACCTCTCAAAATAAGAAATTAAAAAATTTAATAAATAAAAATAAAGTAAGTATTTTTGAAGGAAGTCAAAATGATTTGGTAGATAGATATTTTAAAACTGCAAAAAAATATAAAGCTAATACAATTATACGGATACCTGGAGATAATTGTTTTTCGATTCCTAAAGAAATCACTAGAATTTTAAATTACTATAAAAAAAAAGGAGAAGAATATTTTTGTTCAAATTTAACTCCATTTAATAATTCTAATTACCCAGATGGAATAGGTGCCGAAGTTTTTTCATTTCAAAAGTTGAAATATCTAAAAAGATTAAATTTAAGTAAAAAAAAAAGAGAACATATTCATTTAAATTTTATAAATTATGATAAAAGCAAACCTGCAAATAGTAAATTTTGTAAAATTTCTACAATTAAGTTCAAATCTAAATTTAAGACAAAAAGAATTAAATTGGATATAAACTACTTGTCTGATTACTTATTAATGGATAAAATTTACAAGGAATTGAATTATATTAAATCAAAATCTATAAATAATATTTTAAAAATATATAAAAAAAATGAAAATATGAAAATATGGTTAAAAAAAAATCTAGACTAGTATTTATAAATGGTAAATTTGTAGATGAGAAAGATGCAAAAATATCTATATATGATTCTTCTTTAATGTTTGGAGATATGGTTTTTGAGATGACTAGATCGTTTAATCAAAAACAATTTAAGTTAAGAGAACATCTTGAGAGACTTTTTCTTGGAGCAAAAATATTAAGAATACCAATTAAGCTATCAATAAAAGAGTTAGAAAAAAAATGTTTAGAAACTATAGAAAAAAATAATAAATCATTTAAAAAAGATGATGAACATAGACTATTAATTGAAGTATCTAGAGGTATATTAGATATTTATAAAACAGATACCGATTTATACAAAGGATCAAATATTATTATTGCAGATTTTCCTCTAAGATGGACAGTTCAAAATATGGGCATCTTATATAACAAAGGAATTAATTGCATTATACCTAGTCAAAGAGCAATACCTTCAAGATACTTAGACTCGAAAATTAAAAATAGAAACAGAATATTCTATTTGATGGCAAATATTGAAGCCTCGATGTTTAAAGGAAGTGATATTTGGCCAATACTTTTAGATGATCAAGGATATATTTCTGAAGGATCAGGTGATAATTTTTTTATAATAAAAAATAATAAATTAATTACACCTGAGGGAAGAAATTTACTAAGAGGTATTTCAAGAGATTACGTAATAAATACTTTGGCAAAAAAAATCGGTATTGATGTTATTGAAAAAAATATTGAACCTTACGATGTATATTCAGCAGATGAAGCTTTTATTTCTGCAACTCCATTTTGTATGCTTCCAGTTGTTACTTTAAACAATATCAATATTGGAACTGGAAAAGTTGGAAAATTGTTTAATAAACTTTTAAATACTTGGTCAGCAAATGTTGGTATAGATATAAGAAAACAAATTAAAAACTGGAACTCTCCAAAGAAAATAAAAGTATCACCATATAAATTCAATAAATGAAACTTGCAATTACTCAGGGCAGGTTGTCTCCTAAAGAAAGAGGAAAAATACAAAGCTTTCCAACTAAGAATTGGCAAAAAGAATTTAAAATTGCAAGTTCTTTAGGATTAAAAAATATAGAATGGGTAATTGATTTTGATACGATACACTCCAATCCGATTTTTAATGAAAAGGGATTTAAAAAAATAAAACAATTATGTAAAAAGTATAATATTTCAATTAAAACAATTCAGTGTGATTTTATTTTACACAAACCTTTTTGGAAAAGAAAATATGAAAAATACAAAACAATTATAGATAAAAAAATTGATTTTCTATTTAAAATTAACAATCTCTCTAAAAGTTTAATATTTATTATACCATTATTAGAAAGATCTAAAATTTCATGTAAAAAAGAAGAAAATTTTATAATTGGTTACTTTAAATCTAAAACAAATATATTAAAAAAACATAATAATAAAGTTGCTTTTGAAATTGATTATAGCCCAAAAAAATTAAAAAAATATATACATTTCTTTAATAAGAAATATTTCGGTATAAATTACGATACAGGCAACAGTATATCTAATAAATTTGATTATAACAAAGAAATGGATTTTTATTTGAAAAGGATAATGAATATTCATTATAAAGATAAAAATAAATTTAAAAAATCTGTTTATTTGGGTGACGGAAAATTCAACTATTCAGATTTTTATAAGAGGATAAAACACAATTATAAAGGCTTAATTACCCTTCAAGCAGCTAGATCAGATAAAGTAAATGATATTGAGCTTATTAAAGATTACTTATTTGATCTTAAAAATTCACAATTATCTACAAAATTAAAAATTGGTATCATGCAAGGGAGAACAAAAATTAGAAAGAAATATAATTTATGTCCGAAAAATTGGTCTGAGGAATTTAAAATTGCACAAACAAATAATTTTAAACACATTGAAATGATTGTTGATAAGAATTTATCATCACATAACCCAATTGTTAAAAATTTAAATTTAAATAAAAAAATCAAAGAAATGTCATACTCAATTAATGTAGATTATTATGTACATAACAAAATTAATAAAAAAAATATTTATTTATTGTCAAATGTAATTAATTTTGCTGAAAAAAATAAATTTAAAATTATTGTACTGCCACTTATAGAAAAAAGTAAATTAAATAATAACGAATTAAATTATGTAATAAAATATATTAAAAATTTACTAAAAAATTCAAAAATCAAGATTGCTTTAGAATTGGATTATAATTTAGATAGAATTTTTAAAATAAAATCAAGTAAAATTGGAATATGCTATGATATTGGCAATTTAAACAAAAAAAGTAATATATATGAGGATATTAAAAAATATAAAAATAAAATAATTCATTTTCACTTCAAAGATTATAAAAATAAATATAGATCTAATTTTCCTGATGGAAATATCAATTTTAATAAACTAATAGGAGTATTAAAGTATATCAAATATAAAAATAGAATTACATTTGAGGGATTAAATGGAATAAAAAACAATTTAATTAATAAAAAATATTTGGAACAAATTGGGTGAAAAACATTTTATTCATAGGACTTGGATCAATAGGACAAAGACATCTCAGAAATTCAAAAAAAATATTTAAAAATTCAAACTTTTTTGCATTAAGAAAAACTAACCATAAAAATGTTATAGATAGTGCTAAATTAAAAAAAAAACAAGATCTGGAAATATTTTACTCTTTAAAAAAAGTGTTTAAAAAACTTAAAGATATAAAATTTAATCCTTATATAACTTTCATTTGCAATCCAACGTCGTATCATATTGATTATGCAATAAAATTTGCTTCTAAGGGAAGTCATATATTTATTGAGAAACCAATCGGAATTAACAAAAGTAAGATTAATAAATTAAAGAAAATAATTAGAAGAAAAAAAATTGTTTCATTTGTAGGTTATCAATTCAGATTTCATCCAGCTATAATTTTTTTAAAAAAAATATTAGATACTTCTAAATTTGGAAAAATTATAAACGGTAATTTTTCATTTTTAACATTTTTACCTAATCATCATAAATATGAAAATTATAAAAAAACTTATGTAGCTTTAAAGAAACTAGGTGGTGGAACCGCACTAAATTTATCTCATGATATAGATCTCATTATTTTTCTTTTCGGTAAACCTAATAAAATTAATTGCAAAACTCATAATCCTAAAATTATAAAAACTGAAACTGAGAAAGATTTATTTGCAGAATTTTTTTATAAAAACAAAACTAAAATAACTCTTAATTTATCTTATTCTTCATTTATTGAAAAAAGAGAAATAAATTTAGAATTTGAGAAAGCTTCTATAAATATTGATCTCAACAAAAATAAACTAATCTTAAAACATAATAAAAAGAGGATAATTAAAAATTATAAAATTAATAGAAATGAGTTGTTTAATAAAGAACTAAGTTATTTTAAAAAATCTATAGAAAAAAAAAGAGTTAATAATTTTCTATCTGTTTTAAAACACGATCATGTTGTAAATGTAATAAATAAACTAAATAACTGTTAGATAAAATTAATTTTGATTTACAGTCCATTTTTTTGAGTAATCAGAAATAGTGGCTTTTTTATTCTCAATTAAATAAAAGTTTCTTTTGAACTTTAAAATATTATTCTTAGAAAAATAATTTTTATCAATTATTTTTGCAATTCCAGTAATTATAAAACTAATTGTTTTGCTAAAATTGATTAATTTAATTGTGTATAAACTTAATTTTAATAATAAATATTCAGGATAAAATTTGATTTTGGAATTTTGAAAATATGATACGTAAATTTTTTCTATAATTTTACTTTTTTTAAAACTCAAATGAAATAACAATGAGTATTTATACATGCTAATAATTTGTAAAATAGAGATTTTTCTCATTTCTAAAATTACATTACTATTAATTTTAAATATTTTATCCAGATAAAAGGTAAATTTAATCCATGATGTAATCCAAGCCTTAAACTGCCCCTCTGGAGCATAAAATTTAAAATTGTAACTATCTTCAATTAATATGTCTAATAAGACAGTAACACTTTTGTTTCGAATAAAAGGTATTAAATAAGAAGCATGATGATATCCTGGGCTAGAGTATTTTTTAACAAATCTTTTTTTGACATAACTCCTAAACTCATTAGTTTTAAATATACATAAACTCAGAAAAATGACTGATAGCCAATAATCTTTTAAAAATTTATTTCCATTCATTGTTATAAAATTTCTATAATTTTTTTTATAAGATTTTTTTGATTTTGGTAATTTTGAAAAATAAATATCATTATTTCTTGATCTTTGTTGGCCAGGCTTGCCACTACATCTAAATGTAATATAAGAGCTCTCAATTTTATTAAATTTAATTGAATTTATTATGACATCCAAAGCATTGTCAAAAATATAATCATCATCGCCTAAAAACCAAGTAAATTTGCCTTTTGCACTTTTAATTAAATTATTTAAATTTGACTGAAAACTACCAGGTATATTAGGTTTTAAAAATCTGACATTGCGTTTATTTTTTTTTTTAAAATTTTTTTTAATTAAATGTTTTTTTTGATCTGAATTTTCACAAACAACAATTTCGCAGTCTTTATGTAAATTGAATTTTTTAATTTGTTTTTTCAAAAGTATTATTAAATTTTCAACCTGAGATTTTCTATTAAAAGTTGGAATACAAATAGATAAAAGCATTTATTTTTTATTACTTGCTAAAAATATAGTATGCCAATCACTATCTAGATTTTTAATTTCTACTTGAGAAAGAATTTTCAAATTAAAAAATTTTTTTATTGTTTGCATGTCATAAAAATAATCCTTTCCATAATTTTGGACATTTTTCTCATATATTGCAAGAGAATGAATTAGATATGTTTTCTTTTTAATTTTTCTAAACCATTTTAAAAAGTTTTTTAATTCAGATAAAATATACCAAGAAACATCACTTAGAATAATTATATCTGGATTTATTTTTTCATATAGTCTGAAGTTATCAAATTCACTAACAAATAATTTATTCTTAAGTTTTGGGTATTTTTTTTTACTTTTTATAATGACAGTTTCAGAAATATCCGTTCCAAAGCTCCTGAAACCTTTCTTAAAAAGATTGTTAGATATTTGAGGATAACCACATCCAATTTCTAGTGTAATAAATTTTTTTTTTCTTTTTAAGTCTCTCACTCTCTCACAATAGTTATAAATAATTTGATAATTAATATTTTGAGAATTAGAGTTATTTTTGAGAAGTTGCCAAGGATCAGGAAATTTTTTGTACATTTCCTCAAATTTACCAATAAATCTACCGTCTTTTATTACAAAATCTTGATATTTCATTCGCTAATAACTTATCTATTCTTCAAAACAATTAGAATTTTTTAAACTTATCTTTCTATCAAAATAAACAAAATTTTTTAATTTTTCTACAAACTTTGTATACTCAGATTTATTATTATCGACAAATTTTACTATGTTAGAGTAATCTAAATTTTCATCGGGAATGGTAATTTTAAATCCTGACATATTATTAATATTTTGTAGTTTTTCCTGATAATTTGGTGATATTAAAATTAAATTTTTAGAGATTGTTGATCTAGTATTAAAAAATAAAGCGTGTGCTGCTGACCAATAAAAACTCTTAATTACATTTTTGTCTTTTATTTTCAAAAAATAAATTAGAAAATTTATTTCCTTAATAGTTTCGTCTATAGATTTATTTCTATTAAAACCTTCCTCTGGCAATACTTTAATATTTAAGGCTCTAGCATAATTTCTTATATTGTCCTCGTTACTAATCAATACACACCCTATATTAAACTTATTTATTTTTTTAAAATAATTATTATAATTTATTTTTGTTTCTAATGAATAATTTATCCAATTATTATTAATAAATATTATTAAAATTGAATAAGCTGTTAGAAAAAATACAGCAAAAGATAATAGTATTTCTTTTTCCATCATTTTAAATTCTTCTTTTGATATTGTTTCAAGTATTAAAAGATAAGAAAAAAATAAAACAAAATTAAAAGCACCTTGTAGCAGATGATAAGATCCAATTGTAAAATCAAAAATAAGTAAAATTAGAGGTGTTAAAAAAATTGAAATTAAAATAAATAAAATTCTGTAATAATTTCTACTTATAATATTAATAATAAAAATAAAAATTAATAAAAAAACGATTCTTTTTGATTTTATTAATTCTATAAAATAATCGCTATAAAAATCAAAGTTATCTAATATAATTTTTGATCCTAAGTAATCTAAGTTACTATGCCCATACACTTTTTGACCAATCAGAACATAAAGCGAAGGTAAAAAGAACAAAATAAAATAAAAAACAAACGTTTTATTAACAAATTTTTTAAAAAAATAAATATAAATTGGTAATAAAAATAATAAAGACCATGGATCAGAACTTAATAATATTGAAGTGCTAGCACCAATTAATATATAATTTATATCTGAAGGAACATTTTTTTTACTAATTAAATATAAATTTAATAAATTTATTGAATAAATAATTATTGTTAACTGATTTCTTATTAATCTATCGCTAAATATTTCATAGGAACTGCATAAAGACAAAATAACTATTGAAATCCATATAAATAATTTTTTATAATTTAAGTTAAAAATTTTTTTTGGTATCTTTACTAAAATTAAAAAAAGAATGGTTTTGTATATTAATATTGTTACCCATAAGTTTTCTAAATCAAATATTTTAATAAAAAAAAAATCTGGTAAATGTAAAATTATGTTAGATATTTGATAATCATTATAAAAAATACTTAATGCATTGATTATTTGAGGTATATACCTTGGGTCAGTAGCATAGCTGAAACTTAGAAAAAACTTATCATCAAATAAAAAACCAGATTGCCACAATTTAAAAAAATAATATAAATTTATTAAGATTAATCCTATTAGTATTTGAAAATTTTCATTTTTAATTGATTTAAAAATCATATTTTTACAAATATTGCTAAAATTTTTTTTTATATGTCATCCAAAATTTAAATATTTTTAAAAGCTCCTGCTAAAACTTTTGGCATTTTTTTTGGAGACCATGCAATACTTGCAGACACTGCACATTCAAAAGTACATTTACATTTACTGCCTTTAATCCAAGATTTTGTATCTTTAGTAAATTTCTGTTCTAAAATTTTATTTAAATTATATTCATAATCTCTAAGGTTTCCAAGTAAATGAGTGTTTGTTAATGTCTCACAAGGATAAACATTTCCCTCTTCACTAATAACTAGTAATTTTTTTACAGCAACGCATGGAACTACAAATTCATCATCAAATGCAATCTTACTTATACTTTCAAATGCTAAATTTCTAACTGATCTGTATATTGGATATAGAAATCTATTTTCTCTATTTTTATTTTGAGTATTTAAATATTTAACAGCCTCATCATACTTCTCTTTTGATTTTGATTTTAAAGATTTATCAGGGAAGGATCCTCTTGCATAGGTAAGGGTGTTATTATCAAAACTAAATTCTGAATTTAAATATTTTATAATATCTATGATATTGTCTTCTGTTTTTGTCGTAAAAACAGTATTACTGTCTATAGATAAATTTTTATACTTTTCTCTAAGGTGTTTAATTGCCTTGTATGAATTTATTATTTTTTGAAAAGATCCTTTCATTGATCGATTTTGATCATGATCACTTCCAATACCATCTATTGAAAATGTTAATCTAAAAGAGGTTTCTGAACAAATTGGAAGTATTTCCTCTAAATATTCTACCATTCTTGAGGTAAGTGAACCATTTGTTGGAATGTTTATATATTTTACATTAGAATTTTTTACAAAAATCTTAGTGATTTCATTAAAATCTTTTCTTAAAAATGGCTCACCACCTGCCATTGATATTTGAATAATATTTTTACAATTATTAGAAATTTTCTCTATTTCATTTATTGTCAATTCATTTACTTTTCTTCCCTTTTGTATCTCTTCAGAGTAGTAACAAAATTTACATCTGAAGTTACATCTATTTGTTACATAAAAAATTAAATAACCTGGCAGATTATTGAAATAAGTTTGCAAATGTTTTAGCATATCAAATGATTTCTATAATAATACCATCTTATAATTCAAATCAAAATTTAATCAATTGTATTAAATCTATTTGTTCTCAAAAATTCAGTAAGTTTGAAATTATTGTGGTGGATGACTGCTCAACAGACAAAAGTTTGATTATTTTAAAAAAATATTTAAAAAAAAAAAAAATTAAAAAAATTAAAATAATAGAAAATAAAAAAAACTTTGGCCCTGGGCAAGCAAGGAATATAGGAGTTCAATCATCTAAATATCAAAATATATTATTTATTGATAGTGACGTAATTATTAAGAAAAATACTTTAAAAAATTT
>MDTD01038530.1_pt1 | contig 44554 bp, 26 predicted proteins | sample 811221 | NCBI WGS metagenome assembly MDTD01 (sample SAMN05326646, study PRJNA326480) | marine metagenome | isolation source: seawater | place: Pacific Ocean: South West | collected 2011 | reverse complement strand
TGCCGACTTGCTCGACGGCAGTGCCGGCAACGATACCCTGGACGGTGGCGCCGATGCGGACACTCTTTTGGGTGGCTTGGGTGACGACGACCTGCTCGGTGGGGCGGGGGATGACTCGTTGGAAGGCGGTTCCGGCGCGGATGACCTTCTGGGCGCTGACGGCGCGGACACGCTGATCGGCGGAATCGGCGCCGATAGCCTTGTGGGCGGTGACGGCGACGACGTGTTGATCGGCGGCACGGAAAGTTCGATCGGGGGAGACTCGTTCACGATCACCGCGGCCGACTTCTCTCCCATCACCATCGGCGGGACCGTTTTCTCGCTGGGAGCGGCGGCGTTCCCGACCAGCGTCGTACGGATTGCCGGTGGGCCCGCATCGGAATTCGGTGGTGTAAGCGACACCGATGCTCTGACCGGTCCCGATATCGACACCGGCGCGTTCAATCTGGACCTCGGGCAGATCTACGAATTGACCTTCTCCGTGCCGATCGTGAACGGTGACGGGGACGATCTTTACTTCACTGACAGTCGTTTCAGCTTCGATTCGTTGAACTTCTCGTTCGACGGCGGCAGCACTTTCCACACGATCAACTCCACGGACTTTCTTGATACCGGGGTCGATTCTGCAATTCGCGGATCGGGCCTCACTTTCGATCTGTTCGCCGCGACGATCGATCTCAGCGACTTCGGTGTCGCGTCGGGCGCCACCTTCACGTCGATCCAGATCCAGGGGGTCTCCGGCTCCGATCCAATCGTGGTGGGCAACCTCTCGACGGGCTCGCCTTTCAGCGACACGCTGGAGGGCGGTGCCGGCAACGACCTGCTGCTGGGGAGCGACAGCGACGATCTGCTGGATGGCGGCGACGATGACGACACGCTGGAAGGCGGTGCCGGCGACGATTCGCTGATCGGCGGCGCGGGCGTCGACAGCCTGCTGGGCGGCGATGGCGACGACAGCCTCGAAGTGGGCGACGACGGGGGCGAGTTCGCCGACGGCGGCGCCGGGGACGACTCGCTGATCGGCGGCGGCGCGGCCGACTCGCTGTTGGGCGGCGACGATGCCGACCTGCTGCTGGGCGGCGCGGGTGCTGATACGCTCGAAGGCGGGGGCGGCAACGACCTGCTGGTGGGCGAGGCCGGCGAAGACAGCATGCTCGGCGGCGACGGCGATGACAGCCTGATCGGCGGCGACAGCGAATTCGGGCCGGCGGTCACCATTGATGGCGGCGATTTCCTCGACGGCGGGGCCGGCGACGACCTGCTGGTGGCGGGTTCGGACCTCGATACGATCCAGGGCGGCGACGGCGCCGATACGGTTCTGCTCGGCGACGCGCCGGGTGCTGCGGTGGACGGCGGTGATGGCGAGGACCTCGTGATCCTCGACGGGGACGGGGAGTCGTTCAGCCTCGCGGCGCTTTCGCTTGTCAACGTCGAGTTCCTCGATATCGACGGGTTGGGCAATAACAGCCTGTTCGTCGATGCGGCGTCCGTGCTGGCGGCGACGGATGCCGACAATCTGCTGGTGATCGACGGCAGCGCCGGGGATTCGGTCGAGTTCGACGGGTTCCTGTCGGATACCGAGTTGGATTCCGTCATCGGCGGCGAGACGTTCCGGGCCTTCGTGCGCGGTGACGCGACCGTGCTGGTGAACGAGGCGATCGCGGTCAGCGGCGAAGCGGTCGTCGTCGATCTGGCGGGACTCGACGGAACCGACGGCGTGCTGCTCGGCGGTACGTCGTCCTACGACTATATCGGCTCGGCCGTGGGCGGCGTCACCGATGTCAACGGCGACGGCTTCGCCGATATGATCATCGGCGCACCCGGGGACGACAGTACGGCGTCCGATGCGGGGCGGACCTATGTGGTGTTCGGAAGCGCGACCGGGTTCGGGTCGAACGTCGATCTCGGGACGCTCAGTGGCGGCAACGGGTTCACGGCGCTGGGCGCGGCCGCCGGCGACGAGTCGGGATTCTCGGTTTCGGGGATCGGCGACGTCAACGACGACGGTATCCAGGATCTGATCGTCGGTGCGCCCTACGGGGCCGAAGCCTATGTGCTGTTCGGGACGACGAGCGGATTCGCGTCGAGCATCGATCTCTCGGCGCTGAGCGGGGCCGACGGCTTCACGATCACGGGCTTCGATCCGATCGACGAAAGCGGTTTCTCGGTCTCCGGCGGCGGCGACATCAACGGCGACGGCTTAGCCGACTTCGTGGTCGGCGCGCCCTATGTACGCGGCGCCGACTATGGCGGCCATAGCTACGTGGTGTTCGGCAGCACCGACGGCTTCCCGTCCAGCCTCAGCCTGGGTTCGCTGGACGGCTTCAACGGTTTCGCCGTGCACGGGGCCGCGGACTTCGACCGCGCTGGCGCGTCGGTCAGTCTGGTCGGCGACCTGAATGGCGACGGCATCGACGACCTTATGGTCGGTGCGCCTTACGCTGCCGGTGTTTTCGGCGACAGCGGCGTGACGTATGTCGTCCTGGGGACAACGAGCGGCTTCTCGGCGGATATCGATCTCTCCAGCCTCGATGGCGACAACGGTTTGGTGCTGCGGGGCTTCGACATCTTCTCGGCCGGGGCGTCGGTGGCGTCGGCGGGTGATGTCAACGGCGACGGCTTCGGCGATGTGATCATCGGGGCGCCCCATGCCTACGGCGGTGGCCTGTCCGAGGCGGGCCAGGCCTACGTGGTGTTCGGCGGGTCCGACGGCTTCGGGTCGAGCTTCGACCTTTCCAGCCTCGACGGATCGAACGGGTTCACGATCGAGGGGAGCTTCGCCTACGGGTTCCTCGGGCATTCGGTCAGCGGCGCGGGCGATGTCAACGGCGATGGCATCGACGACCTGCTCGTCAGCGCGCCGGGGGCGGAGAGCTTCGCCGGTCATGCCTATGTGGTGTTCGGTTCGACGGACGGCTTCGCGTCCAGTCTGGTCGCCGAGGACCTTGAGGTCGGTCAAGGCGCGATTTTCCTCGGCGGCGGCGATTTTACGGGCTCGGCCGTGTCGGCGGCGGGCGACGTCGACGGTGACGGGTTCGCGGACTTCCTGGTCGGGGCCTCGGATGCCGACGTCGACGGGACGAACGCGGGCGGCCAGGCGTTCCTGCTGTTCGGATCGGCGTTGAGCGCGGGTGGGCAGACGCTGGGGAATTCGGGCGCGAACAGCCTGAACGGCACGGCGGTGGACGACACGCTGATCGGCGCGCAGGGGAACGATACCCTCAACGGCGGCGCCGGTAACGACGTGCTGCTGGGCGGCGCCGGCGACGACGTCATCGTTTTCGATGCGGCCGATGTGCAGCGCGTCGATGGCGGGTCGGGCAACGACACGCTGGCGATCACCGGTACCGGCGTCACGTTCGACCTCACCGGCATCAATGGTGCGGGCGCCAATTACGGGCGCTTCATCAACATCGAGGGCGTCGATCTCGGCGCGGGCGGCAACACCTTCAGCTTCGAGGCACAGGACATCCTGCGCCTTACCGGGAACGCCGATTTCGGCGTGACCCGGGAAAGCAATCTGCTGGTGATCGATGGTGATGCTTCCGACTCGATCGTCAGCGCCGACTCCTGGCAGGAGCAGGAGGTCGTCACCGTCGGCGGCACGGTCTACACCGTCTATGCCTCCAGCGTCTCCGAAGCCGCCATCGCGGTCGATCAGGACATCAACATCGACGGCCTCAACGTCGGTTTGACGTTCGATCTTGCGGATCTCGACGGATCGAACGGCTTCGTGCTCGCCGGCGGTGCCTCCCAGAACTACACCGGTGCTTCGGTCGCCGGTGTCGCCGACGTCAACGGCGACGGCTTCGCCGACATGATCATCGGCGCACCCGGAGCGGACGACACTTATGCCGGCGCGGGCAAGACGTACGTGGTCTTCGGTGCGGCAAGCGGTTTCGCGTCGAGCCTCGATCTGGACGCGCTCGACGGCTCGGACGGGTTCGTCGTCCTGGGCGCGGACGGCGGCGAGGAAAGCGGGTTCTCCGTTTCGGGTGTCGGCGATCTCAATGCCGATGGCATCGACGATCTGATCATCGGCGGTCCCCTCGCGGCCGAAAGCTACGTGGTCTTCGGCACGACGAGCGGCTTTGCGGCGAGCCTCAATCTGTCCAGCCTGGACGGGTCGAACGGCTTCACGATCTTCGGCTTCGATATCAATGACTCGGCCGGCTACTCGGTGTCCGGCGGTGGAGACATCAACGGTGACGGGATCGCCGACTTCGTCGTTGGCGCGCCGGACGAGCGGGGCGCCGACTACGCCGGCCACGCCTATGTCGTCTTCGGCACGGGAAGCGGATTCCCCGCGTCGCTCAGCCTGTCGGCGCTCAGTGGCTCCAATGGGTTCGCGTTGCACGGTTCGAGCGCGTTCGATTATGCGGGGACTTCGGTCAACCTGGTCGGCGACGTCAACGGCGACGGCATCGACGACCTCGCCGTTGGGGCGCCGGGCGCTGATGCCGGCGGCCTCGACAGGGGTGAGGTCTATGTGGTGTTCGGCACCACGGCCGGGTTCGCGGCCAATCTCGACTTTTCCTCGCTGAGCGGCCCGGACGGCTTCACGATCCAGGGAAGCATCTCCAGTGGCCGCGCCGGGACCTCGGTCAATGCCGCCGGCGACGTCAACGGCGACGGGTTCGCCGATCTGATCATCGGTGCACCGCTCGCCGCCGTGCCCGGCGCGGGCACGGCCGGCCAGTCCTATGTCGTCTTCGGTGCGGCCTCGGGGCTCGGCTCCAACCTTTCGCTTTCGGCCCTCGACGGCTCGAATGGATTCGCGATCGACGGGACCGACGGCTCCCGCACCGGGCAGTCGGTGTCGGCGGTCGGGGACGTCAACGGCGACGGTATCGACGACCTGCTGGTGGGGTCGCCGAGCGCGCCGGCCTATGGCGAGCCGGGGAGCGCTCATGTGATCTTCGGTACCACGAGCGGGTTCGGATCGTCCGTCGATCTGGGTCAGCTCGGGGCGACGGAGGGCGTGACGCTCGCAGGGATCGATCCCGGCGACGTGGCCGGCAAGGCGGTCGCCGCGGCGGGCGACGTGGACGGCGACGGCTTGGCCGACATCCTGGTGGGCGCGCAGCTGGCGGACGTCGGCGCGGCCTTCAACGCCGGCGAGGCTTATCTCATCTTCGGGACCGCCCTCGCCAATCCGGACGCGACCGTGGGCGACGCGGGCGCCAATGACCTTGCCGGCACGGCCGCGGCCGACACCCTGATCGGCGCGCAAGGGAACGACACCCTCGACGGCGGCGCGGGCAGCGACGTGCTGCTGGGCGGCGCGGGCGACGACGAGATCGTCTTCGACTCAGCGGATGTCCGGCGCGTCGACGGCGGCACCGGCCTGGACACGCTGCTGTTCGAGACCGGCGGCAACACCCTCGACCTCGGGGCGGCGCCGGCGCTCTATCGCAGCATTGAGAGCATTGATCTGGGCGGCCTCGGCAATACGCTCGATCTTTCCGCCCTCGACGTCACCCGGATCACCGGCAATGCCGATTTCGGCCTGGGTTTCGAGGGCAACACCCTTCTCGTCGACGGCGGCGTGTCGGACACGGTGACCAGCGGCGACGACTGGGCGCCGGTGGGCGTGGTGACGCTGGGCGGCCAGACCTATACCGAATACGCGGTCGCCGGCAGCGATGGCCGGCTCCTGGTCAACAATGCGATCACCGTCCACGACCTCGGCCTCGACGGCTCGCCGGCGGCGCTCGACGCCGGCGCGCTCGACGGCACCAACGGCTTCACTTTTCTCGGCACGAATATCGACGACCGCATGGGCTACGGCCCGACCGGTATCGGCGATGTCAACGGCGACGGGCTCGACGATTTCATCGTCATCGCGGCGCGAGCCGGCTCTGGCGCCGGCGAAGGCTATGTCGTCTTCGGGACGACCAGTGGCTTCGCGGCGACGCTCGCGGCGACGGCGCTCGACGGCACCAACGGCTTCACCATCGTCGGCTCCAGCTTTTCGCCGCGTCATGCAGCCGCCGTGGGCGACTTCAATGGTGACGGTATCGCCGATTTCGCAGTCGGCGCGCCGGGCGACGCCGAAGTCGCGGTCGTCTTCGGCGGCGGCGCGTTCGGGACATCGCTTGATATCGACAGCCTCTCGAGCGACGAGGGCTTCATCATCGCCGGCTCGGCGATCGACGGGTTCGGCGGTTCGGTCCGGGGTGCGGGCGACATCAACGGCGATGGCTTCGCTGACCTGATCCTGGGCGCGAACAACGCCGATCCGGACGGTGTTACCGATGCCGGCGAAGCGTATGTGGTGTTCGGCAGTGCCGATGGGTTCGGCACCGGTCTGTCGATCACCGCGCTCGACGGGTCGAACGGCTTCACCATGACCGGCTCCATTGCTACCGGCAAGCTCGGCTATTCGGTGAATGCGGCCGGCGACGTCAACGGGGACGGCATCGCCGACATCGTCGTGGGCGAGTACCGCGCCGATGGTACGGCGTATGCGGGGCGCGCCCATGTGATCTTCGGTTCGACCGGCGGCTTCGCATCGAGTGTTGACCTGAGCGCCCTTGACGGCACCGATGGCTTCACCATCGAGGGATTCCGGGACGGCGGCTTCGCCGGCTACTCGGTGTCGAGTGCCGGAGATATCAACGGCGACGGCATCGATGACCTGCTGGTCGGCGAACCGCGTATCTTCAGCACCGCCCATGTCGTATTCGGGACCAGCACCGGCTTCGGATCCAATGTCGACCTGTCGTCACTCGATGGGACGAACGGGTTCCGGGTCACCGGCCCCGGCAGCTATTTCGGGAAGTCGGTCGCTGCAGGCGGCGACATCAACGGCGACGGGTTCGACGACCTGATCATCGCCGGGCCGCGGCTGAACGACGGCGGCGACAGAGGCATGGTTGCGGTGGTGTTCGGGTCGAGCGACGGCTTCGGGTCTGCGCTCAGCCACGCGGCTCTCGATGGCCAGAACGGCAGCATCCTCTACGGCGCCAACGGCAATTATGCCGGCCAGTTCGTGGAATCGGCGGGGGACATCGACGGCGACGGCCTGGAAGACTTCATCGCCGGCGCGTTCAGCCAGTTCTCTCCCGCCTCGCTGGCCGGCGAGGCTTACATCGTTTTCGGGTCGACCTTCGTCGAGAGCGCGGTGACGCGGCCGTTCTCGGACGGCGACGACAATCTGATCGGCAGCGATGCCGCCGACGTGCTGTTCGGCGGCGACGGCAACGATACGCTGCTGGGCGGTCTCGGCGCCGACCAGCTGATCGGCGGGCGTGGCGACGACATGCTGATCGCGGACGCCGCCGCCGCCGGGATGAAGGGCGGTGCGGGCGACGACTTCATGTTCACCACGGCACTGTCGACGGAGGTCGACGGCGGCGCCGGCGAAGACACGCTGACGGTCGACGTCGCCGGGCTGAACGCCGGCCTCGACGAGATCGCAGCGGTCGACATCGAGCGGTTGAACCTGGTCGGCGGCAGCAACGCGCTGTTCGTCGACGAGGCGGCGGTGCTCGGCATCACGGATTCCGACAACACGCTGATCATTGACGGCCTGGCGGGCGATACGGTCACCTTCGACGGCTTCGGCGACTTCGGCGAGACGGTGGTCGGCGCCGAGACGTTCAGCGTGCTGCGGAAGGGCGATGCGACCGTCTTCGTCGACGGCGACGTCGGTGTCGTCGGCACGGTGCCGGGAGGGTTCTCGCTGTCGGCTCTCGACGGAACCGACGGTTTCGTTCTGAACGGCGACACGGACAACGGCAGCGCAGGCTTCTCGGTCGCTGCCGCGGGCGACGTCAATGGCGACGGCTTCGCCGACTTCATCATCGGTGCGCCCTATGCGTACGGAGCCGGCGGCAGCTATTCGGGCGCCGCTTACGTGGTGTTCGGCAGCAGCGCCGGGTTCGGTTCGTCGCTCGACCTGTCCGCCCTCGACGGAACCAACGGATTCCGGCTCGTCGGGGACTATGACGGCGAGCGGAGTGGCAAGGCGGTCGCGGGCATCGGCGACTTCAACGGCGACGGCTTCGACGACATGATCGTCGGGGCACCGCTTTACGGCGGCGGATATGGCGAAGCCAGGGTGATCTTCGGTCAGGCCAGCTTCGGCAGCGAAGTCGCTCTGTTCCCGCCGGACTTGTTGTTCGAAAGTCAGTTCTTCGCCCAAGAAAACATTGGCGCGGCGGTGAGCAACGCCGGCGACGTCAATGGCGACGGTATTGCCGATTTCGTCGTCGGTGCGCCCTACGCCTCCGGGGCCGCCCCCGAAAGCGGCGAGGTCTACGTGGTCTTCGGCGGCAGCCCTGCATCCGTCCTCAGCGACGGCACGCTGGGCAGCGACGGGTTCACTCTGTCCGGCACCGTAGCCGGCGACCATGTCGGCGGTTCGGTCTCCGGGGGCGGCGACGTCAACGGCGACGGCATCGACGATCTGATCGTCAGCGGCGACACCGGCACAGACGCCTATGTGGTGTTCGGCTCGACCTCGGGTCTCGTGAGCGCCAATCTCTCGACCCTCGACGGGTCGAACGGGTTCGTCATCGACGGCACTTCGGGTCTCGCCTTGGGCCCGCAGAACGTGTCGATCGTCGGCGACATCAACGGCGACGGTCTCGCCGACATGATCGTCGGCGACGGCGCTAACGCCGCACATGTCCTGTTCGGCTCGACTGCCGGTTTCGGCAGCGTGTTCAACGTCGGCGACGACCTCAACGCCACCAATGGCTTCTCCGTCTATGGATCGGGGGCCGGGATCATCGGCCTCAGCTTCGCCAATGTCGGCGACGTCGACGGTGACGGCATCGACGATCTGCTGATCGGCAATCCTCAGGCCGTCACGACGGCCTCCGCGGCCGGTCAGGCGTATCTCGTGTTCGGCTCGACCTCGGGTTTCGACGCGGCCATCGACCTCAGCGCACTGGACGGCACGAACGGCGTGATCTTCGACGGTTTCGAAGGTAACGGCCTGGCAGGCTTCGCCGTCAGCGGTGCCGGCGACATCGACGGCGACGGCCTTGCCGACTTCATGATCGGTGCGCCCGGCAATTCCGGCAGCGGTGCAGCAGCCGGTGAAACCTTCGCCGTCTTCGGGTCGCTGTTCGCCAATCCGGACGCGACGTTCGGGGATGCGGGCGCCAACGGCCTCACCGGCACGGCGGCGTCCGACACGCTGATCGGCGCGCAGGGGAACGATACCCTCGACGGCGGCGCCGGCAACGACGTGCTGCTGGGCGGGTCGGGCGACGACGAGATCGTGTTCGACGCCGCGGATACGCTCCGCGTCGACGGCGGCGGCGGTCAGGACAGCTTGGTGATGGAATCGGGCGGCGTCACCCTCGATCTCGGCGCCGATCCCGCGCTCTATCGCAGCATCGAACGGATCGATCTCGGCGACCTCGGCAACACGCTCGACTTCGGCGTGATCGATGTCGGCCGCATCGCCGGGCACAGCCTGCTCGTCGATGGCGGGGCGTCGGACACGGTGGCCAGCGCTGACGCCTGGGTGCCGGTGGGCGTCGTCACGCTCGGCGGCCAGACCTACACCGAGTACGCGGTGGATGGCGCGGGCACGACGGTTGTGGTGAGCAACGCCATCACCGCCCACGACTTGGGACTGTCCGAGAGCTCGCTGCTGAACACCGGCGACCTCGACGGCGGCAACGGGTTCGTGCTCAACGGCATCGCGTCGAACGACGACGCCGGGTTCGCGGTCAGCGGGGCTGGCGATTTCAACCATGACGGCATTCAGGACCTGGTCGTCACCGCCCGGGTGTCCGATTCCGGCGGGTTCACGAATGGCGGACAGGCCTATGTCGTGTTCGGCACCACCGGCGGCTTCGCATCGTCGCTGCAGGCGTCCGACCTCGACGGCAGCAACGGCTTCACGGTCAACGCGGAGACCGATTTCGACTTCCTCGGCACGTCGGTGAGCAGCGCCGGTGACGTCAACGGCGACGGCATCGACGACCTCATCGTCGGTGCCTATAACGCCGAGCGCGGGGGCGGGGTCTATGGTTCGGGCCGGACCTATGTGCTCTTCGGTTCGACTGCAGGGTTCTCAGCGAACTTCGATCTGTCCAGCCTTTCGTCGGGCGACGGCTTCGTGGTGGTCGGCGCCAGTGCAGACAACTACTCCGGTGCGTCGGTCAGCGGCGCGGGCGACGTGAACGGCGACGGTTTTGCCGACGTCATCATCGGCGCCGCCGCCGCCGATGCCTACGTGGTGTTCGGCTCAGGCACCGGGTTCGGGACCGGCGTCGATTTGTCGGAGCTCGACGGTCTCAACGGGACGCTGCTGTTCAGCACCGACGTGGAACCGGCGGTCGGTGCGGCCGGCGACCTCAATGGCGACGGCATCGCCGACGTGGTCGTCGGCGCACCGGATGCCAATGCGGGTGTAGGCCAGGCCTATGTCGTCTTCGGCACCACCAATGGCTTGGGGGGCTCGGTCGACCTCACGACGCTGGATGGCGCCGATGGCGTCATCCTGAACGGCGCGGCGGGGGACTCCGCCGGCTTCTCGGTGGGGACGGCGGGCGACCTCAACGGCGACGGCATCGACGATCTGATGGTCGGCGCCATCGGCGCCGACGACGGCGGCGTCTCCAATGTCGGCAAGACCTACGTCGTCTTCGGGACGACGGGCGGCTTCGCGTCCAGCATCGACCTTTCCGGGCTCGACGGCAGCAACGGCTTCGCGCTCGTCGGCCAGAACGTCGGGAACGGCTATCTCGGCTACGCGGTCAGCGCGGCGGGCGACGTGAACGGCGACGGGATCGCCGACATCGTCATCGGCAGCAAACTGTCGGAAGCCTATGTGGTCTTCGGCACGACCTCCGGCTTCGCCGCGACGATCGACGTCGCCAACTTCGACGGGACCAATGGCGTCACGCTGGTCGATTTCGGAAGCGGCGGTTTCGCGGATGCGGTGGGCGCGGCGGATATCGACGGCGACGGGCTTTCGGACATCGTCGTTGGTGCACCGGAAGCGGATACGCCCGGCGCCTCCTACGCGGGGGCGGGTTACGTGTTCTTCGGCTCGGCGATCATCGCCGGACAACTTACCCGTCCGTTCTCGGATGCCGCCGACCATCTGATCGGCAGCGACGGCGACGACGTCTTCCTGGGCGGGGACGGCAACGACACGCTGGAAGGCGGGATCGGTGACGACCGCCTGATCGGTGGGCGTGGCGACGATGTGCTGATCGACGGCAACAGCCCGGACACGCTGATCGGCGGCGGGGGCGACGATTCCCTGGTCGCGGCAGACGCCTTGTCGGTGCACGCCGATGGCGGGACCGGCGAGGATACGCTGGACGTCGGCAACAGCGGCTTCGACCTCGCCCTCGACGAATTCGATGCCTTGAACATCGAGCGGATGAACCTCATCGGCGGCGGCGGCAACGCCCTGTTCGTCGACGAGGCCGCTGTGCTCGGAATCACTGGCGACGGTAACACGCTGATCATCGATGGTCTGGCCGCCGACACCATCACCTTCGACGGATTCGGCGATTTCGGCGAGACGCTCGTCGGGGCGGAGACCTTCACGGTGCTGCGCAAGGGCGACGCGACGGTGCTGGTTGACGGCGATGTCGGCGTTGTCGGGACGGTCCCCGGCGCCCTGTCGCTCAGCGCGCTCGACGGCACCACCGGCGTGATCCTGAACGGGGATTCCTCCGGCGCCGATGCCGGGCATGCCGTCGCGGCGGCCGGCGACATCAACGGCGACGGATTCGAGGACTTCCTGGTCGGGGCGCCGACCCAGTACACCGGCGGCGAGGCCTATGGCGGCGCGGCCTATCTGGTTTTCGGAGTGGACGGCGGCTTCCCGTCCGCGCTGGATCTCTCCAGCCTCGACGGAACCGACGGTCTCCGTCTCGTCGGTGCGGCGAGCTATGACCTGGCGGGCTTCTCGATCGCGGGTATCGGCGATTTCAACGGCGACGGCTTCGACGATCTGATCGTCGGCATGCCCGGGAAGTTCGGGAGCGTGACCGACAACGGACTCGGGCAGGTCGTCTTCGGACGATCGGCCGGCTTCGGCAGCACGTTCGACCTGAGCACACCGGACGCTAGCGTCGTCCCCAAGAGCCTCTTCGCCGGCTACGAACTGGGTGCCGCGGTCAGCGGTGCGGGCGACCTCAACGGTGACGGGCTCACGGACTTCATCATCGGTGCGCCTAACGCCGATTTCGGCGGTAATACCTACACCGGCGAAGCCTATGTCGTCTTCGGATCCGAATCGGGCACGGGCTTCACCGGCGGCGCGTTCGGGGTCGGCGAAGGCTTCAGCATCACGGGGGCGGCGTCCGAAAGCAGGATCGGCATCTCGGTCGGCGGCGGCGGCGATGTGAACGGTGACGGAATCGACGACGTCATCGTCGGCACGCTGGGCGACGACAGCGCCTATGTCGTGTTCGGCGATACCGCCGGTTTCGGCACGGCCCTCAGCATTACCACGCTCGACGGCAGCAACGGCTTCAGGATCGACGGCCCCGATAGCAATTTCGCGCGCTCGGTCGCGATGGCCGGGGACGTCAACGGCGATGGCATCGACGACATGGTGGTCGGCGACGGCGGCAACGACCGGGCCTTCGTCGTCTTCGGGACCTCGAGCGGCTTCGCCAGTGTCCTGTCCACCGAAGCGCTCGACGGCAGCAACGGCTTCGTGCTGAACGGGCTCGCCGGAACGGCGACCGGCGTGTCGGTCAGCGGCCCCGGCGACGTCAACGGCGACGGCGTCGACGATCTGCTGATCGGCGCCCAATACGCGGACGTGTCGGCGACGAAGGAAGGGCGGGCCTTCCTCCTGTTCGGCAGCACGGCGGGATTCGGGTCTTCGTTCGATCTGACCGCGCTCGACGGCACCAACGGCGTCGTCTTCGACGGCTTCGACGATTTCGGATATGCCGGATTCTCGGTCAGCGGGGCCGGGGATGTCGACGGCGACGGCTTCGCCGATCTGCTCGTGGGCGCGCCGTCCAACACCGGGGCAGTCAGCTACTCCGGACAGTCCTTCCTGATCTTCGGCTCTCAGTTCGCGGCCGACGGCGCGACGGTCGGCGGTGCCGGCGACCAGAACCTGATCGGTCTCGTGGATTCTGACACGCTGATCGGCGGCCAGGGCAACGACACGCTCGAGGGCAGTGCCGGCCCCGACCTGCTGATCGGCGCCTCGGGGGACGACCAGCTTCTCGGCGACGGCGGCGACGACCGCTTGCTCGGCGGGACCGGCGACGACGTCTACATCATCGGCGACGGCGTGTTCGGCGACACCGACTTCGGCCCGAACCACGGCAGCGACGTGATCGAGGACGGGGCAGGCGACGACACGCTGATCTTCGAGAGCGAGAGCACGCTGTTCGCGGCGACGCGCGCGGGCAACGATCTCGTCTTCACCTTCGACGAGGATCCCAGCGACCTGACCTCTCTCGCCGAGGTCCGTATCGCCCGCCATTTCGGCGGGCAAGCGGTCGAAACGGTGGTTCATGGCGGCACGATCTACGACGCCGCGACGGCAACCGGGATCGACGGCGGCACGGGCAACGACCTGATCCTCGGTACCGAAGGCGATGACAACTTCATCGACGGCGGGGAAGGCGACGACCTGCTGTTCGGTACGGAGTCGGTCGGCGATTTCCTCTCGGGCGATGCCGGCGACGATATTCTGATCGGGCTCGCTGGCAACGATTCGCTGATCGGCGATCAACTGCCGAGCTCGATCAATCTCACCAGCATCAATGGTGCCAACGGTTTCCGCCTCAACGGCGATCCCACGGTCAATCTCGGCATCAGCCAAGTCGCTGCCGGCTTCGCGGTGGCCGGAATCGGCGACGTCAACGGCGATGGGATCGACGATGTTCTCATCAGCTCGCCGTTCGCCGATCCGTTCGGGCTCACGGACACGGGCGACTCCTATGTCGTGTTCGGGTCGACCGGCGGTTTTGCTTCCGACTTCGATCTCAGCGCGCTCGACGGCAGCAACGGGTTCGTCGTCCATGGATTCAACGAGTACGGCGAGTCGGGCACGTCGGTAGGCGGCAATGGCGACTTCAACGGCGACGGTATCGATGACTTCGTGATCGGCGCGCCCTTCGCCTATGTGGGCGCGACCCGTGCCGGGCAGGCCTATGTCGTGTTCGGCACCACGACAGGCTTCGGGGCGAGCGTCGATCTCTCGTCGATCACCGGCGGCGGTGCCGGCGGTTTCGACATCAACGGCATCGCGCTGTTCGACCGACTGGGCACGTCCGTCGAGTCGGCGGGCGACGTCAACGGCGATGGTATCGACGACATCATCGTCGGCGCGCCGCGCGCGGGCGGTGACGGCCAAGCCTACGTCATTTTCGGCGCGACCACGCTCGGCGGCTCGGCCGTCAGCGTCACGTCGCTCGACGGCAGCAACGGATTTATCCTCGACGGGAACGATTTCCAGGGCATGGCTGGGTTCGCGGTGAGCAGTGCGGGCGACATCAACGGCGACGATATCGACGACCTGATCGTCGGCGCATACAGGGCCTACGGTGCCGGGACCGAGGCGGGCGAAGCCTATGTGGTGTTCGGCACGACGACGGGCTTCGGTGCTTCGATCAACCTGAATTCGCTGGGCGGTGCCGGCATCACCATCAGCGGCGTCCAGGATTACGCCCATCTCGGTTATTCGGTCAGCGCCGCCGGTGACATCAACGGCGACGGATTCGACGACGTGATCGTCGGCTCGCCCGACCTCAACGATGGTGTTTACGGCGACGTCGGCGGTGCGTTCGTCGTCTTCGGCAGCGCCTCGCCCGCCTCCCTCAGCGTCTCCTCGCTCACGGGGACGAACGGGTTCGCGCTGAGCATCTCGCCGCCGCCCGATAACCTGCTACTGGGCATCTCGGTCAGCGGTGCGGGCGATATCAACGGCGACGGGCTGGACGACCTGTTGGTCGGGGTGTCGGGCTATGCCGACGACAACGGTCTCGGCGTCGTCGTGTTCGGAACCACGACCGGTTTCGCTGCGGATATAGACGTGTCGTTCCTCGGCGCGCAGGCGGGCTTCCGGATCGGCTCGGCCGACTATAACGGCTACACGGGATCGTCGGTCAGCGTCGCCGGCGACATCAACGGTGACGGCTTCGACGATCTGATCATCGGCGCACCGTATGCGGATGTCGGCGGCGAGGCCTATGACGGCCGGGCCTATGTGCTGTTCGGCGGGTTCAGTGCGGGCAACGACGTCCTGGTCGGCGGTGCCGGCAACGACGTCATGGAGGGTGGTGGCGGCGACGACGAGTACGTGTTCTCGGACCATTCCTTCCTCGCCGGCGGCGGTTCGGAAGGCGACGATTCGATTTCGGACGTATTCGGCGACGCCGATCAGATCACCCTGCTCAACGGCATGGAGCTGACCGGCGCCGTGAAGTCCGGAAACAACCTCGTCTTCACCTATCTGGAAGGCGAGAGTTCCGGCGGTGTCCTCAGCGAACCGACGATCACGATCCAGAGTCACTTCGCCGACCAGCCGGTCGAGTTCCTGCGGCAGGATTCCACCACGCTCGACGTCACCACGACCGTCGGTGGCAGTGGTTCCAGCGGTAACGATCTACTGATCGGCGTGGACAACGACTCGGTCCCCGGCGATACGATGACGGGCGGTGACGGTAACGACGCCATTTTCGCCAATGATGGTGACGACAGTCTGCTGGGCGGCAATGGGGCCGACACGCTGGTCGGCGGTCTCGGGAGCGACACGCTGCTCGGTGGTGCCGATGACGACGTGCTCGTCTTCGATGGCATCGATACGATCGATGGCGGCACCGGCGAGGACGAGGTGTTCAGCCTGCAGGACAGCAGCGGCCTCATCGACTTCAGCGGCGTGACTTGGTCGAATGTCGAGAGCTTCGTGGTTGTTGGGGCGGCCACGGATATCACCTTCAGTCTGGCGGATATCACGGCGGTTACCGATGCGAACGACACTTTCCGGATCGATGGCAGCAGCAACGATGCCGTGTTCGGAACCGGCGGCTGGTCCGAGATCGATACCGATGTGACGGTCGATGGGGCGAGCTACACCCAGTACGAACAGGGCAGTGCGACCTTGCTGGTGAACAACGAGATCGACCAGTCGGCGATCAACGGTTCCATACCGCCGTAATGGCGAAGGGCCGCGTTGTCGTCTTCGTCGGCGCGGCCTATCTGACTCCTCGAAACAGGATCGGGGAGGAACGACCATGAACGGGGATCGACCGGCAGGGTTCTCTCGAAGGAAGCTCCTGATCTCCGCCGGCGGCAGTCTGTTGGTGGCGGGGACGGCGCGTATGGCGGGCGCCGCCTGTCTCGCGGTGCCGGCCCAGACGGAAGGGCCGTTCTATCCGCGAAGGCTCGGTGAGGATACGGACTGGGATCTGACGCATCTCGGCCAAGGCACCGAACGCGCCCAGGGGGTCGTCATCGAAGTGAGCGGCCGGCTGCTGGATGATGTCTGCCGGCCGGTGTCGGGCGGCACCATCGAAATCTGGCAGGCGGACGTTCAGGGCCGCTACCATCATCCCGCCGCCGCGGGCGCGCCGGACGAAGGCCGGGGACAAGGCGCCGATCCGAACTTTCAGGGGTTCGGGCGTGTCACCACGGACGCCGACGGCCGATATCGGTTCCGCACCATCAAGCCGGCGCCCTACGGTCTCGGCGGCTCGTTCATGCGGACGCCGCACATCCACTTCAAGGCCTTAGCGCCCGATGGCGGTGCGCTGACGACACAGATGTATTTCGCCGGAGAGTCGCTCAATGGCGAGGATTTCATCCTCGGCAATGTGCCGCCCGACCTGCGGCCGATGGTGATCGTCGACTTCGCCGGCCAGTCAGCCGACGGGGTGCCGCGCGGCATCTTCGACATCGTCGTCGGCTGACCGGCTTGGGGCGGCGGCGGCGGTAGGCCGTCATTGCGAGCCAAAGGCGAAGCAATCCAGGCGGCTCGGATGGCCTGGATTGCCGCGGCGCTGCGCGCCTCGCAATGACGACGATGCGGGGGCTCAGCCGGCCTTGCGCTGTTTCGCGAGAGCTTCGAGGAGGGCCAGCAGGCAACGATCGCGTTCGGCGGCGAGTTCCGGCGGGGTACGGCCGGCGGCTTCGTCCTCGACACCGTCCATGATCGTCTTCTTCACCTCCGGCGTCAGGCGCGGGCTGCCGAGCGCATCCCACCAGCTATGCATCGGGTTGGTGAACTGCTCCAGGAAGTGGGGCATGCCGCCTTCGCCACCCGCGAGGTGGAAGGTGATGGTCGGACCCATGATCGCCCAGCGGAGGCCCGGACCGTAGGCGATGGCGTCGTCGATGTCGGCGACGCTCGCCACGCCCTCGGCGGCCAGATAGACGGCTTCGCGCCACAGCGCCGCCTGCAGGCGGTTGACGACGTGGCCGGTCACTTCCTTGTTCAGCTTGATCGCCCGCTTGCCGACGAGGTTATAGAAGTCGACCGCGGAATCGACCGCTTCCGGCGCCGTCTTCTTGCCGCCGACGACCTCGACCGCCGGGATGATGTGCGGCGGGTTGAAGGGATGCCCGATCAGCACGCGCTCGGGATGGGCGCATTTGGTCTGCAGCTCGCTCGCCATGAACCCAGAGGTGCTCGACGCGATGATGCGGTCGGCCGGGCAGGCGGCGTCGATCCGAGCCAGAAGATCCTGCTTCAGATCGAGCCGTTCCGGCGCGCTCTCCTGCACGAAGTCGGCTTCGGCTACCGCTTCCGCCGGATCGGCGAAGAAGCTGAGACGGTCGGGATCGGCATTGGCGGAAACGCCCAGACGCTCGAGCGTCGGCCAGCATTCCCGGATATGCCGCCGCAGGAAGTCCTCGCCGGTGGGCGACGGGTCGCTCGCCGTTACCTCCAGTCCGCGGCTCAGGAAGTAGGCCGCCCAGCGGGCGCCGATGGTCCCCGTGCCGATGCAGGCTACGCGCTTGATGTTCCGAACGTCGATCGGTTGCACGCCGTGTTTCCTCTATGGTTGAGCGTCAATATGAACGAGGCCGGGCACCTGGCCCGGCCTCGCTGTCCGACGTCCGCCCTCAGACGGTATCGGGCTTGTAGACCTTGGCCAGCGCCTCGATGTTCCGGCGCATGATCGCCATGTAGTCGTCGCCCGCCGCGAGATCGGAGGCCGCAACCAGTTCGGCCGGACCGAAAACGATGCTCTCGATCCCGAGCTCCTTCTCGAAACGCTCCGCGATCTCGGGGAGCGGCTCTCCCTCCCACACCAGGAACTTGGCCGGGTGGGTCTGCTGCATCGTCTTGATCTGCGCGAAGATCTCGTCCGAAGGCATTTCTTCCGGGTCGAGATCGAGAGGGATCTGATTCCAGCCATACCGCCGGGCGATATAGTTGTAGGCCGGATGCGAGGTAAAGATCGGCGTGTCGGCCTTCTCTCCCGCCTGATACTCGCGGAGCGTCGCATCGAGCGAGTCGAGGTCGGCCGACAGCTTGGTGAAGCCCGCCTCGAATTCGGCTGCGTGCTCGGGGTACCGCTCGGCCAGTCCCTTCTCGATCTCTTCGGCCTGGATCTTGGCGTTCACCGGGTCCACCCAGGTATGGCCGTCGAGGCCGGCGTGGGTGTGCATCCCTTCGCCGCCATGGCTATGCGTGACCGCGTTCTGGAAGAGGATGAAGGAGTCCGAGAAAGGGGCTGCCGTGTCGATGATCTTGTCTTCGGGCAGGGTGGCGTTGGCCACCCATTTGGCGAAGCCTGCCCCGTTCAGAATGATCACGTCGGCCTGCTGATAGGCCATCAGGTCGTCGCGAGACGGTTCCCAGAAGATCGCGTCGACATCCTCGGGAACAGGATTGACGACCTCGACCAGATCGCCGGCGATCCGCTGGGCGAAATACTGGGTCGGGTAGAAGGTGGTGTAGGCAACCGGCTTTTCCGCTGCGATCGCCGGGGCCGCCAGTGCTGCCAGCATCGCCGCAGCGGTCAGGGCGGGGACAAAACCAAGATGACGCATCGATACTCTCTCCCTTGTTACGCCAGGAGCCCGAATATTTCCGGTGCCCACTGGATCGAGAGCGCGGCGCCCGCAGCGGCCATCCCTGCGCTGATGGCGAGTAACAGGATGAGCTCCACGCTCTGAAGCCAAAATACCGTCATACGCCCGCAACCGATCTTGTAAAGCGTTTCCATTTCCGGTCGGCGCAGGCGATAGGACAGAAACAGGACCAGCGCGACCAGCAACCCGGTGGTCACGATGACCAGGATGAAGTTGGCGTCGAAGAAGGTCTTCACCTGGAAGACAAGGCCCATCAGCTCTGTGATCACCACTGTCGGGTCCAGGAGATCGCGGGTCTCGTTCAGGGCGTACCAGCCGGCGGCGATAGTCCGCGCCTTGGAATCCTCGGGTATCAGGATGATCGACGTCAGCGGATAGGAACCGGGCTCGCCGTGGAAGTGGAAGCTCGACCGGTTTTCGTCGGTGATCTCCTGGTATTCGACCAGCTTGGCCGTGGCGACGACGTTGGTCTTGGTGGTGCGCGACGAGTCGATGACGGTGCTGTCGGCGATCGTCTGCATATTGGCGTGACCGTGCCCGACACCATCGATGACCCAGGCGGTCTTTACGTCGATGAACACGGCATCGTCGTCGGGCGTCCCCGAAGGCGCGAGCACGCCGACCACCGGCATCTTCAACTGGAATGCCTTCGCCGGATCGTAAGCCGACCGCGGATCGGAGAGGAGGAAGCCGCCCACCCCTACGCCCATCCGTGCCGCCACACGGGCGCCGATCACGGCATCGCCCAGGAACAGCGGCAGAGACCCGTCGGCGACCTCGAGGCCGCGGAACTTGAAATAAGCGAGGCTGGTGCCGACCAGGGGCGCGTTTTCGACCAGCGTCGCCGGATCGGCTTCGGCGTCGAAGCGATGCACGGCGTGAAACAGGTGCAGCGGAATGGCCTTGCCGTAGCCGCGCTCCTTGATCGTCACGTCGTCCGCCATCGTCACCTGCTCGGCATAGGCGGTGTCGAAATAAAGGCTCTTGAGGACGAGGTCGTAACGATTGCCTTTGGCGCCGACGATCAACGGGGTCGCTTCGGCACGGGCGAGAAGGACGGTGTTGTAGTGCTGGACCAGGGCGTTCACCGCCACCGGCAGCAACAGCGGCAGCGTCAGGCAGGCGATCAGAACGATGCTCTTGATCCGGTTGAACCAGAGATAGCGGAGAACGAGGCGCAGAATGCCGTTCATGCGTGGAAACCCGGAGAACCCGCGCCGATGGCTCCCGCCATTGCGTCCCCCGACGTTGCGGTGCTCGAATTATTCGAAACCGCCGCCATCACGCGGCAGCCTTTGCCGGCCCTGCGAATCCGCGGCAATCGATCACCCGGTCGAACGGGTCCAGCAGCGTGTGATCGTGGGTGACCATCAGCAGGGTCGCGCCCCGTGCCGTCACCTGCTCGTGAATCAGCTCCATGATCCGATGGGACATCTCGGGGTCGAGATTGCCGGTCGGCTCGTCGGCGATGACGATGTCGGGCTGGTTGAGCAGGGCCCGGCAGATCGCCACCCGCTGTTTCTCGCCTTGGGAAAGCTGGGCCGGCCGTCGGCTCAGCTTGTCACCCACACCGAGGCTGGACGCCAGGGCGCGCGCTTCGTCGCGTCGTGATCGTGCCGCGGGGAGCGCCTTGTTGACCAGGTTCGGCAACAGGATGTTGTCGCGGACCGTCAGGTAGTCGAGCAGCTCGAACTGCTGAAAGACGAAGCCGATCCGGGTGATTCGGTAGGTCCTGAGGGCAGCCTCGCCAAGTCCGGTGATGACGTCGCCGTCCACCGTGATCGTGCCGCGTTCCGGCCGCAGAATGCCGGCGATCAGATAGACCAGACTGGTCTTGCCGCAGCCGCTGGGACCGACCAGTGCGACGCGCTCGCCGCTGTTCACCGACAGTGACGGAACTTCGATGCTGAATTCGCTGCGCCCGTAACCGAACACAAGGTTGCGGACCTCGATCACGGCTCCTGCTCCGGTGCGGCCGTGTCCGGGCCGGACAGGCGCTTCTCGCTCAAAATGCGGTCGTCGACGATCTTCCAGGTCCCGTCGATCGACCGGACACGATAGATCCCGCGATATTCGTTCAGCCGCATATGAGAATGCCCGGCATGAGAAACCTCGCTCGAAACGAGCCATGTGCAGTCTACCATGAAGGCTTCGGCCGACGCTTCGGTGACGTCGGCATGCGTGATCTGCACCCAGGCGATCCGGCTGATTGCACCGCCCTGCTGACGGTCGACCAGGCCGCTATAGACCTCTTGATAGATGCGGTCGAGGATCGCACCGTCGACGCTTTCCGCCAACACGTCGTAGATCGCGGATTCGCTGTCGCGGGAGAAGGCGTCGTAGATGCCGGCATGGAGGTCGGTGAAGATCGCAACGGCGTCTTCGTCCGAGACCGGCCGGCCCTTTCCGAGGAAATACCAGGCACCGCCGGCGAGAGCCGCGAGAACGATCACGGCCAGGATGTAGAGTGGTCGGCGGGTCGGCGTTGTGCCGCCGCCGGTCTGCTCGGGCTCCGGGGGGTGAGCGGCGCTCACTTCTCTACATCAGGCTCGGCCGGGGCGGCGGCGATGCCCTCGATCAACGTGATCAGGCCGCGGATGGGTGCCTCGGCTATGACGGCGGTCGTTCCGGCATCGGGGATGGTGACGTAGCGTTGGGCCACGTCGGGATCTCCTTCGCTGATCAGCAGTCGCCATGCTGGCCGCGGATCGTCCCGCTGATACAGGAAGACCAGGATCTGCGGCTCCGTCGCCGCCGCACCGCCGGCATCGAGCGTCTCCTCCACGTCGGTCGCGAACAGCTTGTTCAGCGCTGCCGCGATGCGTTCGGAATCCTTCAGGTCGACCACGTGGCTATGGCCTTCGCCCGCATCCCCTTGCCGGGCGTGGCTGTGATAGAACCAGTTGCCCTCCGCATCGCGGGCGAAGCGGTGCGGTGCGCCGTCAAGGACCACGTCGACCGCGCTGATCTCGCCGACGGTGAACGGGATCAGCTTGAGCACACGATCTTCGCCCGGTCCCTCTGTGGGCATGACGGATTGGAACAGCAGATAGGCGCCCGCCCCTATCGCCACGGCCGCCACCGCCAGCCAAGCCAGAAGATAAGCGCGCTTCATACCTTGTTCTCTGTCTTGGGCCGTCGCATTGCGGCCGTTCAAGCGCGGCGCGTTATTGCGGCGCGGACTCGGCCACCGCCTGCCATTCCTGGCTGACGAAGCGTGAGATCATCTGGACGACGTCGGCGCCCTTCACATGCATGTATTGCAGGATCCCATCGCGGGCGGCATCGCCGAAATCGACTTCGAGCGCCACCCCGCTCGGCGTTTCCAGGACGATCGACAGCACCGGCTGTTGGAGGCCGTAATTGGCGAGTCCGCCATCGGAAAGCTCGGCCAGCGGGAATTCCCGCACGGGCGAGGCCGTATGCATGAACTTGACGGCACGGTCGAGGGTCAGGGCCGTGCGCTCGTCCAATTTCGCCCCCGATTCGGGCATCGTCCAGCCACCGTCCGACCGCTCGAAGACCTGAGCGCCGTCCTCGCTGGTCAGCGTCACGCGGGTGATACCGATCGGATCCATGCTCAGCACGCCGTTCGCCTGGAACTCGATGAGACTACGCCGCTCGGGAAGGGCGCCGGTCACCACCATGGCGACCAGGTAGAGGACCGCCACCAGGGCCACGACCGGGACCAAGATTCGGTTGGCCGCACTCATCGGCGGCGCCACCAGACGATTCCGCCGAGCAGCAGCAGGCTGAGCGGCAGAAAGACTTCGACCAGCAGGAAGACGTTCCGCATCTGCTCCCGCGTCAGATTCACCGACGGCGGGACCGGGATGCGCGAGGCGATGGCCGCGGAACGTTCCTCGCCCACCAGCCAGCGGATCATGCCGAGCGCGAGGTCGCTGTTGGCCATGTAAGGATAGAAGGAATTGCTGGCGAAATCGGCATCGCCGATGACCACGGCGCGAAACGGTTCCGCCTCCTCGCCCGGCAACCGGCCTTCCACCGCGGCGGCGAGCCGGTGGGCCTGCGGGTTGGCCTCCGTGTCCAGCGACTCGTCCAGGTCAGCCGCTCCCGTCCCGGCCACCTGCCGCTGCTCCACCGAAGCGACGGGCTTGGTGAAGCTGGACGGGCTGCTCTCGATCAGGGGCGTAACGCTTATGCCTTCCGCCGGCTCGACGAGATCGAGGGGCCGGACGCCGGGGAAGAAGGTGAACGAGACGGTCCGGGTGATCGGATGCTCGTCGTAACCACGAACCGCGACCATTTCGGCGTCGGTTCCGTAGTGGCTTACCGGATCGATGACCACTGCCTGCTCAAGCCCTACGCCCAGCCGCGCGAGCAGGCCGTCCAGACCCGGGTTCGGCACGAAGCCCAGGTCGTACATCAGCAGCAGCGACCCACCCTGATGCAGATAGGCTTCCAGGGCCGCTGTCTCCCCTGGAAGATAGGTGGTGCGCGGGCCTGCCGCGATCGTCGCGTCGCAGCTTTCCGGGATGGCGCCTTCGGTGGCGGGGACGATCTGCATCGTCTCGTAGCCGAGGCCGTCGAGGGAGCGCCGGAGACGCCCCACGCCATGGCCGCTCATCTCGACCACCGCCGACGCCGAGTCGCCGTGACTGTGGCCGGCGAGCCCTTCCGTATGCGTGTGGTATTCGTAGTTGTCGGCGGGATACTCGCCGTGGCCCTCCATGAAGCATACGGTGACCACCCGCTGCCTCAGTACCCGTTGAATGCCGATGGCGACCTCGGTTTCGTCGGTGGAACGCACCACGATCTGCCGGTCGCCGGATTCGACTACCGCGGCGTTGTACATCTTGACGCCGTAGCTCCGAGCGATGGTGGGTTCCTTGTCCGGATCGACGGCCCGGGTCGTCAGCAGCGAGTTCCGTCGCCCCATGATGTCGATCATGTCGGCGACCCGTTTTCCGTTCGGATCGTCGGTCTGGTAGAAGTAGGTCAGGCGCACGGGCCGGTCGATCTGGTCGACCACGGCCAGAGCCATCGGCGATGGCGTGAACACCTTGCTGCGGGTGAGGTCGAGCTGGGCGTCGTGCAGAACCAGCCCCCAGTTCGCCAGCACCGCGACGGCGACGGTCGCCACGGCCACGGCGGCGGTGTACAGCCGATTGGTGAGCCGCGACGCGCGAAGCTGAAGCGGCGCCCTGACCGCGACCCAGCATAGGGCGAGTACGGCGATCAGCCAGCCGATGAACCAGCCGAAGGCGCCGAGCTGGATGAAGTGATCGTGCATCGTCAGCGCCTCACCAGCGCGCGCATGCTCAACGCCAAGCCGAACAGGACCACCGTCAGGAAGAAGCCTATATCCGCCAGATAGACGGCTCCGCTGGCGAACGGCGTGAAATGCGCCAGGAGCGAAAGGTGGAGGATAAGGTAGTCGAACGGTGCCGGCAGGAATGCCCCCAACGTGTCCAGCATCCACATCAGCAGGAACAGGCCGAGAGCCAGCGTCGCCGCAACGATCTGGTTGGCGGTCAGAGCGGAGATGAGCAGTCCAAGCGCGACCAGGGCGCTACCCAGCAGCAGCAGGCCCAGATAGCCCGTGTAGATCGGCCCCATGTCCGGTTCGCCATACGTCGTCAGGACGACCGCGTAAGGCAGGGTGAGGGCGATCATGATCACCACCACCGAAAGGCTGGCCAGATATTTGGCGAGAACGACCTCGATCTCCCGGACCGGCGATGTCAGCAGCAACTCGAAGGTGCCGCTGCGTCTCTCCTCCGCGAATAGGCGCATGGTGATCACCGGGACGATCAGCAGCAGCAGGACGGCGGCCTGGAAGAAGTCGGGGATCAGCGACGCTCTCTGGCTGATGAACAGGCGGGCGGTAAAGGCGTAGCCCATGATCAGCAGGAAGGTAGCGACCACGACATAGGCGATCGGCGAGGTGAACAGCGCTTTCGCTTCCTTGCCGAACAGCGTCACGAACCGCCTCATGCCGCGGCCCCGCCGGTGAGGTCGAGGAACAGGTTCTCCAGATCGACGCGGGTTTCGGTCATTTCCAGCAGCCCGACCCCGCCCATGGTGAGCGCGGCGGCGATGTTCTCTGCTGCAGAGCCCTCCGCGATCTCGACGACGAAGCGATGGGTACCGTCTTCGCCGGAAGCGGCAGAGACCACGCGCACCACGCCGGGGGCAGACTCGATGATCGTCTGAACCGGTTCCGCAGTCGACGCGCGAACCCGCAGGCGCAGGCGCGGATGGCCGAGTTGGTCGAGCGATTCGACGGCGAGCAGGCGTCCCTGCAGCAGCACCGCCACCCGGCTGGCGACGCGCTCGATCTCGCCCAGGATGTGCGAGGTCACCAGGACGGTATGGCTCTCGGCGAGCCAGCGGATCAGTTCCCTGAGCTCGATGATCTGGCGCGGGTCGAGACCGTTGCTGGGCTCGTCGAGGATCAGGAGTTCGGGTTTGTTGAGCAGCGCCTGGGCGATGGCGACGCGCTGGCGATAGCCGCGCGAGAGCTTGCGGATCGCGCGCCGCCGCATCGGCTGCAGCGACAGCTTCTCGATCGATGAATCGATCGCCTCGCGGAGGGGCGACCCGTAAAGGCCCTTGATGCGGCCCATGAAGGCCAGGAATTCGTCGACGGTCATGTTGCCGTAGAGCGGCACGTCCTCCGGCACGTAGCCGATGTGACGGCGCGCTTCCAGGGACTGCTCGACGACGTCGAAACCGGCGATGCGCGCAGTTCCGCCGCTCGGCTGCAGATAGCCCGTCAGGATGCGGAGAATCGTGGTCTTGCCCGAACCGTTGGGGCCCAGAAGGCCGAGAACCTCGCCTGCGCCCACTTCGAACGAAACATCGTGGACGGCGCGGAACGGACCGTAATCCTTCGTAAGATGTTCGGTAACGACGACCGGCGTACTGATGATGTGCGCCTCAGGAAAAACGGCCGGGGCATTTCTGCCCCGGCACAAGCTTCAACCAGTGTGATTGTCGGTTCGTTCTTGTTGCCCGATTACTCGTAGAAGTCGGGGGCCTTCTTGGCGGCCTTGAACTCGTCCGGATCGTGCGCCGTGAAGAACTGCGCACCTTCCGAAGCCCGCATGTAGCGGATCCAGTCGTAGGATTCCATGATGCCGGCCGGGTTGTAGGCCAGAACCAGGTTCGGCGGCAGGTTCTTCTCGACGTTCTCCTGGAAGTAGACATTGTCACCGACCAGAATGACCGACCCCGTCTTGGGCAGGCGGACCAGCATCATCTGGTGGCCCCGCGTGTGGCCCTGCCAGCTCTTCACGATCACGCTGCCGTCACCGAAGATGTCGAAATCCTCGTCCTGCAGGGTGACCATCGTCATCGCATTCGGCTGCCCGCTGCCGACCGGAGCGCGAAGCACCCAAGCGTCCTGCGGGATGAAGGGACCGGTGAACGGATCGTCCGGCCACATGGCGTAGTCGATCTCGTCCTGCTGGATGATCAGGGTCGAGTTCGGGAACTTGCCGACATTGCCGCCATGGTCGAGATGCATGTGGCTGACCACGACATAGTCGATGTCGTCAGGGGTCAGGCCGATCTTCTCGAGCTGCACGTCAATGGCAACATCTGGGGTGTTGACGGGCTGCGCCCCGGTGAAATTCGGGCCCCAGTAGCTCGGGTCGGTGATGATCTTGTCGTTGTTGCCGGTGTCGAAGAGGACGTTGCCCTTCGGATGCTGGATCACATAGAAGCCCACCGGGATCTGGATCGGCGGTTCCATTTCGGCGAAGTTCTGAAGCACGCCCTTGCCGATGGTCAGCGCTCCGGAACTGAACCGGTAGAGCTTCATGCCGTCAGGCGACTCGACATGCCGGGGTGTCACGTACGAACCGGCCACTGCGTCCGTAGCCAGTCCTCCCATCAGAATCGCGAGCGCGGTTCCGACTAGTTTCCAACTTTTCATTGTCTACTCCCTGCCTTCACAATCGCCGCAGCCACCCCTACTCCCTTGGGTGGAAGGCACCGGCGGACCGGCGCCGCGGCCAGACGCCCCACGAAGGAGCAGGGGGCATTGTGCCCACCCGCCGGGTGCGCGTCTACAGGTTATTTGCCGAAAATCCGGGCAATACTCAACCCGGGAGGCCCGAAGAAAGCCGCATTCCCGCTCGTCTTGGTCAATGTAAAACGTCGGATAAGAGGAAGAGAAGAGGCAGCCGAAGTCGCGCGCGCGAAACCTTGCGTTTCGCCCGATCAATACTTCGTATTATACCGGTATGTTGTGAAGCCTACGGTACCACCTCGAAAAACGGCGGGACAACCGGGAAGGCAGAGCATGCTTGGCGAAAAGCGCATGGCAGCCGCGCGTTGTGGTGGAGGCAAAGGCCGCTTAGCCTAGGCCGCGGAGGACGACGGGGCACGCACAAGGGGGACAGAGTTGAACAGTCTCGATCTCGCCATCATCGGCAACTGCGCATATTCGGCACTCATCGACCCGGTGGGGCGGATCGTGTGGTCGTGCCTGCCGCATTTCGACGGCGACCCGGTGATGAACGCGTTGCTGAACAACGGTGCCGAGGACGGTGTTTTTGAAGTCACCCTCGAAGGCCTGGTCAAGCATGAGCAGCGCTATCTCCACAACACGCCGATCCTGCTGACCCGGCTCGAGGACGCCCATGGCGGGGCGGTGGAGATCGTCGACTTCGCGCCGCGCTTCAAACATTTCGGTCGCATCTACCGGGCGCCCCAGATCTTCCGGCGGATCACCCGCATCGCCGGCCTGCCGCGGGTCTGCATCCGCCTGCGGCCGACCTTCGAGTACGGGGCCGTCCGGCCGCAGGTCAATCGCGGCAGCAACCATATCCGCTACGCCACCGAGGCCCTGACCCTCCGCCTCACCACCGACGGGCCGGTCTCTTACATTCTCGACGAGGTCGCCTTCCCGCTGGAGGGGACCGTCAACATGATCCTCGGCCATGACGAAAGCCTGACCCAGTCGATCGCCGACACCGTGCGCGAGTTCGAGGAGAAGACCGCCGACTACTGGCGGGAATGGGCCCGCTACTTGTCGATTCCGTTCGAATGGCAGGAGGCGGTCATCCGGGCGGCGATCACCCTGAAGCTGTGCAGCTTCGAGGAGACGGGGGCGATCATCGCCGCCGCGACCACCTCGATCCCCGAGGCCATCGACAGCGGTCGGAATTGGGACTACCGCTATTGCTGGCTGCGGGACGCCTATTTCGTCGTCCACGCGCTGAACCGGCTCGGTGCCACCAAGACGATGGAGGATCATCTCCGCTATATCGGCGCGGTGGTGTCCGCCGAGACCGACGGCGCCCTGAAGCCGCTCTATTCGATCAATCTCGGCAAGTCGCTGGAAGAACGGATCGCCGCCGACCTCGGCGGCTACCGCGGCATGGGGCCGGTTCGCGTGGGCAACGCCGCCTATACCCAGCTTCAGAACGACGTGTATGGCAGCGTGATCCTTGCCTCCAGTCAGGCGTTCTTCGATCAGCGCCTCATCAATCCGGGAGGCGCCGCGCTGTTCGAGCGACTTGAGCCTCTCGGAGACCGTGCGGTGGCGTGTTTCGACCAGCCCGACGCTGGCCCGTGGGAACTGCGAGGTCGCGTTCGGGTCCACACCTATTCGAGCGTGATGTGCTGGGCGGCCTGCGACCGGCTGGCCAAGATCGGTGCCCGCCTGGGGCTCGTCGACCGGGCCGATTTCTGGCGCGCCCATGCCGACCGCATGCGCTCGGTCGTCCTGGAGGAAGCCTGGGATCCGAAACAGGAAACGCTGGTGGAGAGTTTCGGGGGCTCGGATATCGATGCCAGCGTGCTGCTGGTGAACACGGTCGGGTTCCTGGAGGCGGACGATCCGCGATTCGTCAAGACCGTCGCCGCGGTCGAGAAGGGGCTCAAGCGTGGGCGGCACCTGCTGCGCTATGCCGGCGAGGACGATTTCGGTGTGCCGCAGACGTCGTTCACCACATGTACGTTCTGGTACATCGACGCCATCGGGGCGCTGGGAAGGACGGGCGAGGCGCGCGAAATGTTCGAGGAACTGCTGGGCTGCCGCAACCATCTCGGGCTGCTGTCGGAGGACATCGCCCCCGAGACCCATGAACTTTGGGGGAACTTTCCGCAAACCTACTCGATGGTCGGTATCATCAATTCCGCATTGCGGTTGAGCCGAAGCTGGGAGGAGGCTCTGTGACACGTCTTGTCGTCGTATCCAATCGCGTTCCGTCGATCAGCGACGAAGACCGCACGGCCGGGGGGCTGGCCGTCGCCATGCGCGCCGCCCTCAAGAAGAACGGCGGCGTCTGGTTCGGTTGGAGCGGCGAGGTCTCCGAGAACCCCTCGCCCGAGCCCAACGTCCAGCGCCGGGGTGCGGTCACCCACGCCGTGATCGACCTCAGCGAGGAGGACTACGAAGAATATTACAGCGGCTATTCGAACACCTGCCTATGGCCGCTGTTCCACTACCGGCTCGACCTGTTCCGCTACGACCGCAAGCATTACGAAGGCTATCAGCGGGTCAACGCCCAGTTCGCTCGCACCCTTCTTCCGTTCATCGAGGAGGGCGACGTGGTGTGGATCCAGGACTATCACCTGATCCCCCTCGGCCAGCAGCTCCGCGAGCTCGGCGTCACCGCGCCGATCGGTTTCTTTCTCCATATCCCGGTGCCGACGCCGCAGGTGATGCTGGCACTTCCCAACCATCAGGACATCATGCGGGCGCTTTGCGCCTACGACCTGGTGGGTGTGCAGACGGCGCCCGACCAGCGGGCGCTTCGTGTCTTTCTTACCGACTACTGCGGCGGGACCAGCTACGACACCGCCACCGTCAACGCCTTCGGCCGTACCGTCTCGATCGGCGCTTTCCCGATCGGGATCGACGCCGAGGAATTCGCCAGCATGGCGATGCAGGCCCAGAACGCCCAGCAGACCAGGCGTCTGTCGGACAGCATGCGCGGCCGGGCGCTGGTCATCGGCGTCGACCGGCTGGACTACAGCAAGGGGCTGATCCACCGCTTCGAATCCTTCGAGCGCCTGCTCGCCAAATGGCCGGAGAACCAGGGGGAGGTGTCGTTCCTCCAGATCGCGCCGCCCAGCCGCAGCGATGTCGAGAGCTATGCCGAAATCCGCCGCGAGCTCGAGGAGAAGGCGGGGCACATCAACGGCCAGTTCTCCGACATCGACTGGGTCGCCATCCGCTATCTCAACCGCGCCTACAGCCGCCGGGCGCTGGCCGGCTTCTTCCGTGTCAGCCGCATCGGCCTGGTGACGCCGCTCCGCGACGGGATGAATCTCGTCGCTAAGGAATACGTCGCGGCGCAGAACCCCATCGACCCCGGCGTGCTGGTGCTGTCGGAGTTCGCCGGCGCTGCGCAGGAAATGGACGGGGCGCTGATCGTCAATCCTTACGACGCCGATGGCGTCGCCGAAGCCATGCATGCCGGCATTGCCATGCCGATGGGCGAACGCCGCGAGCGTTGGCAGCAGATGTTCGCCGAGGTGAAGCGCAACAACATCACCGTCTGGCGCGACGCCTTCCTCGGCGCCCTCTCCCGTGCCACGCATTCGGCGGCATTGGCGCGGTAGATCGTCTGCCGCTATCGCTGCGGGTGACGCGAAAGTTTCAAGGGTGCCGTTGCTTGCCACCGAAAGCTGTGGCGGAAGTGCCGACAATCACAGCAATCGGTTGAAGGATCAGCCGAATCTTCAGGCAACGCCTCTGCGCGAGGCGCTTGCCGGGCGGGCTTGAGGCGCCAGAACCTGCCGTATCCGCTGGCACGGAACTTGCCGGATCAGGGGCGAGACCAGCTCCGGAGAATTCGGCAATGACGAAGTCGCTCGCGCTTACCCGCCGCCAGTTCATCCAATCCGCTTTCGCTTCCGCGATCGTCGCCCGCTATGGGATCGGCGCACTGCATGCCGAGGAACCGATTACGGTCGGCTTCCTCTATGTCGGGGCCAAGGACGACTACGGCTACAACCAGTCCCACGCCGAGTCCGCGAAGATCATCGGCGAACTGCCCTATGTACGTTTGATCGAGGAAGAGCGGGTCCCAGAGACCGTCGAGGTGCAGAAGAGCATGCAGAGCATGATCGAGCTCGATGGCGCCAAGGTCCTGTTCCCGACCTCCTACGGCTATTACGACCCGCACGTCCTCGCCGTCGCCGAGCAGTATCCGGACGTCACCTTCTTCCATTGCGGGGGTCTGTACGAGGAAGGGCAGCCGGCCAATGTCGGCACCTATTGGGCGACGGTCGACCAGGCGCAGTACGTTTCCGGCGTCACCGCCGCGCACATGACCAAGACCGGCAAGTTCGGCATGGTCTGCGCGGTGCCGATCCCCGATATCCTCCGGGCGGTCAACTCGTTCCTGCTCGGTGCGCGGACGGTGCGGCCCGACGCGACGATGCAGATCATCTACACGGGCGACTGGAACGTGCCGGTGAAGGAGGCCGAGGCCGTGAACAGCCTCGCCGACCAAGGGATCGACGTGGTGGGCTGCGAGGTCGACAGCCCCAAGGTGATCGTCGAAACCGCCGACAAGCGCGGCCTGTATTCGTGCGGCGTCTACGCCTCGCAGGCCGGTCTCGGCGCCGAGGGTTTCCTGGTCTCGGCGATTCCCACCTGGGCCCCGATCTGCCAGTACTTCCTCGACAAGTCGATCGCCAAGGAGCCTTTCGAGCACACGATCATCGGCGGCATGGCGGAAGGCTATGTCGGCAATTCGGAGTTCGGCCCGGCCGTTTCCGACGAGGCCAAGGCTGCAGCGATGGCGGCGGCGGAGGGGCTGAAGTCGGGCACCACCAAGATCTATCAGGGCCCCCTGAAGGACAACGAGGGCAACGTCCGCATCGCCGACGGCGAAAGCTACAGCTATGGCGATCCGTTCATCGACGGGATCGACTGGCTCGTGGAAGGAGTGACCGGCTCCTCGAGCATCTGAGGGGACGATGGATGCGTTCGGAGCGCGTACCGACGGTCTGGCCGGGCGACGTCGACGGCCGTTCCTGATCCGCTCGGCCGCGAACGCCGCGCTGGCCGAAGCGATCCTGATTCCGATCGCCGCGGTCGGCGTCGCCTTCGTCCTGTTCGGCGTGTTCCTGGCCGTGGTCGGCAGTCCGCCGTTGGAGGTGTTCTCGTCGATTTACCGCGGTGCCTTCGGCACCTGGTTCTCGTGGCAGAACACCCTGGTGCGGGCGGCGCCGCTGATGCTGGTGGCGCTGTGCACGACGATCCCGGCGCAGCTCGGGCTGGTGGTGATCGGCGGCGACGGGGCCGTCCTGCTCGGCGGGCTGATGGCGGCGCTGTGCGGGCTGGTGCTGGCGGGCGCGCCGGCCGCGGTCGGTCTGGCGGTGATGGCGGCTTGCGCGGCCGTGGTCGGCGCCGGTTGGATCGGGCTGGTGGGAGCGCTGCGCCACTATCGCGGCGTCAACGAGACCATCTCCAGCCTGTTGTTCACCTATCTCGCGGTCAGCGTGTTCCGGCATCTCGTCCAGGGGCCGCTACGCGATCCCGAGACGCAGAACTATCCCGGGACCTATCCGATCGACCCCGCCTTCGCGATCGGTGAGATTCCCTCGACCAATATCCATTGGGGGCTCGCGGCCGGCATCGTTGCCTGCATCGCGATCTGGATCGTCATCAAACGGACGCCGTTCGGCCAGGCCATGCGGGTCGTGGGCGGCAATCCGCGCGCGGCCCGGATTGCCGGGCTGCCGGTCGGGCTGCTTACCGTAGCGGCCTGCGCACTCGGGGGCGCATTTGCCGGTCTCGCCGGTTTCTTCGAGGTCTCGGCGGTGATCGGTCGCGCCAATTCGGCGCTCTATGCCCATTACGGTTTGAGCGCGGTGCTGGTCTCCTTCGTCGCCCGCCATAACGCTGCGGCTGTTATCCCCGCGGCGATCGCGGTGGGTGGCATCCGGGCCGCGGGAGGGCTCGTGCAGCGGGCGCACGGGCTGCCCGACGCCACGGTGATGGTGTTCGAAGGCATCGTGTTTCTCGTCGTCCTGTGGAGCGCCTCCTGGTATGGGCGCACCCCGCTTTCGCGGATGGCGGCCGATGGAAAGTAGCCTCACCGAGCTCGGCTGGCTCACGGTGCCGCTGGCGGTGCTGAGCGGCGCGATCCGGGTCGGCACGCCATTCCTGTTCGTCAGCCTCGGGGAATGCCTGACCGAGCGCAGCGGCCGCATCAACATCAGCCTCGAAGGCACGCTGGTGATGGGGGCGATGACGGGCTACGGCACCGCCTATCTCACCGGCTCGCCCTGGCTCGGCGTGCTCGCGGCCGCCTGCGCCGGGGCGTTGCTCGGCGGCATGCATTCGCTGCTCTGCAGCCGGCCGGGGGTCGACCATATCGCCGCCGGCATCGCCCTGATGCTGTTCGCGACCGGTATCGCCTTCTTCTTCGGCAAGCCGCTGATCCAGCCGCGAGCCCCCCAGCTTCCCGACCTCCCGCTCGGGTTTTGGAGCGACCTCAACGTCGTCCAGGCCAATCTCCGCATCAACCCGCTGTTCGTCATCGGCGTGCTGGTGGCGCCGGTGATGTGGTGGGCGTTCAACAACACGCGCTGGGGGCTCTATCTGCGCACTGTCGGCGACAGTGCCGAGGCGGCGCGGGCGCTGGGGCTCGGCGTCAACGGGACGCGGGCGATGGCGACCATGATCGGCGGCTTCTTCGCCGGCATCGGCGGCGCCTTCCTGTCGCTCTCCTATCCCGGCATCTGGAACGAGGGGCTGTCGAGCGGCCAGGGGCTGATGGCCGTGGTGCTGGTGATCTTCGCGCGCTGGCACCCAGTGCGTTGCCTGTGGGCGGCGCTGCTGTTCGGCGGCGCCAGCGCGCTCGCGCCCGCGCTGCAGTCTGTCGGGATCAGCAGCGGCTATCACCTGATCACGGCGGCGCCCTACCTGCTCACCCTCATCCTGATGATCGTGACTTCGTCGCCCGAGCGCAGCCTGCGCGGCGCGCCGGCCGAGCTCGCCCTCAACCGAACCGACTGAACCGAACCACCCTAGGAGGCCGCCATGGCTCAAGTCGAAGCAGACGCCTACACCTTTCCCCACAAAGGCGAGATGGCGAGCGACAACACCGCTGTCGTCGTGATCGACATGCAGGTCGATTTTTTGGGCCCCGGCGGCTGGGCCGACATGGCCGGTGTCGATCTCGACCGCATGCGCTCGATCATCCCCGCCCAGCAGCGCATCCTCGACGCGGCGCGGAAGGCGGGAATGATGGTCGTCTACACCCGCGAGGGGCACCGGCCGAGCGGCCGCGACCTCACCTCGGTCAAGCAGTTCCGGAGCCGCCTCGGCGGGGCCGGCGTCGGCGACAGGGCGCCGATCGGCCGCATCCTCACCCGCGGCGAGCCGGGCTGGGAGATCATCCCGGAGCTCGCGCCCGAACCGGGCGATCCGATCATCGACAAGGTCGGCTCCGGATGCTTCTACGGCACCGAGACCGAGCATCTTCTCAGGCGGAGCGGTATCGACAACCTGATCTTCGTCGGCGTCACCACCGAATGCTGCGTCCACACCTCGCTCCGTGAGGCCAGTGACCGCGGCTTCGACAACCTGCTGGTCGAGGACGCCTGCGCTGCGACGACGCCGGAGCTTCAGGATGCGGCAGTGATGATCGTCCGCAATCCCAACACCCTGTTCGGCACCGTCTCCACCGTCGATCGCCTGCTCCAGTCGATGTCCGGACTGCCGCCCGCGTGACCCAGCCGCTTCCGCCCCATGTCGAGGTCGCCGGACTGACGAAGCGGTTCGGGTCGTTCACAGCGCTCGACGACGTTTCGATCCGCTTCGCGCCCGGCTGCTTCCACGCGCTGCTGGGTGAAAACGGGGCCGGCAAGTCGACGCTGGTGAAATGCCTGATGGGCTATCACCAGCCCGACGGCGGCAGCGTCGCGGTCGACGGGCGGGAGATCGGCATCGCCAATCCGCGCACTGCCCATGCCCTGGGGCTGGGCATGGTCTACCAGCACTTCACCCTGGTGCCGTCGATGACGGTGGCCGAGAACCTCTATGTCGGCCGCGACCTCCTGCCGCAGGTGATCGACTGGCGCTCGGCGCGGGCGGAAATCGATGCGTTCATGACGCGGATGCCCTTCCGGGTGCCGGTGGACGCCCGCGCCGAAGAGCTGTCCGCCGGCGAGAAGCAGAAGGTCGAGATCCTGAAGCAGCTTTTCCACGGCCGCCGCTTCCTGATCCTCGACGAGCCGACCTCGGTGCTGACGCCGCAGGAAGCCGAGGACATGCTGGGTCTGCTTGCCGGCATGGCGAAGACGAAGGCGCTTTCGGTTCTCCTCATCACGCACAAGATGCGCGAGGTCCTCGCTTTCGCCGACGAAGTGACGGTGCTCCGCCGCGGCCGTCAGGTAACAGGCGGCGCGGTCGCCGATTTCAACGCCGCCAGCTTGGCCGAAAGCATGGTCGGCGCGACTGCGTTCGAGGCGACGACGAAGCGGGACGGCGCGCGGAAGGGTGGAGAAGAGGTTCTCGAGGTCGTCGACCTCACCGCCGACGGCGATCGTGGCAACCGGGCTCTGGCCGGTGTCTCGTTGACCGTCCGGGCGGGCGAAATCCTCGGCATCGCCGGCGTGTCGGGTAACGGGCAGCGTGAGCTGGTCGACGTTCTCTGCGGCCAGCGGCACGCGACTGGCGGGGTGGTCGCGGTCGACGGCGAGCCCTACCACGCCCGCCGCGGCGAGATGCGCGATCACCGTGTCGGCATCCTGCCCGAGGAGCCGATGCGGAACGGTTGCGTCCGCACCATGACCGTGGCTGAAAATCTCGGGCTTCACACATTCGACCGGCCGCCCATCGCCCGCGGCGGGTTCTGGATCGACCACCATGTCCTTCGAGAAAAGGCGAAAGCGCTGATTGCCCGGTTCAATATCCGCACCCAGGGACCGGATGCGCCGGTTACGAGCTTGTCCGGCGGCAATGTCCAGCGGCTGGTGCTGGCGCGCGAGTTGGATCGCGCCCCGCGCCTGATGATCGCGGCCAATCCCTGTTTCGGTCTCGACGTCGCCGCCGTCGCCGCGATCCACGACGAACTGGTCGCGGCCCGCAACCGCGGCGCGGCGATTCTGCTATTGAGCGAGGACCTGGACGAACTGTTGGCGCTCTCCGACCGGATCGCGGTGATGTTCGGGGGACGGCTGGTCTACGAGACCGGCATCGAAACCGCCGACGTCGGCGCCCTTGGCCGGCATATGGCCGGCGACGGCGCCGAGGCCGCATAACCTCAGGCGGCCGCGTCGAACAACGCCGCCGAGGTTCCCGCCCATCCGAACAGCCCGCCCTGGCTTACGATCAGGCGGAAGGTCGTGTCGTGCAGGTCCTTGTAGTAGGCGGCCGTGCAGTCCTCGAAAGTCAGGCAATAGAATCCGCGATCGATGGCGCCGCGTAGCGTCGACTGGACGCAGCATTCGGTGGTGACGCCGGCGATCAGGACGTGGGTCGTGCCGGTTTCGGTCAGCCAGTGGGCAAGGCTGGTCTTGTAGAAGGCATCGAAGCCGGGCTTGTCGAACACCGGCTCACCGGCGGCGGGCTGCAGCTGGTCGACGAAGTCGTGGCCGTATTCGCCGCGGACCAGATAGCGCCCCAGGGGGCCTCGTTCGCCGATCTCGGCGCCACCGTCGCGGCTGCGCAGGCGCTTGGCCTCGGAGAGGTCCGACAGGTCCGGCAGATGGCCTTCGCGCGTATGGGCAATGTGCAGGCCGAGGTCGCGCGCCTTGCCTAGAAGGGCGGCAACCCGGGGGATGATCGCGGCGGTCAGCGCGACGTTCTCCCCGGCCATGCCGCACTGACCCTGGGGATCGCAGAAATCCCGCTGCATGTCGATCACCAGCAGCGCCGTTTTCGCCGGGTCGAAAGTGAAGTGCCGGCCGTCGAGACACGCCATGTCGATCATCGTGGTTCCCATTCGGTTGATCTGACCCGAAAGAGGCAAGCGGCGTGCCAGAATGATGCTTCGCCGGAGATGGTTCTCGACGGTGGCGGTTCGCGGAAAAATCGTCGATGCTCCGGCCACAGCCGTGCTCGTGAAGCATGGACCGATGAGACGACGGAGCATCGAGGTGGTCATGCGGTTCTGGATCGTTGTGTTGGGATGGATGCTGGCGCTGTCCGGGGTTGCCGAAGCGGCTTGCCCGACCGAGTCCGCAATGGCGGAGCGGGCCCAGGCCTATCTGGCCAAGCAACCGCTCGCGGGTTTCGACGAAGACCTTTCCCTTGAAGACGCGATGTGCGCCCAGGGGCTCTACGTCGAGGCGCTGTCCGAAACCATGGGGCCGCGGAGCGGCATGAAGGTCGGCGCCACCAGCGCCGCGGCCCAGGAGATGCTGGGCCTCAGCGAGCCCGTGCGCGGCATGTTCCTCGAAAGCATGCTGGTGCCCAGTGGCTCGACCTTCCCGGCCGATTTCGGCGCCCGGCCGCTGGTCGAGGCCGACCTGCTGGTGCGGGTGAAGGACGAAGGAATTAACGATGCGACCACCGCACTCGAGGCGGCCAAGCATCTCGATGCCGTCATTCCCTTCATCGAGCTTCCCGACCTCACCTACGCCGCGGACGTGAAGCTGACCGGCGCGCTGCTGGCGGCGGCCGACGCCGGCGCCCGCGCCGGGGTCATGGGTCCGCCGATCCGCTTCCAGGCGACGGAAGTCTTCCTGAAGGCGCTCAAGAACATGCAGGTGCTGATGACCGACAACAACGGTAACCAGCTCGGCGACGCGCGGGGCTCGGCGCTGCTCGGCGACCCGATGAACGTCGTGCTGTGGCTCCTCGAGGACCTGCGGAAGTCGGGCGACAAGCTGGCGGCGGGCGACGTGATCAGCCTGGGCTCGCTCAGCAAGCCGGTGACGCCGGAAGCCGGGCAGACGGTGACCGTCACCTATATCGGCATCTCGGACCGGCCCCAGACCGTCCGCGTCTCGTTCGAGTAGCGCCGATGGCAGGAGCAGGAAGACTCGCCGGCAAGGTGGCGCTGGTGACCGGTGCCGCCTCGGGGCTCGGCCGGGCGATCAGCGAAACCTTCGTGCGCGAGGGCGCCAGGGTCATCCTGGCCGACCGGCAGGAGGAGACGGGTGCGGCAGCGGCCGCGGAGATCGGCGACGCCGCCGCGTTCATCGCGCTCGACGTCACCGACGAAGGGCAGTGGCAAGCGGCGGTCGACGATACGCTGGCCCGGTTGGGCGGCCTCGATATCGTCGTCAACAACGCCGGGGTCGTGATCCTGAAATCGGTCGAGGACACGACGCTCGAGGAATGGCGTCAGGTGATGGCGGTCAATCTCGACGGCGTGTTCCTGGGGTGCAAGCACGGCATTCGCGGCATCCGCGAAGGCGGGCGCGGCGGGTCGATCGTCAACATGTCGTCTGTGTCCGGGCTGATCGGCGGGCACAACCTCGCAGCCTACAACGCCAGCAAAGGGGGTGTCCGGCTGCTGACCAAGTCCGTCGCCCTGCATTGCGCCCGGGCCGGTTACGGCATTCGCTGCAATTCCGTCCACCCCACCTTCGTCGCGACGCCGATGGTCGACGCGATGCTCGACAGCGCCCCCGACCCCGAGCAGGCCCGCGGCAAGCTCGCCCGCCAGGTGCCTCTGGGCCGCCTCGGCGAACCGCAGGACGTGGCCAGTGCGGTGCTGTACCTGGCGTCCGACGAATCCAAGTTCGTCACCGGCAGCGAGATGGTCGTCGACGGCGGCGTCACCGCGATGTAGCCGCCGTCGCCGTCCTCTCCTGTCCGGGTTGGGACTGTGTCGATGTGACGGCCTGAGCCGGGATCCTCGGCTCGGAGGCCGACGATGACAGAAAGCGAGGGAGGAAGGCGCTACTCTGCGGCCCGGCTGTAGACCGGGGCTTCTTCGGTCGCTTCGGGGTGCTTGCGCGCCCGGCGGCGGCGGCGCCAGTTGCTCGCGTTCGCTTTCAGCATCAACGCCGACGGCGTCACCAGCAGGGTGAGGACGGTAGCGAAGGTCAGACCGGCGACGATAGCCGTCGCGAGCTGCGTCCACCACTGCGTGGAGGGGGCGCCGACCGTCACTTCACGGGTGACGAAGTCGATATTGATCCCCAGCACCATCGGCATCAGCCCCAGCACCGTGGTGATGGTGGTCAGCATCACCGGCCGCAGGCGCTGTATGCCCGTGCGCAGGATCGCTTCGCGCGGCGAGGCGGCCGTCTTCTTCAGGTGATCGTAGGTGTCGATCAGCACGATGTTGTTGTTCACGACGATGCCCGCCAGCGCGATCACGCCGATGCCGCTCATGACGATGCCGAACGGCTGGCCCGTCACCAGAAGCCCGATCATCACGCCGACCGTCGACATGATCACCGCGCTCAGGATCAGGAAGGCGCTGTAGAAGCTGTTGAACTGCGTCACCAGGATGATCGCCATGATGAACAGGGCGACGCCGAACGCCTTGACCAGGAACGACTGCGCCTCCTTCTGCTCCTCGTCCTCGCCCTTGAAGTTGACGTGGACGCCGGCATCGAGCGGGCCGGTCGCCAGCCAGGCCTGAAGCGCCTTCACCTGGGTGTCGGGCAGCACGCCTTCGGCCACGTCGGCCTTCAGCGTCACCACACGGTGGGAGTCGGTGCGGTTCACGCGGCCGACTCTGGGGCTCGGTTTGCGCTCGACGAAGTTGCTGATCGGCACCAGCCCGGCATTGGTCTGGACGCGGATGCGGTCGAGTTGGTCGAGCGTCCGGTGTTGCTCGGGGAAGCGGGCGCGGATGTCGAGTTCGTCGTCGGCGTTGTCCGGTCGGTACTCGCCGAACTTGATGCCGTTGGTGACCATCTGCACGGCATTGCCGATCAGGGTCACGTCGGCGCCGAACTTGGCGGCCTGGGCGCGGTCGACGTCGAGCTGCCATTCGATGCCCGGCATCGGCAGGCCGTCCTCGATGTTGATCAGACCGTCCATCTCCTCCATGTGCTCGCGGACCGTGGCGGCGGCGACGGGCAGCACGTCGTTGTCGATGGCGTTCAGTTCGATCTGCACCGGCTTGCCCGAGGTCGGACCGGCCTCCTCCTGGCGCGGCTCGACGACGATGCCGGCGAGATCGGCCGTCCGCTCGCGCACTTCGTCAAGGATGACCGACGCCTTGCGCCGCTTCTGCCAGTCGACGAATTCAAGCTGTATCGTGCCGATCACGTCCTCGGCGTCCTCGCGCATGCCGACCGGCTCGCCGGCGCGGGTGTAGACCGACTTGATGCCGGACACGTCGAGGATCCGGCTCTCGACTTCCTGCACCAGGGCCGCCTTCTCGAAGACCGAGAGATTGCCGCGGGCGTGGACGTTGAGCGCCGCGCGCTCGGGTTCGACGTCGGGGAAGAACTCGATGCCGTTGCCGTGATTGGCGTAGTACCACTGCACCCCGATCAGAACGCCCAGCGCCGCCAGCACGACGAGGCCCGGCCGCCGCAAGACACGGTTCAGGGCAGCGGCGTACAGGCGGGTGCCACCCCGTAGATCGCTGAGGTCGCCTTCGTCGCCGGTTCCGGGATCGTCCTGCGCGTCAGCCTTCCGGGCCTGCCGCCGTCCCAGCACCGAGCCCAGGGTCGGCACGAAGACCAGCGCCATCAGCAGCGACGCGGTCAGCGTCGCCAGTAGCGTGATCGGCAGATACTTCATGAACTCGCCGACGACGCCCGGCCAGAACACCAGCGGCAGGAAGGCGGCGAGCGTCGTTGCGGTCGAAGCGGTGATCGGCCATGCCATGCGACGCGCGGCGGCCCCGTACGCCTCGAACCGGGACGCGCCTTCGGCAAGGCGCCGGTCGGCGAATTCGGTCACCACGATGGCGCCGTCGACCAGCATGCCGACGGCGAGGATCAGGCTGAACAGCACGACGATGTTCACCGTCAGCCCCATCGTCGCCAGCACCAGCATGCCGGCGAGGAACGAGCCGGGAATCGCCACGCCGACCAGCGCGGACGACTTGATGCCCAGCGCCGCCACGATCACCACCATCACCAGCAGAACCGCCATCAGGACGTTGTTCTGCAGGTCGGTCAGCATGTTGCGGATATTCTCGGATTCGTCGCCCGTATAGGTGACCTGAATGGTGTCGGGCCACGATGCCTGCCGTAGGGTCACGGCCTGGCGCACGGCGGCGATGGTGTCGATGATGTTCTCGCCCGGCCGCTTCGAGACCTCCAGCGCCACCGCCGGTTCGCCGTCCAGCCGTGCGAAGCTTTGCGGATCCTTGAAGTTGCGGCGCACCGACGCGATGTCGCGCAGCCTGACGACCGCGTCGCCCGAGACCTTCACCGGCATGTCGAGAATGTCGCCGAGGTTCTCGAACAGGCCGGGGACCTTGATGGCGAACCGGCCCTCGCCGGTATCGAGCGCGCCGGCGGCGACCAGCCGGTTGCTGCGATTCACCACGTCGACCAGGTCGCCTGCCGACAGCCCGTAGCTCTCGACCAACAGCGGATCGATGACGATTTCGACCTGTTCCTCACGGTCGCCGACGATGTCGACGCTCAGGACGCTCGGCAGTCCTTCCAGGTCGTCCTGAAGATCGTTGGCGAGACGGACCAGCGTCCGTTCCGGAACGGGGCCGGACAGGTTCACGGTCACCACCGGGAACAGGCTCAGATTGACCTCGTTCACCGAAGGCTCGTCGCTTTCCTCCGGCAGTTCGGTCTTGGCGACGTCGACCTTGTTGCGGACATCGGCGAGGGCGGCATCGGAATCGAAGCCGGCCTCGAACTCCAGGACGATGTTACCGCCGCCCTCGAAGCCGGTGGCCCGCATCTCCTTCAACCCTTCGATTCCCTGGAGCTCCTGTTCCAGCGGGCGGATCAGCAGGCGCTCGGCATCCTCCGGCGAAATGCCTTCATGGGTCACCGTCACGTACATGATCGGAACGGTAATGTCCGGGTTCGATTCCTTCGGAATCTCCCGATAGGTGATGGTGCCGGCGATCAGAATAAGCAGCAGGGACAGCAGAACCGTCCGCGGCCGGCTGAGCGCGGCGTTGATCAGCGTGATCAAGGCTCGCTCTCCGCCGTGACCGTGACCGGCCGCACCGCCTGGCCGACGTCGACGAACTCCTGTCCGACTGTGATGACGCGGATCGTTTCCGGAAGACCGCCCAGCCATACTCCGTCCGGCTGATCCTCGACGATGGTGGCGGGATGGAAGACGACACGGTTCTCTGGATCGACCGTCTTCACGCCGACGACCCCATCGGTGGACAGGCTCAACAGCGCCGGCGTGACCTTGTGGGCGAGGACTTGCCCGGCCGGAAGGCTGATCTCGCCCGTCATCCCGGCGGGGATGTGCCTGTCGGCGTTGGCGACCTCCAGTTCGACGCGGAAGGTGCGGGTGCCGGTATCCGCGACCCGAGAGACGTAGCTGACGATGCCTTCCACTTCGGCGCCCGAGACCAGGTGAACTTTACCGAGGGTGCCGACCTCGACTTCGCTGATGGCCTGTTCGGGGATGTTGGTCACCGCCTTCAGCGGATCGAGATCGACCAAGGTGGCGACTTCGGCGCCGATGGCGATCACCGCACCGATCTCGACCGGCACCGCCTCGATCACGCCGTCGAAGGGCGCGCGGATGGCGGTGCGTGCGATGTCGAGTTCGATCTCCTTGACCCGCGCCTTGGCGGCGGCCAGGTCGGCGGCGCTTCCCGCCACCGTCACTTCGGCGCGGTAACCCTTCTCTCCCAGCTTCGAGCCAGCTTCGTATTCGAGCTCGCGCTGGTGCAGGGTGGCCTTCGCTTCTTCCAGGCGATCGCGACGCTCGTCCATCGCCAGGCGCACCAGCAGATCGCCCTTGGAGACGACGGAGCCCTCCTCGACAGCGATCTCGACGACTCGGCCCGCCGTTTCAGTCCGAACGTCGAGCGTGCGCGAGGCTGCGGTATGGCCGCTGGTTGTCACGAACCGGTGGTGCGGTTCCGCGGTCATGGTCCGGACGCGCACTTCCGGCGTCTCCTCGGCCGTCTTCTGCGCCTTGGCGACGGGGATCGTCTCGGGTTCGGGGCTGGAACCGTCCATGACGCCGGATGCGACCCAGGCCGTGGCAGCCAGAGCGATGCCGACGGCAATCAGATGCTGCTTTTTCATCGCCTTGCTTTCTGGCGCCGCGCGCCGCGATCAGCGACCGACGGCTTCACGCGCCGGCTGCTCTTCGACCGTGTCTTCGGATTGCGACAGCGTGCGGATCAGCGTGTCGCGATGGGTTTCCAGATAATTCGCCGCGGCCTCGTAGACGGCGATGCCGTAGCCGGTGACGAACTGGGCGCCGGGCGCCATGTCGTGGCCGAGGCAGGTGCGCATGCGTTCGAGACCGTCCCGGTACCAGGCGATGCGCTCGTCGATCCGCTTGCCGACTTCCGCGTTCGGCAGAAGCTGAGAGAACAGCAGACCGAACATGAACTCGCTGCGGATCCGGTCATGGGCCGGCGGTTCGCGCAGGCTTTCGATCAGGGCTTGGCGTCCCGCTTCGGTCAGGCTGTAGACTTTCTTGTCGGGCCGGCCGTCCTGCGCCATCTCCGTGCAGGTGACGAGGCCCGTCCCCGACAGTTGGGCGAGCGCGGGGTAGATCGAACCGTAGCCCGCCTCGTACAGGTGGCTGATCATGCCTTCCGAGCAGGCCTTGCGGATCTCGTAGCCGGTCGCGTCGCCGAAAAACAGCACGCCGAGGCACAGCGTCTTCACATCCATGCGCGCCCTCCTATCGGGCCGATATATATTGGCCCGATATAGACTTTCAAGCGTTCCTGTGGGATTGCAAAGGGCGCTGATGTTTCTTCATCCTTGTCGTCGCCACCCTTTCGAGCAGCCGGCCATGTTGTGGATCAACGATCATCTGAGTATCGGAGAGGACGAACTCGACGAGCGGTTCGTGCGGGCGTCCGGTCCCGGCGGGCAGAACGTGAACAAGGTCGCGACTGCCGTTCAGCTTCGCTTCGATGTGGCCCACAGTCCGTCGTTGCCCGAGGCGGTTCGCAGCCGGCTCATTCGTCTTGCGGGGCGGCGAATGACGACCGAAGGGGTGTTGGTGATCGACGCGCGCCGCTTCCGGACCCAGGACCTCAACCGCACTGACGCGCGGGAAAGACTGGCCGAACTGATCCGCCGCGCGACCATGCCCGCGAAACCACGGCGCCCGACCAAACCCAGCAAGAGCGCCGTGCGCGCGGGGAAGGAGGCGAAGCGCTCGCGGAGCCAACTGAAGAAAAGCCGGTCGCGTCCCGCGTTCGACGACGCCTGACGGCGCCGGGAATGCCGGGGAACGTCGGTCACCTGACGGCTGTTTTTCTCTCGACAGGTAATCCAATTGGTCCTCGGACGGCTGCTTTCGCGCTGGCGGGGACAAAGGAGGTCGTGATGCATTTCATCGAGCGGACATCCCGTCTGCCGGCGGCTTTTACCGCCGTCGCGCTTGTCCTCGCGACTGCGGTCGCGGCATCGCCGGCACGCGCGCAATACGACAGCGGCACGATCTATGGCCGGAGCGCCGAAGCACCCGGCCATGTCGGGAAGTACGATTATGGTGCGCGGATGGAAGCGCCGGGCCATTGGGAGCTGCGGCAACGCTTCGATCAGTACGACCAGGATCGTTACC
>MDTD01132167.1_pt1 | contig 44581 bp, 41 predicted proteins | sample 811221 | NCBI WGS metagenome assembly MDTD01 (sample SAMN05326646, study PRJNA326480) | marine metagenome | isolation source: seawater | place: Pacific Ocean: South West | collected 2011 | reverse complement strand
TTTAATTGCCTCATCTACTAAATTTGCTAAATCATTTGCTTCAGAATAGTACCATAATACAATTTTAGGTTTTTTTTCTAGCCCATACTCTTTAAGAGCTGCAAGTTGCATCAATGGACCATGCCCCTGAATTCCTAGATTAAGAACTTCTTTATTTAAATTTTTTGATAACAATCTATTTATCACAAAGTTATCATCAACACATGCGCCGTGCACCAATGAGTCCCCAACAATAATAACTTCAATATTTTTTAAATCCCATATTTCATCCTGATTTCTAAAACCATACCTGTCAGATAAATAAGTAATTCTTTTTCCCGACTCATTACAAAAAACGGTTCTTTTATTCGAAATATTTGCAATTGGGTATATTAGATTTTTTTTCCCCTTTAAATAAACACTTGTTTTATGAAATATATCATTTGGAGGCATGGTTGGCACAACGTCCTCACCAGAGTCAATTAAATCATTAAGAAATTCTAGTTTTGTTCTATTATCAAATTCAATTCCTAATTTCTCTGCTTGAATTTTTCTAAAATTAAGATCTTCAATAGGAGTTTTTGATTTAATATAAAAATGAAGGTAAATCTCAACAAAATATATAGAAAATATTATTGAAAAAATAAAAATTTTAAAAATATTTTTTCCATTTTTATTTAATAATAATGAAAATATTAATAAAAATAATGTTAAAATTGAATAAACAAAAAAGTTTAAGTAAAACCCAGATATATCGTCTTTACTAACATAAAATTTAAAAAATAAAAAAAGGGAACTTAACATATTCAATAAAATTAATGATGAAATTATTTTATCTGAAAAAATTTTTTTTATCACTTTAGAGTTTGTTGTCTTTTTTTGTTAAGTAAAAGTTTTCTATAACTAATGTATCTAATTCTGTGGCCAAAAAACATTTATAGGCATCCTCAGGAGTATTAACTATTGGTTCATCTCTTACATTAAACGAAGTATTTACAAGTATTGGGCACTCTGTTTTTTCATTAAATTTAGTTAATAATTTAAAGAGTCTTTCGTTATCTTTTTCATTGACTGTTTGTATTCTTGCAGAGTAATCTACATGTGTTACTGCTGGTATTTTTGAAAAGATATGTTTTAATTTATTTAATCCATTATTATTTTTCTTTATAGACTCATGCTCTTTTGTTTTTGCATAGTTAGATATATCTGAAACTATAAGCATGTAAGGACTTTTTTTTTCAAGATTAAACCATTTTGATAATTCACTCTCTAATATTATAGGGGCAAAAGGTCTGAAGCTTTCTCTATATTTAATTTTTAAATTTAAATTTTTTTGCATATTCTTATCTCGAGGATCAGCTAATATAGATCTTGACCCTAATGCTCTGGGTCCAAATTCCATTCTGCCTTGAAACCACCCTACAGATTTACCATTTTTTAAATCATTTGAAGTTAAATCAACTAATTCCTCTATTGATAGGACTTTAAATTTAGCACCCATTTCATTTAATTTTTTTTCTACTTCAAATTCACTGAAACTTGGCCCTAACAAAGAACCTTTCATAGAGTCTTTCTTTATATTCACATTTCTATGGTTGTCTTTTTGAATATACCAGAACGCTTGGGCTGCACCCAAACTACCTCCAGCATCACCGGCTGCTGGCTGAAACCATACGTCCTTAAAAACTTTTTCTTTAATAATTTTGCCATTAGCAACACAATTTAATGCAACACCACCAGCCATGCATAAATAATCCTTATTATATTTTTTTTTTATATCTCTCACAATTTTCAAAACTATTTCCTCAGTGACTTGCTGGATTGATGCAGCAATATCCATATAAAATTGTGTGATTTCTGTATCTTTTTTTCTAACAGGATAGCCAAATAATTTATTAAATTTTTTATTTGTCATCTTTAATCCAGCTGGATATTCAAAATATTCCATATTTAATTTGAAAGATCCATCTTGAGCAATATCAATGAGATTTTCTTTTATTTTTTCAACATATTTTGACTCACCATAAGGTGCTAAGCCCATTAGTTTATATTCCCCACCATTAACCTCAAATCCTGTGTAATAAGTAAAAGCAGAGTATAATAAACCAATAGAATGGGGGAAATGTATCTCCTCTATAATATCAATTTTGTTTTTTTTACCTAATGCGACTGATGTTGTTGTCCATTCGCCTACTCCATCGAGTGTAAGAATTAGTGCTTCTTCAAAAGGTGATGAAAAAAAAGCACTTGCTGCATGGCTCAAATGATGTTCAGAAAAATAAATTTTTGTATTTTTATCAATGTTGCCAAGTTTTTCTTTTATTATTTTTCTCAAAAAATAATCTAAAAAAAGTTTTTCTTTTAACCAAATTGGCATTGACATAAAAAAAGATTTCAAACCAAAAGGTGCATAAGCTAAATAAGTTTCTAATAATCTTTCAAATTTTAGAAAAGGTTTTTCATAAAAAACTATGGAGTTAATGTCTTGAATTTTTATCTTTGAATAATCTAATAAAAATTCAATTGAATTAACAGGAAATGAGGAATCATGTTTTTTTCTAGTAAATCTTTCCTCTTGAGCTGCTGCTACTATTTCACCGTTTTTAAGTAGGGTTGCAGCACTGTCGTGATAAAAAGCTGAAATACCCAACACGTAGCTCATTTTAAAAAATCGAATATATAAATGGGGCCAATATAGATCCCTGACTTAAAGCTATAACTGCACCAAATATAAATAAAAAAATAAAAATTGGTATTAACCAATATTTTTTTCTTTGAGCTAAAAAACTAAGGAATGAAATAAACTTTTTCATATAATCATTAACTTATAATTGATAAGACACCTTAACTCAACAAATGTTTCAATGTTACGTTTCTATGATGTTTGTCACTAAATTTCCATAAATTTGAGTCAATATAAAAATGTAACATCTGACCAATTAAAGGAATAAGTAATAAATTTTTAAAAATTTCATTTATTAAAGCTGATGATGACAGTAAAGACATAATAATACCATAAGAAATAATTATAATTATAAAATTCAAATTAGATTTTGAATCTTTGTGTACCAAATTTCGATTTTTAGTAATTTTATATGTTAAGATTAAGTATTGACTATAATGCATAGTTACCCCCATAACTATGGCGTAAATTGGTTTAGAAACAAAACAAACAGGATAGAATATTAGAATACCAGTGAGCATTGTGAAAAAGTTTTCATTAAATTTATATCTATAAATATAAATAATACTTGATAAGGTTATTAAACCTAACATGAAGATATTTAGATATTGAATATGACTGTTTAATAAATCAAGACTGAATCTTAACAGAGCTATTACAAAAAAAATAATATTAAAAAAATATATAAAAAATTCCTGTATTAAAAGTTCTTCATTTTTTTTTGTATAGAGCTTACAAACACCATAGCTTTGACGAGTAACATGATAAAAATTTGCAGCTAAAAAAATTAATAAGAATAAATTATAAAATTTAAAGAAACCTATTATTGAAAAAATAATTATCAAAATAGGTATAAAAATGAATAATATTTTTTCGGATTTTATCTTAGAAAAATTTTCCTTACTTAAAAAAAAAGGTATAGTTGCTCCAAAATGAGGCTCCGCCAAGAGAAGTAAAGTTAAAAAAAGTAAAATATTATCATAACTTGGAAATTTATATAAAAATAAACCAAATATAATTGGAAATAAAATTGGAAATTTTATAAATATAAAGTCTATTTTTTTATTAATTATCATTTTATTATTTTTTCTTTCCTATGAATATAAACAATCCACCCTCATCTCCAAGAGAATTAAAATTCATACGAATTTGTTGAAATACTCTTTCTAATTGTGTTTTTATTGATGATTTTTCAAAAAGTTTATCTGAAATTCCTATCTCACAATCACATGATGGAACTGAATTGATAAATTCAATATCATTTTTTTTAAACCAATCTAATACTTCATCAAAAGAATGGGTGCTTTCAACTGGGTGCATATATTGGTCTCTTATCCAAGAGGAGATTTTTAATTTATTTTTTTTTTTATTTTGAGAAAGTTTTCTTAAAATAGGATCTAAAAGCATTATCAAACTTTTACCAAAAAATTTAAAAAGTTTCTGTCTAACTTTGGTTCTAAATCTTCCATAATAATTATATAAACCCAAGACAACATATCCATTTTTTTTTAATATTTTAGGAATTTGTTTAAAATTTACATATGGTTCATCTGTATGATGTAAAACACCACTACAAAGAACAAAATCAAATATTTCATTTTGAAAAATATCATCTTTTATATCGGCATTAATAAATTTTATATTTGTTAGATTGTTTTTTTTTGAAAACTCAACGCCAAGCTTCAGAGACTCTGTTGTTGGATCTAAAGCAAAAATTTTATTATTTGATCCAAATGCTAAATAGTTTGACACCTGGCAAGTACCAGAACCTATTTCAATAAAAGTTTTTTTATATCCAATAAAATTTTTTATCTGATTAATTAAATAATTATTTTTACCAATTTTATTTATACTATGTTTGTCCTGATGTTCCGAGTAATTTGGGAAAGGGGCGATATCATAAAATTTGGTTACAGATTTAGTTGTATCATTATTAATTACAAACTTAATTAAATCTTTCTCTAAAACAAAATTTTTTTTAAACATCTTATCTAAAATAATTCTTCCATTGATCTTATTTTGTCTTTTCTCTTTATCCAATAAGAACTTTTTCTTTTATTTTTTAATCTTAAAATATCAATGCCAAAGATTCTTAATATAAATCCTATAGGAACAAAGATAAAAAAAAATATTAAAAAAAGTATTATTGGAGCAATTAAAGAACCTAAAAAAAGACCAAGTTTAATCCACAAAAAATTTAATATTTTTAGATAATTTGAAAAAAAAATAGATATAAAAACAAAAATTAAACATAAAGATAAAGCTATTAATGTAAAAGATAAATTATTATTAAAAAAAAAATATACAGACAATAAAAAAAACAAAAATGAAAAAAATAGTCCAAATTTTTTATTAGATGGTAAAAGTAATTTCATATAACCAGATCTATTTGTTGCTGAAAATTTTTCTTTTTAATTTTTTTAAAAAACCTTCGTTAGTATGTGGTATGTCTTTCTTATTTGAATAACTTAAATTAATCATAAATACATTTCTTGATTTATCTTTACAATTAACCAAAGAAACACTGTGATAAGAATTTTTTGATTTTTTGAAACCATAAATAGTATTCGAACTTGGAAAAACTATATCGATAAGATTAAGTTTGCTCTCTGGAATAATGTTATTTCTCCAATTATCCTCATCAACAAGAGATTTTGGTTTAAATAACTTAACAATCCCACCATCATTTTTGTGCCATTCATCGGGTGTAAAAAATAAAACAAAACTTAAAATTTTTCTTGTTACATCAGTATGAGGATCACTAAATGATCCTTTTTTTGATTTATTGAATGTTAATTCTAATTTAACCTTTTTAAAAAATGGAATAAATCTTCTTAAATCATTTTCTGATGAATAAACAAATTTGAGTTTATAAATTGAAATCAAATCATCTATGAAGTCTCGTGATTTAATTTGATTTACAAAATTATTCCATGGCTCATTATTATTTACAAATTCATCAAATTTTTGGTCTTTGTCAGTAAGTGTTAAGGCAAAAGTATTTTTATTATCAAAATATATATCTTCTGGATAGTGATCTCTTAATACTTGAAATTTGCTTTTTTCAAGATAATCATTTATTACAATTAGATTAAATCTATCTTTGTATAAAATATTTTTTACTTTTGAACTTAAGAGCATAATATTGTTTTACTTTGATATATTTTCAAAATAAATAACATTATTTATATGAAAAACAAAATAGATGTAAATAAAATCGTAAATAGTAAGAAAATCACAAAATTAATTAATAAATTATATCCCATTTGTAGAAGTATTACTGGTAAGGGATTTATTGATAGCCTTAAGATTCTAAAGGAAAATATGGAAATCAAAATAACTAAATTTAAAACAGGAACTAAAGTTTTAGATTGGACGATTCCAAAAGAATGGAACATAAAAGATGCATATATAATCGCTCCAGATGGAAAGAAAATTGTTGATTTTAAGAAGCATAATCTTCATGTAATGAACTACTCTATACCTATAAATAAAAAAATTTCTTTAGATGAATTAAAAAAAAAACTTTTTACCCTTCCCAATCAACCTAATGCTATACCATATATTACTTCTTATTATAAAAGAGACTGGGGTTTTTGCATTGAATATAATAAATTTAAAAGACTTAAAAAAGGTCAATATAAAGTATTCATTGACTCCACTCTAAAAAATGGAAACTTGGTATATTCTGATAGTGTAATTCCAGGTAAATCAAAAAAACAAATTCTTTTATCCACATATTTGTGTCATCCACAAATGGCTAACCATGAATTAGGTGGACCAATAGTTTTATCTTTTCTATATAAGATACTTAAAAATACAGGTCCACACAATTATTCTTACAGATTTTTAATTTGTCCAGAAAATATTGGCTCTGCAGCATTTTTACATAAAAATAAAAATAAACTTAAAAATGTTATTGCTGGCTATATAATAAATTGCGTGGGTCGAGGTAATGAAATTACTTATAAAAAAAGTAGAATTTCAAACTCATTGAGTGATGAAGCGGCTTTAAATATTATTAAAAATTTTGGAAAAAAATATATAATTGAAGATTTTTACCCATGGGGCTCTGACGAAAGACAATTCTGTTCACCTGGTTTTAATTTACCAATTGGACTAATAATGAGAAAGAGATTTGACAAATTTAAAGAGTATCACACTTCTCTTGATGATAAAAATTTTATATCATCGAAAATATTATTAGAAACTATCAATATTTATTGTCAAGTATTCAAAACAATTGAAAACAATTTTACACCATTTGCTAAAGTACAGTATGGAACCCCACAACTTTCAAAAAGTAAAATACCTTTATATAGAAGCAAAATGAATTGGCATATAAAAAAAATGGAAAAAAAGACTAAAGTAATGCTTGAAATTTTGAATTTTGCTGATGGGAAACTTAATATGATTGAAATGGCAAATAAAAGAAAATTTAAACTAATAGAACATCTTGATGTAATTGAAAATCTAATTAAAGCTGGTTATATAAAAAAAATATCAAGATGAATTTAGCCTTAATTATTGGTAATCATCCAAGAAATTTAGTTCTATTAAAAAAAATTTTAAATATTAGATCTATAAGAATTAAAAAATTAATAATTTTTAAACGAGAACAATTAAACCCAAAACCACCCAAAAATTTAAGTCCATTGTTACACAAATTATGGAAACTTCATTTTTCAAAAAGAAAAATTTCTGAAGAAAAGTTTTTTAAAATTGATAATAAAATCTTAAAAAAAATTAAAAACAAAACTATTATTTCAAATTCAAAAGAGTTAAATTCAAGAAAAACTGAAAAATTTTTTTTAAAGAATAAATATGATCTTTGTATTATATCTGGTATTCCAATTATTAAAGAAAGACTATTAGATAAATTACCGAAATTTGTTGTCAATTTACATTTAGGATTAATTCCTGACTACAAAGGTTCAATAACTGGCTTTTGGCCTATGTATGATTTAAAACCTACCATGCTTGGAACAACTTTTCACTTTATAAGTAAAAAAGTTGATACAGGTGAAATAATTCATCAAAATGTTCCAAGATTGGCAAAAAATGATGGTATTCACGATGTGGCCTCTAAAGCTATATTATCAGCTGTAAAAGATATTGGGTTAGTAATCAATGAAGTAAAAAAAAGAATTAAATTTAATTACAATATTAGAAAAAATAAATCTTTAGAAAAAAAAGGAAAAACTTATAAATCTAAAGACTGGAAACCTGAAATGTTGAAGAAAATATATCTAAAATATGGTGATAAAATTCCAAAATTATATTTGGAAGGTAAAATAAAATCACCAAAACCAAAACTAATCAAATTAAAGTTATAATTTTTTATGTTTGATTAAAAAAATTCTTTATTATTCTTATTACAAAATTAATCTCACTTTTTTTCAAATCTGGGTAGATGGGTAAACTAATACATTCCTCATAATATTTTTCTACTTTAGGAAAATCACCTCTTTTAAACCCTAGTTTTTTATAATATGGATGAAAATGAATTGGTATGTAGTGAATAGCTGAAAAAATTTTGTTTTTTTTTAAAACTTTTAAGAGTTTATCTCTTTTACTTTTTTTGACTCGAATAACATATAGATGATAAGTAGAATAAATATCTTTATTAGATTTAGGAATTAAAACTCCATCAATTTTTAATTTTTTATCATAAGTTTTTCTAATACTTTGTCTTAATGAAATGAATCTTCTAATTTTTGTTAGTTGACTTAGTCCTAATCCAGCTTGGACATCACTCATTCTATAATTATAACCTAACAATATTTGATCAAAATGAGATCTTATATTTTTAAAACTATTTTTATTATGATTTTTTCTATATATACCATGATTTCTTAATGCCAAAAGTTTAGAATACAAATTAAAATCATTTGTGGTAGCTATACCACCTTCGATAGTTGTAATTATTTTAACAGGATGAGTGCTGAATACAGTAATATCGCTATATTTACATTTTCCGACAGGTTCATTTTGATATTTGGCTCCAAGAGCATGAGATGCGTCTTCAATAATTTTAAAATTATAATCAAGTGATAGTTTTTTAATTTTTTTCATATCACAAGATTGCCCACTAAAATGGACAGGTATTAAAATTTTTGGTAACTTTTTTTTCTTTTTTGCAATTTTTAATTTAGCCTCTAACAATTTAGTATCGATATTTAAATCTTCACCTATATCAACAAAGTCAACTTTAGCTCCACAATATAAAGCACAATTGGCAGATGCAACGAAACTATTGGGGGAAGTCCATACAATATCATTTTTTTTTAGACCTAATGCCATGCAAGATATATGTAAAGCGCTTGTTCCTGAGTTTACAGAGACACTAAATTTTGATTTTGTTATATCACAAATTTTTTTTTCAAACTTAGGGACTATTGGGCCTGTTGTTAAATAATCAGACTTTAAAATTTTAATTACTTGATTTATATCCTTAGCATCTATGGACTGTTTTGAATAACTTATCATTAATTTATTAAGTTATTTAATTTTTTAATATCAGGTATTTTTAAAAAATCTTTATTTGTTCCTGAATTATATTCAAAATTTTTTTTTACTGTAATTCCTTTTTCACCTAAATTATTAATATATTTTTTATTTAATGCATTTTGAGTATAACTTGGGATCATTACAAAATGATTTTTTAACTTTCGAACGTTTTGAGATTCATCAGCTGAACATAATAATTCGTGAATTTTTTCCCCAGGTCTTACTCCAATTATTTTAGTCTTAATATCTTTTCCCATTGATTGGGCAAGATCAGTTATTTTTATTGAAGGAATAATAGGTATAAAAATTTCACCTCCTATCATTCTTTTGAAGCTCTGCAGAACAAATTCTACTCCTTGATCTAGAGTTATCCAAAATCTTGTCATATCAGGGTGAGTAATTGGTAATATATTTTTATTTTCATCTAAAATTTTTTTAAATAAGGGCAGGACAGATCCTCGAGATCCTACAACATTTCCATATCTAACAACTGAAAATTTAGTTCCTAGATTTCCAGATAATAAGTTTGCTGAAGTGAATAATTTGTCAGAAGCAAGTTTTGTAACTCCATAAAGATTAATTGGATTTACGGCTTTATCTGTTGATAATGCAATTACTTTTTTTACTTTATTGTGTAAACAAGCATTTATAACATTTTCTGCTCCATTTACATTTGTTTTTAAACACTCCATAGGATTATATTCAGCTGTATCCACCTGTTTTAGAGCTGCAGCATGAATAACATAATCAACCTCTCTCAATGCAAAATTTAGTCTGTTCATATCTCTAACATCACCTAGAAAGAATCTTAAACATTTAAATTTTTTAAATGATAATTTCATTTCATATTGTTTAAGTTCATCTCTTGAATAAATTATAAGTTTTTTTGGTTTATATTTTTTTAAAAAAATTTTTATAAATGCTTTTCCGAAGGAGCCTGTTCCACCAGTGATTAATATATTTTTGTTATTATACATATTTAATCCAATATAATATTTCTATAAAAATTAATATAGTTTTTTATTATTTCATCATCTTGATCAAACCCTTTTAGTTTGTTAATTAAATTAATATCAGTATCAAAGTAATTTGCTTTTTGAGGTTTTTTTTTAAGATTTTTAAGTGAATATATCATTTCGTTAGAATTTTGAAATGTATGAAAGCCCTCAATTTCAGAAAAATAAATTTTTTCAACATTATATTTTTTTGAATAACTCAGGAAATCACAGTAATAAACATTTTTAGATTTTAATATTGCTTCAATTAATATTGAAGATGAATGTGAAATAATTAAATCTGCCCAATTTATTAATTGTGATGTTCTAAACTTGTCATCTAAAAAATTACAACATTTTTGAGGAAGAAGAGATTTAGGCTTATTTCCAAACTCAATTTCTAAGTTTTTTAAATCTTTAAATAATTCCACAAACTCTTTGTCTTTATATAAATTTCCTGTTTGAAGAAAAATAGCTACCTTGATTTTTTCACTGTGAGGATTTTCCTCAAATTTATAAATTTCATCTAATTTCTTTATCCATTGTTTGCTATATCTGAGGCATCCTAAATGTTTTATCTTATCAATAACTTTGGGATCTTTTGGTTTCTCATGTAGTTTATTTGAAGCGACAAAGTAATCACAATATTCAATTGGAAAGTTTGATCCATAAGGTGAGGTTTTTATTGTTCTTAATCCGACTTCAATTTCAATTATCAAAAAATCAATCTCTTGCTTACATTCGTGAATAAATTTTTTTTTTTTTGTAGCTAAGTCATTTGGTATTGAAATTATCTTTATGTCATTTTCTTTAATGAATTTAATAAATTTATCTTTATCAAAATAATGATTGTTTCCTACTCTAAACCAAAGTCCAGTAAATTTTAAAAGCTGTTTCTTTGGAAGCAAGGTAATTAATTTTAAAAAAAATACTTTAATCTTATTAATTAGACTTGTGGATGGAAATGAAATAAATTTTATGTTCTTATCTTTAAAATATTTAATTAATTTATTGTTATTATAATTAAACAAAGGATTAGTATTTAGAACAATAATATTTTTTTTTTCTTTTCTTAAAAAATCAATAACAGGCGCTAAAGAATCAAGCTGAATAACGTAGTCAAATAAAATTAAGTGCATAAATCAAATTTCTTTAGATCTATATATTTTAAATCGATTGGGTCATCTCTTAATTTCACATTGTACTTTTTGGTTATCATGGGAATAAATCTTTGATTTATAGTCCTGTTTTCTACTTGTAATTTTTTAACTATATATTCTTTATCTAAATATATGTCATTTTTTTCATCTATTAATTTTTTCAATTTTAGAAAATCTTTTTTATAATCAATAGTAATTGACAACTTTTTTTCTTTATCAGACCTTTTTATTTTTAAACAATAGATTTTGTTGAAATTATTTCTTAGATAAAAATATGTAAGATATTCAGATGAATTTACATCTTGCGCTAATTTAAAAATTTTTTTTAAAGAAGATATTGAGATTACTTCAGTTCGTAAACCTGGAAACAGGCCATTTGTATAAATAAAATCTAATTTTTTTTTTAAATAAATTTTTATCATCTTTTCAAGAGTATTTATATCAGTTAAAGGGTTGTCACCAGTTATTCGAACAAAATGCTTTGTTCTAAATTTTTTAGAACAATCTATTAATCTTTTAAAAAGGTTATTTTCTGGTCCATAGAAAATATTTATATTGTAATTTTTTTTAATATTTGAAAAAAAAATATTTTTTTTTCCTGCAGTGCATATAATTATATCTTCGGGATTGAATTTTTGTAATAATCTTAGCACTAAAATTTCTAAAAGACTTTGATTTAAGATTTTTTTTTTTATTTTATTTTTAAATCTTTTTGAATTAATTCTACAAATTATAAAAATTTTTAGTTTTTTTTCTTTAATTACTTTTTTTAATTCCATTTAATTATTCTTTAATTTACCATCAGATAATTCAAAAATTTCATCAAAACCTTCAAATACTGATTCATCATGTGATACGCAAATGATTGTTTTGTTTTTTTTGATTTGGTTAATCAAATTAATAATTTTTTCTGAATTTTTTCTATCTAAAGATTTTGTTGGCTCATCTAAAATTAAGATTTCTCTATTTTTTGCAAGAGCCCTTGCAATTGAAAGTCTTTGATTTTCTCCACCAGAAACTCTTTGTCCAGCCTCACCTATTACAGTTTGCTCTTTGTTTTTCATCGACTCTAGAAGATTTTCCAGTCCTACCAACTTAATTAAATTTTTTATTTCTGTAGATTCTATATCAGTGCCAAATCTTATGTTATCTGTTATGTTTCCATCCAGCATAAAAACATCTTGAGGAACATAACTAATATTTTGAGTTAAATAAGCATAGTTATTAATAATTTTTTTTCCATCAACTAATATTTCACCTTCTGAGGGATCAATCAGTCCAGTGATTAAATTGAGCAAAGTACTTTTTCCGGCACCCGATCTTCCATAAATTCCAATCGATTTACCTTTTTGAATAACCAAATTAATGTTTCTCAACGTAAAATCCTCTTTAGCTAGATATTTATAAAAAACTTTTTTAAATACTATTTCTTTTGAAAATTTAAATTGAAGGGGATCTGTTTCTTTTTTATTTTCAAATACCAAATTTAAATCATCTTTAATTTTATATAAAGATGCTGATGAAAAATCAAAGTGTTGAAAATTATTTATCATTTGTGTTATTGAGGGAATAAGTCTTATTATAATAAGACCTAAGGTTCCAAATATTGGGATCAAAGACTTAATATCCTTATTAATTTTTAAAAAATAAAAAATTATAACTACAAATAATAGTACTGCTATAAATTCAAACCATATACGTGGTATATTTTTAATGAAAGTTTGATAATGTCTAATTAAGTTTAACTTGACTTGAATACTGTTAAAATTATTGAAAAAAAACTTTTCTACCCCAAAAATTTTGATTGTTTTAATTCCCTTAAATGCTTCTTGTAATAATTTTATCCGCTTACCAGCAAAAATTTGTCTTTCCTTACCCCAATTATAACTTGTTGAGGACATTATTGTTTGAAAAATATAACCAATAAATAGGAATAGAATAGTTGCAGCAATTGTAATTTTATAACTAATTACCATTAAAAATCCTAACAAAGATAAAAACAAGAAAATATTTTTAAAAAAAATTAATGAATTCATTAATATACTACCTGAATATTGACCTGTTTCGACAGTAATGTTTCTAATTAGATTAGATGTATTTGCATTCAAATGGTATGTAATAGGCAGTCTTAAATATACATTGAATAAAGTCCTAGAAATATCGTTTTCAACAAGTGTTATAAATTTAGTTTGATACCAGAACAAAAAACTTTGAAGAATTGTTTTAAAAAAATACAAAATAACAATAAAAACAAGCAAGGTTGAAATATCAAAATTTTCTAAAAAGGATGTAAATTCTAAATTTTGTATTTCAATTGCATCACCTTTAATTATCATAGTCAAAAGGACAAAAATTAATCCTATTCCAATAATCTCTAAAATTGCAGATATTAAAAATGAAAATGATATCAAAAAATATTGAATTTTTCTTTTTTTTGATAGTAAGGAGAAACTATCAAGAATGATTTTAATTTTATTAGTTTTGTTTTGTTCTTCCATACTTATTCAGAGCAAAAAATTAATTATATATTCTTATATTTTTATAACTAAGTATTTGATTTTTTTTTAGGTTTATTTTTGCATAAACTTTTTTAATTTTTGTTAAATTAAAAAGCTGATTTCTTCTGACCCCATTTTTGTTAATCCTCAGAAATAACAAGTCATCTTTGTCTATAATTTGTCCTTTATTTATCTTTTTATTGATAACAGCATGTTTGCCCATTTCGATTGCATATTTTTCTTCATCTAAAGAAATTTTTCGATTTTTTTTATAATTATTAAAATTTTTGAAAAATTTATTAAACTCAATAAATTCTTTATGTTCTAGGCTGCTTATATAGTCTGGTGGTTTTTTTTTTCTGTTAAATGTAATATGTTTTTCTAGATATTGAGCTCCTAACAAAATTGAAATTATAGATGCATTATAAGAATTATATAAATTTTCTGAACTGCTGTGGTCAGCATACCCTACAATAAATTTTTTTTTGTTAATTTTATTAATTAAATCAAACCTCAATTTATCAAATTTAGTAGGAAAATTTTGATACCCATATAGAAGAACAACTTTTTTTTTATGGATTTTTAAAATTTTTAAAAAGTTAAATATTTCATTTTCACTTTTTCCTGAAATATTAAAAAAAACTTTTTTGAAGTTTTTTAAACTATCAAAAATTATATTAAAATTATCGTTTTCAGAGGAAGAAATTTTAATAAAAACATGTTTTCTAAATTGTTTACAAAATGAATAACTCTGTTCATCAAAAGGTTCTAAGATTATCCTAATTCTTTTTTTATATTTATTTATTATTTTTTTCCAATCTTTTTGGGATATTTCTATTCTTTTTAAGCCAGAATAATATTTGCTAGATGAATGACATAGAAATTTATTATTAAATATTTGAAATTTAACAATTTTAATTTTATCTTTAATTAATTTTGATACGATTTTTTCTAATATTATTTTTGATCCATTGTGAGTAGAGGCTATTTCAGCTATAATTTCAGGACTTTTAATTAATTTTTTTCCACTCATATGTATCTTTAAAGTCACAATTCTTACATATATCAATTTTATCTAATTGTTTTTCCATATGGATTTTTCTTATTTTATTTAATTCTTCTCCATTCCATATATCATGAATATTAGTAATTTTTTTTGGTGGTTCATTATATTTGGTAGGTTTTTTTGCATTCTTTAATAATTCGAATCCTTTTTTGTTATCAATGATATTTTTTTCAAGATTTTTTAATGTTTCATCAATATCGAAAGATTTTTTATCAATAAATCCCAAACAATGTTGGGCCCCCCAATCATGACAACACATTGCGACTCTTCCATCAAAAGTAATCATTAGCCTTTGAAATAGTTGATAACAAGGTTTTCTGCCAACTGAAACATTAAGATCTCCATTAGCCTCTAAAAAAAAATTTGTATTATTTGATAAATCATTTTTTTTAATTAATTCATCAATTTTATTTTTTTCCTTTTTTGGTATTTTTTCAAGATTACCACCTCTTTCTGTATATTGGGTAACTGTTACATCATCAACATAATTACTAAACAGATCAAAAAAATCTTCTATTTCATCTCTGGTGTCTTTAGTTAATACCATTTGAATTTTTGTTATTGGAAAAAAACTTCCTTTTTTTTGTTTTATAAAATGAAAATTTTTTATATTTTTATAAACATCCTCAAATTTATTTTTTTTAAATCTTGCTGGTCTCATTTTTTCATAAGTTTTTTTTGTTCCTCCGTCGAAGGAATAAATTATTTGATCTAAGCCAGCATCTATTAATCTTTCAGCTCTTTTTTCAGTCAATGTTGTTGCATTAGTATTAATTGAAACTTCTAAGATGCCATTTTTTTTTGCATACGAAATAAATTCCTCTAATTTTGGGTTCAATAGGGGTTCGCCCCTCCAATTTAGTTTTATAGATGGAACATCAAATTTTACAGCAGTATCAATTATTTTTTTATAAAAATCAAAATCCATTATCTTATCTGGCGTAAGGATATACTCTCTAAAACAATGGGGGCATGCCAAATCACATATTGATGCTGTTTCAATGTCAAGACAAAGTGGATTAAATTGATCAAAGTTTCCAGTTTCAAAAGCTTTTTTTGGATTCTCAAACCAAGAAAGTCTGTAATCTTTATATTTTTTTTTAAATTTTCGCAAAAGTAAAGAATATTGATCTTTATCTAATTCTTTAAATTTTTTTAATTCTTCTTTGAAAGTTAAGTTGTGTTCCATGTTATCAATCATGAATTTTTCTCTATCAAAATTTTTTGATTTTTTGCTTCGTAAAAATGAAGACCCTTCAACTAAATTTTGCTTACTTATTCTCATGAAATTAGTGCAATATTATACTTGTTTTTAAAAATTCTTTATATACCAATCGAAATATTATTATATAAATTATTCTACAAAATGAAACCATTAATAAAAAATAGTAAATTTAAAATTTTATTATCAAATAATGTATTTAAGCCTACAGGTACAAGTGATTTGCTTTATCAAACAGCTGCAAAATTTATCAAAAAACCTAGCAAAATTTTAGACTTAGGATGCGGATCTGGATATGTGGGAATAGCTCTTAAAAAAAATTTGTTTTCAAAATCAGAGTTTTTTTTTTCTGACCTTTCTAAATATGCAGTTCAATTGACCAAAAAAAATTTAAAACTAAATAAAATTAAAGGTGATGTTAGGTGCGGCAGCTTATTTGTTCCATGGAAAAATATTAAATTTGATTTCATTGTAAATGATGTAACTGGTATAGCCAAAGAAATATCAACAATATCACCCTGGTACAATAAAAAAATACCAACTAAATCTGGTAAAGATGGCACAGAGTTAACTATTAAATTTATTACTGAGTCAAAAGAATATTTAAACAAAAGAGGAAAAATTTTCTTTCCATTAATTAGCTTAAGTAATTATAAAAAGGTTTTAAAAGTAGCAAAAAAAAATTATAAATCTGTAAAATTGATTAATTCTAAAGATTGGCCACTACCCCAAGAAATGTACAAATTTAAAAAACAAATTGAAAAATTACACGAAAAAAAGATTATTTATATTAAAAAAAAATTTGGTATGATAATTTTCAAAACAGATATATATTCAGCATCTAAATAATCAATTATGGGTGATAAAATCAAAACTAATTTAATTAAAAAGATAGCAAAAAAATTAAAAACTTCTGAAAAAAATTTAATTAAAAAAGATAATTTTCAAGATTTTGATAATTGGGACTCATTAATTCATCTAGAGATCCTATCTTTAATTGAACAATCTTATGGTAATAAGATTAATAAAATAAAAAATCTCGCACAAATGACCAGTTTAAAAAAAATTTTTTCAAAATTAAAATGACAACTAATTATTTAAGTGAGTAATGTTCAAATCAAAAATATAGAGTTTGCTTTAGGAAAAAAGAAAGAGAAGTATTTTGATCTCTCAAAAGAAAATCCATCTTGGGATACTAAAAGAATTTTAAATGCTACAGGTATAAAAACACGATTTCTCTCTAAAGATGAAGATATTATTTCTTTATCTCTAAAAAGTGCAAAAAAGATACTTAAAAAATTTTCAAGAAAAAAAATAGATTTTCTTATTTTTGTAAGTCAAACATCAAACATTAAGCTGCCCTCAATTTCATGTATAATACAACATAAATTGAATCTTAGAAATAATATTCAAGCATTTGATGTAAATATGGGGTGCTCAGGTTTTGTATATGCCCTAAATATTGCAAAAGGATTAATCTCACAAAAAAATGTTTCAAATGGTTTAATAATATGTGCAGATGTTTATACAAAATATATTGAAAAAAATAATTCTGCTTGTAGGCCAATTTTTTCCGATGCGTCTAGTTCTACGATAGTTGGTAAAAGTAATTCTTTATCCATAAGAGAGTTTGATTTTGGAACAGACGGAAGTGGTGCTTTAGACCTTTATTTAAAAGATAATAGTAAAAATATTTTCATGAATGGCTCAAAAGTTGCTTTATTTACAATTAAACGAGTTCCAATATCTGTAAAAAAGATCCTAAATAAAAACAAAATCAAAATTGAAAATATTGATAAATTTATTTTTCATCAAGCAAGTAAATTTGTTTTAAATCAAATTTATAGAATTCTTAAAATTGAACAAAGTAAAATATATGAAAACTATCAAAAATATGGTAATACAGTCTCAAGTTCAATTCCCATAGCCCTAAAAGAAGCTTCTAATAAAAAATTAATAAAGAATAATGATAATGTTATACTCAGCGGTTTTGGTGTAGGATTGTCTTGGTCTTCAGTTTTAATAAAATGGAAAAAAATAGTTTAATAATAGTTTCAGGTGCTTCAGGAGGTCTGGGTGAAGTGATAATAAAAGAATTAGCAAAAAAAAGTAAAATTTTGGCAATTTTCAACAAGAATAAACCAAAAGTTTTTCACAAAAATATTAAATTTTTAAAGTTAGATTTATCAAAAAAATTTAAGTTAAATAAAAAATTTTTTTCTAATAAAAAAATTACATTTTTAAATCTTGCATCAATTAAAATTGATAAATTAATGATTAATCTATCATTTTCAGAATGGGAGAAAGCTTATCAAGTAAATGTTCATTCTTTTTTTAAATTACTAAATATATTTTTGCCAGAAATGATAAAGATAAATTACGGTAAAATTATCATTTTTTCATCAACTGATGGTTATCAAGGAGATATTGGTACTAGCAGTTATACTTCCACAAAACACTCCCTACACGGATTAAGTAAGGTAATATCAAAAGAATATGGTGCTAGAGGTATTACTTCTAATGTTCTTTTGCTAGGAAACTATAATTATGGGTTATATAAGAAACTTAATAAAAAAAAACAAAAAAAACTTTTAGAAAAAGTTCCACTAAAAAAAACTGGTAATATTAAAAATATTATAAATGCTATAGAGTTCTTGGTTAAATCAGATTATGTAAATGGTTCAGAAATTAAAATTGACGGAGGAATATAAAAAAATAGACGAAGAAAGCATTAAAAAAGCTTTCGAGAAAGTAATCTTAAAAAAAGATAAAGTTATAATACTTTATTCAGGAGTTTGGTCATTTATTAATAGACTTAAGTTCAAAAAGGATATTGGAGAAAAAATTCTAAAAATAATTGAGGAGGTAGTTACAAAAAAGAGGACCCTTATATTACCGTCATTCTCGGCTGAAAGTTTTTTAAAATCAAAAAAGTTTGATTTAAAAAAAACAATCGATAAAAAAAATGGTTTAATTTCTAATGCCGCACTTAAAAAAAACTATTATAGAACCTCTCAACCTTTACATAGTTATTTAGTTTTTGGAAAAAAAGTTAATGAAGTAAAAAAATTAAAACTTTTGACCTCTTGGGGATCAACAAGTTTATTAGAATGGTTATCCAAAAATAATGCAAGAATTTGTGTCTTAGGTATTCCTTGGAATAAAGGTTGTAGTTATTTACATAGGTATGAAGAGCTTTATCAAGTACCATGGAGATATTACAAAATTTATAAAGGTGTGATGATCAAAAATGGTAAAAAAAAAACTTGTTATGAAAAAAAATATTCGAGTCCAGAAAATGGTGTTTTACAATATGACTTTAGTCCTTTTATAAGATTTTTAAAAAAAAAGAGAATTTTTCTTGATGCAAGATCGGATTTTTTTTTAGAATCTACAACTACCAGTCGAATAGATCAGCTTTCAAAAAAATTCAACAAACAAAATAAATTTTGGAAAATAGTGAAAAATAAAAAAGAAGTAAAAAATTGGATTAAAAAAAATTCTCTGTAAGTCTTCAAATTTTCAGTAATTTTTGAGCAAAGTTCCAATCAGACAATTCATTGATATCAATGGTTTCATATTTTTTTAAAATTATTGCTCGAGTTTTATTATTAATTAATTGTTTTTTAAAAAAATCTTGAGTCCTGCCAAAATAAAATTGTCCTGAATCATAATAGCGATCTTTAAAATCCTGAGATCTTTTTTTGAATGATTTTAAGTCATAAGATAATTTTCCATTTTTTCCAATAGTAATTGATCTTTCTATATTAGAGCCAAATGTACAAACTGGAAATATTAAACCTTTTTTTCTCTTAACAAGTTGAAAAGCTTTTTTTAGATTTTTAATTTTAATGAATGGTGATGCTGGATATAAACAACATACATAATTAAAATTATGAACATTTTTAATTTTTTTTATAAAATCTTGTAGAACTTCTTTGGTAGAGGTCTTATTTCCTGAGAGCTTTTTTGATCTTAAAAAAGGTACTTTTGCACCATAACTTGAGGCTAATTTGGCAATCTTTTTTGAGTCAGTACTTACAAAAACATGATCAAAACATTTGCTATTTAAAGCTGCCTTAATTGAGTGGTAAATTATTGGATACTTATTAAAAACTCTTATGTTTTTGTTTTTAATTCTTACGCTATTTTTTCTTGCAGGAATTATTGCAATTGAGAATTTTTTTTTCATTTTTAAAATTAATTTACATAAATTATTATTAGTATATCAATTAATTAAATATGGTAATCAAAAAAAAAATTTTTTTTTATAAAGATATTACTTTAAAAAAAATTTTATTTAAGGATATTGAAAAATTAAGGAAAGAAAGAAATTCGCATTTTATAAGATCAAAAATGCTTAATCAGAAAATAATTACTAAAAATGATCAATTAAAATGGTTTAAAAATATTCATAAACTTCAAAATGATAGGTATTTTTGTATATATGATAAAAAAACTATTGTGGGTTTTTGCTCAATTAAAGAAATTAATAGATCTAATTTAAATTGTACATGGGGTTTTTATGTATTTAAAAAATTTAAAGGTATATATGGCCCTATTATTGAATATAAAATTTTAGAATATATTTTTGATAAATTAAAAATGAGAAAAATTTATGGTTATACACTTTCTTCAAATCATGAAATTTTGAAAATACATAAATTTTTTGGTTTTCGAAAAGAAGGTATCTTAAAAAGACATATTTTAATTAATAAAAAAGAGCATGATTTAATTTTAACTTCTTTATTTTATAAAGACTGGAAAAATATAAAAAGAAAAATAATTAAATGAATAGAAAATTAATTATCAAAGGTAGAGAAATTTCAGATAAAAAACCTCCACTTATAATAGGTGAAGTTTCTGCTAATCATGGAAAATCGCTTAATAAGATTTTTAAAATAATTGACTGTGCCGCTGAAATAAAACTTGAAGCAATAAAGTTTCAAACTTTTGATGTAAATCAAATGACACTAAATTTAAGTTCTAAAGAGTTTTTATTGAAAAAATATTTTCAAAATAAAAAATGGAATAATAGATCATTGTATAGTCTTTATAAAGAAGCTCACCTTCCATACGAGTGGCATTCAAAAATTTTTAAAAGAGCTGAAAAAAAAGGTTTAATATGTTTTAGTAGTGTCTTTGATTTAAAATCCTTAAATCTTTTAAAAAGTTTAAATTGTCCCGCTTATAAAATTGCTTCTTTAGAAAGTTTGCATTATCCATTGATTAATGATGTGATCAAAGCGAATAAACCAATAATAATATCTACTGGAACTTTAAACTTAAAGGAAATTCAAGAAATGAATAATTTTTTTTTAAAAAAAAAATTTACAAAATTTGCGATACTACATTGCCTAACCCAATATCCAGCAAAAATGAAAAACTGTAATTTAAATACTATTAAATATATGAAAAAAAAATTTAATTCTCAAATAGGTTTTTCTGATCACACCCAAGGCTCAGCGGCTTCACTTGCGGCTATTGCTTTAGGATCCAACATCATAGAAAAACATTTTATGATAAACGAAAAAGAGAAAACTTTAGATTCTAATTTTTCATTTGGACCAAGAAGAATGGAAGAATTAATAAGTGAATCAGTCGAGGTATGGAAATCTCTTGGGAGTATAAAAAAAGATATTTCTGAAGATGAAAAATTTTATAAAAAATTTAGAAGATCAATTTATGTTAGTCGAAATATTCAAAAAGGAGAAAAAATTAGTAAAGAAAATATTAGAATAATTAGACCAGGTTTTGGTTTGATGCCTAAATTTTACAGCAGAGTTTTAGGAAAATATGCGAAAAAAAATCTTAAGATTGGAACACCTTTAAATCTTCGTGATGTCACCTGAATTATTTAATTTTTGAAAACAAATCACTGATATTTTGATCTTTCTTATTAATTCGCTTTAAAATTTTCATTGCTTCATCTGGAGAATTCTTGATAGCCAATCTTAATATATCCATCCAATTTATATTATTTCTTGCCCTAGCCTTTTCTATCTTATTAATTACATCTAAATATTTTTTAATTTTTAACTTTTTATTTTTTAACATATATATATCAAGTAATAATATTTAAAATGTGTGGTATATCAAGCTCAATAATAAATTTAAATAACAACTTTAATCAAAAATTATATTTTGATGATGTTGATCACCTAATTGAAAAAAAAAGATACAAAGAAGCGTTAAAAAAATCAAAAAATTTAAGAAATAATAATACTTTTGTAAATCTAGTTTGTAAAAAAGACAAAAAAAATTTTTTGAAAATAAAAAAAATTATCAAGAAATGTAATAAAATTAAAAATAATTCAAATTTTGAGGTAATTGATGATCTTATTTGGGTTCTTAATAAAGAGATATTGCAAAAAGTAATAAAAATAAAAGAAATTTTAAAAAATTTGAATTCATCATTAAAACCAAATTCTGTAATTTTTGCTTACCACGTACTTTCAGAATTTGAAAATATAAATTATCTTGAAAGCAGAGGTAGAGACTCAGCTTCACTAAGTATTAACTTTGTACTAAAAAAAAATTCAAAATTAAAATGTACAAATGACAGTAATAAATTGAGTTTATCCATTAATAAAATATCTAAAAATAAAGAGATATTAAATATAACTTTAAAAACTGCCAATAGAATTGGATACTCTGGCGAAAATGTTAAAAATTTAAAGAACACTTTAATATCATCTGATATTATTTCTAAAATTAACTTTGAAGATCTTGAATTTTTTTCAATTATAACTCACACAAGATGGGCTACTGTAGGAAATGTAAATTTAAATAATTGCCACCCACTAATAATCAAAGAAAAAGATAATTATAATTTTTATTCAATGAATGGTGATATTACTAATTATAAAAAAATATTTAATAAATTAACAAAAAAAGAAACTAAGAAAATTGACAAAAAATGTAATAATGACCTTGTTATATTAAACTCTGTATTTAAAAAAAAAAAACAAAAAGATCTTAAGGGATCTTTTGTTATAGTTGGCTTTGATTTTAAGAACCCCAAAAAAATCTTAATTTACAAAAAAGGTGATCAAGGATTATATTTTTCTAAAGACCCTGATAACAATGTAATTATCTCTTCGGATGTTTATGGAATTGTGAATAGATCATCTAAATATAATGTAATTAAGAATAATGTAAGCATGTTAATTGATGAAAAAAAGAGCCTTAATAAATATTTTATTCATTCATCTTTTCAAAATTCAAATTTATCTTCAAGAGATTTTGATAAAAAAAATCATGAAACATTCTTTCAAAAAGAAATTAATGATACAGAATTATTTATTAAAAGAACAACTCAAAATTATGTAAATTTAGACAAAAAAAAATTAAAAAATTTAGAACTATTTAATTCAATTACTTTAAAAAAAATAAAGAATAAAAAAATTAGAAATATAATTTTTACTGGAATGGGAAGTTGTTATACTGCGGCAGTAGGTATTTCAAAATATCTTCTAACTTCATTAAGAAAAAATAATATTCTTGACATTAAAGTGGAAGCCACAATTGCTAGTGAAGGTAGTGGGTTTTATTTAAGCAAAAATATGGATGACACGATAATAATAGTTTTAGCACAATCTGGAACCACCATTGATACAAACGTTTACGCAAAAATGGCCAGAAAAAGAGGTGCATATACTCTATCTATTGTAAATAAAAAATTTGGTGACGTAACATATATTGTTCAAAAAAATTTGTATTTGGGAAATGGAAGAGATGTTGAATTATCTGTTCCATCAACCAAAACATATACTTGTCATTTAATCTTAGGCTTTATTTTGTGTGAAAATATTCTTAATATCTTGAATATTACGAATAAAAATTTTGTAAAAAACTTATTAAAGCTCATAAAGTATAATCATATTTCTAAAAAAATAAAAGAAATAGAAAAAAAGATTTTATCCTCAAAAGTACAACCAATAAATTATAAAAATTGGTATGTTTTATATGATAAATCATCAAATGCATTTAATGCATTAGAGTTTAGAATAAAACTTTCTGAATGCTGTTATCGTTCAATTCCATACTTAACAGTAAATCAATTTAATAAATTAAAAGTTAAAAATTCATTAGTATTCTATGTTGGAAATAAAGATCCTAATATAAATACAAGTGTCGAAAATTATTATGTTTTTGTATCAAGTAAAAAAATTAAGAGTCAGAATAACATTTTGAGTGTTAACATTAGTAAACAAAATGTAGTAGAAAATACTTTAGATAGTGCATTGAGTTTACAATTAATTTCATATTTCATTGCAAAAAAGATAAATGATTTTTCAAAAAATAAAAATTTAATAAATAATAAATCAATAGATTATATCTATGATGAATATGAACGAAAAAATATTTTAGACATTAAAAATAAAGATTTTATTTCACAAACCCTTGAAAAATTCAAAAGACCAATAGATACAATTAAACATCAAGCCAAGACAATAACTGTTGGAGCAATTAGATCTAAACAAAAAGAAATGATGAATACAAAATTAATAACAAGTAATAAAAAAAAACAATTTTTTAAAGATAAAGATAAAGAAGATTTCAATAATATTTTCGAATCTTTAAAAGACAAAATTTATATTTATAGTTTGGAAAAAGATGAAATAGTAAAATATTATATCTGTAATATAATTGATAGATGTAATTTACTTTATAATCAAAATAAAAAATATTTTTTTGTTGATAAAATTAAAAAAGTTCCAAAAAACATATCCTATATTGAAGTTGAAAATTCAATTAAAATTAATGGAATAAAAAAAATTAACAATTTCAATTTTCACCATATTCTTCAAAAATTTTTATCCGCTAACAAATTTACAAAAGAAAATGAGTATAATTTTTTTTACTCAAAAAATTTTATCGATAAACTTAAACCTAAGTTTAATTTAGGAAAGTTTATAAATTCTTTTAATAACGTAAAGCTTCTTGGCAGTGGAATTAATTATTTAATAGCAAAAAAATATGCGTATATTTTTTCAAAAAAGTTTAATAAATCAATTGCATATGATGTAATAGAAAATCACAAACATATTGATATTTCTTCTGAACCCTTATTAATAGTGTTTGCTGCTAATATATTTAGACCTGGTTTTCAAACAGATGTTGTTTCAGAAGTAGAGAAATTTATCTCACATAATAATAAAGTATTAATTTTTACAAATTCAAAAAATAGTTTTTTTGATAAAATATCAAATAAAAAAGATATCTCACTTAATATAATTAAACTTCCTGTAGTTGATGAAATATATTCTGCAGCACAACTTGAGTACTATTTAGATAAAAACTTTAAATAATTTTTTGTTTTTAAAAATAATTTTTTATCTTCTTGTTTGTAAAAAACATACAGTCTGTATATTTTTTCCCACATAGATTTTCTTAATAACATTTTTAAATTATTTCTTTTTTTTATTAATTTCTTTATTTGCAATAACTTTTTAGGGTTTTTTATATTCAATTTATATAATTTATAATTTAAATTTTTTTCTAAACTTTGTAGAATTAATTTTTCGTTTTTTGATAATATTGACAAAAAAACTCCAGCTGCATAAATTCCATCCATAAAATTGCTGAATGAATAATGCCCGCTAGTTTCAAAACCCAATAATGCATTTTTTTTTTCTTGAAGATTGATAACATTTCTATCACCAACTTTAGTTTTTAATAATTGAATTTTTTTTTCTTTTAAAAGCCTATTTAATCCAGGATTAGAAATTAAAGTGGATATAATTAAATGTTTCTTTTTATCTTTTAAGAAAGATGCAAAAATATAAGCAATTTTTTCAGACTCGATTAATCCATAATTTTTTTTAAATATTACTAAGCGATCTGCATCACCATCAAGTGCTAAAATATAGTCATATTTTTTATATCTGACAATTTTTGAGGTTTTGTCTAAATAATTTGATCCACAGTTATAATTAATATTATTAAAATTAAAATTATAATTTATTTTATCAATTCTCTTAAAAAAATTAATTTTTTTAATAAGGGTTGCACCAGAGCCATTTGCAAAATCTACAAGAACTTTTTTATTCTTTTTGATCTTTTTAAAATGGAGATTAATAAATTTTTCATACAAGGAATATTTACGAGAAAACGAAATCTTAATTTTTTTTCTTTTTATTTTTTCATTATAATTTTTAATATTTATTATTTTTTTTTCATTGTTTTTTTGAAGTTTCTTTCCATTATAAAAAAATTTAAAACCATTAAATTTTCTATTAAAATGAGAGGCTGTAATCATAATTAAGAAAGTTTTTTTTTCTTTCTTAGATAGATAGCTCAAGCAAGGTGTGGGTACTGGCCTGTCTAGTATCTCAATTTTTTTTACTTGATTAATGTTATTTTTAATGATTTTTAAAATTTCTTTATAACTTTGGCGAGTATCATATCCTATTATAATTTTATCTATTTTTTTAATTTTCAAAAAAAAGTTAATTTTAAGGAAAAAAATCTTAAGAAATTCCCTATCCATAAGACCTCTCCCATAAACATCTCTAAAACCGTCGTCTCCGAATATTTTCATTTTTGAGAATTGAATTTTTTTATTAATTTTTTTTGACTTGGAATAGAAGGTAATTTAATTTTTTTTAATCTTATATGATCTTCGTTAATCATCTTTTTAATTCCAATTTTAAAATCAATTTTTGGGCTCCAATTTAAAACTTTTTTAATTTTGTTATTATTAGATATTGATTTTTCAATATCATCAAAACGTTTAGCTAAATTTACAGATTTCCATTTAGGATCAATTAAATCTTTTATTTTTTTAATTGTAGTATTCTTAGAAGAACCAACATTAAATAAGTTTGATTTTATATTTTTCACGAGTAATAAACTTACAATTTGAATAATGTCATCAACGTGTATAAAATCTCTACTTTGGTTGCCTGAGCCATAAATTGTTATTTCTTTATTCTGTAAATATTGTGCTATAAATTTAGCTACTACTGCATTCGATTTGTTTCCATAAACATTAAAAAATCTAAGATTAAAGTATTTCATTTTATTAATCTCACAGTAATCTCTCACCATTTCTTCACCAATTGCTTTTGTATAACCATAAAAGTGTAATGGATTTTTTTTTTTATTCTCTTTTACTTTGATATTTAAAGTATCACCATATACTGATGCAGATGATGCAAAAATAAATTTTTTTACTTTCTTTTTAGCACAAAAATTTAATACTTCTTGTAAACCCAAAACATTATCAAAAAAATATTGATGCTCACTTTTTCTTTCTATCAATATTTCAGCCCTAGCGGCCAAATGTATGCAGCAATCAATTTTATCTTTGATATTTATCTTATTAATATTATTTATATCAGCTTTGTAAAAATAGATGTTTTTAGACTTAATCAAGTTTTGTCTATTACCTACAGATAAATTATCTATTATAAATACTTTAAATCCCTTTTTAGCAAAATGATTGGCTATATTGCTCCCAATAAAACCACATCCTCCAGTGACTAAAATTTTCTTAATCATTAACAAAAACTGTGATAAATAATTTCATGCAAAAAAATTTTTTTATATCAGTCATTGTTCCAGTCTACAATGCAGAAAAATATATTGGAAGATGCTTACGATCATTAAAAAATCAATCAATATCAAGTAATCTATTTGAAATTATAGTTGTAGATGATTGTTCTATAGATAAAAGTCTTAATGAAGTTAAAAAACAGAAAAATTCACGTATTAAGGTAATTAAGAATAAAAACAATCTTGGCTTACCAAAATCTTTAAATGTTGGAATAAAATCTGCTAAAGGTTCTTTTATTGTAAGGGTAGATGCTGACGATTGGGTGCAGGAAGATTTTTTAAATATCATGTCTACATTTTTATACATAAATAAAAATTTAGATGCTGTAGCTTGTGACTATACGATCTGTGATGATAAAGAAAATTCTGTAATATCAAAAAATTGCTTAGATAAACCTATTGGCTGTGCGATAATGTTTAGGATGCAACATCTTCTAGATATTGGATTGTATAATGAAAAATTCAATTATGCAGAAGAAGAAGAGTTACGAAATAAATTTCTCAAAAAGTTTTCCATAACAAGAATACCTTTAAGTTTATATAGATATAGAAAACATACTAATAATAGATCAAATAATATTAAACAGGTAAAAAAATATTCAAAAAAAGCTAATAGATAATGTATTTTATAGCAGAAATAGGAGTTAATCATGAGGCTGATCTAAAAAAAGCTTTTAAATGTATTAAGGATGCAAAAGACGGTGGTGCTCAAGCTGTAAAATTTCAATGTTATAAAGCTGAAAAGTTAGCATCAAAATATGCAGGTGCTTACTGGGATAAAAAAGAAGAAAAAGAAAATAGTCAACTTAAATTATACAAAAAATTTGATAAATTTAATCAAAATGATTATTTAAAAATAATTAGTTATTGTAAAAAATTAAAGATAGATTTTATTGTAACTCCGTTTGACCTAGATAGTATCAATTTTTTTAAAAATAGAGTTAAATACTTTAAAATCTCTTCATCTGATATAACTAACTTGCCATTAATAGAAAAGATTGCTGATACAAAAAAACCAGTGATCTTATCTACTGGAGCATCAACCAAAAAGGAAATTAAACAAGCTTATAAAATTTTAAAAAAAAAAATTAAAAAAATAATCTTATTACACTGCATATTAAACTATCCAACATTAAAAAATAATGCAAATTTGAATATGATAACTGATTTGACAAAAGAATACCCTAATATTGGTCTATCAGATCATTCGATTCCAAAAGATAGTCATAAAATATTGATTTATTCATATTTGTTAGGTGTAAGACATATAGAAAAACATTTCACAATATTTAAGAAAAAAAAAGGTAATGATCATTTTCATTCTTTTGATAAGGAAGATTTAAAAAAATTTTTTAAAAATCTAAATGAATTAAAAGGAATTTTAGGAAAAAAAGAAAAAAATTTTTTAAAAACTGAAGTGATATCTAGAAAAAATGCTAGAAGAAGTATTTTTTATGATACAGACTTAAAAAAAAATAATAAACTTAAAAAAAGTGATTTAATTATGTTAAGACCTCATGTTGGTGTTAATCCATTTGAATACAAAAAATACATAGGTAAAAAAATTAAAAGAGATCTTAAAAAAGGTGAAATTCTCAAAAAAAATCATTTTTAATTAATGAATAAATTTGAAATTCTTATTCTTGCAGGTGGAAAAGGTTCTAGAATGAAGTCAAACAAACCTAAGCTCCTACATAAAATAAATGGTGTAAGTATCTTAGATATGGTTATCAAAAAAGCTTTGAGATTAAAACCTTGTAAACTGAACGTTATTATAAATAAACAATATGAGCTCACTAAAAACAAATACTCAAATGTAAGTTTTTTCAAACAAATTAAACCATTAGGAACTGGGCATGCAGTAAAGACTTTTTTGAAAAAAAAGAAAATTAAAAAAGATCTTCTAATTATGATGGGTGATGCACCTAAAATTAACATGTCATCACTTAAAAAAATTATAGTAAAAATGAAAAAGAATTGTAATTACATTCTAGCAGCTAGGATTAAAAAAAATACATCTCATGGTGTTTTAAAATTTAAAGGAAAAAAGATTATTAGAATAGTAGAACATAAATTTTTAAAGGAGTCTGAAAAAAATAATTCAATTTGTAATACTGGTGTATTTGCAATTAAAAATGAAAATCTTAAATTTATAAATAAAATTAAAAAAAATTTATCAAAAAATGAATATTTAATTACAGATTTGATAAATATTTTTTATAAGTCAAAAATATGTCTTAAATTTATGTTAACAAATCCTGGTATAAAGTCTTTTGGTATTAATAACCAAGATGAACTAGAAAAATTTAATTAATGCTTTTATCAACGAGAAAAATAGATCATCTTTATAAATTTTTAATACCAGCTTGTAAACTTAATGTTGAAAAAGAAAAAAAAGGAAAAATAAAAATTAAATATTTTCAATTGAATAATACAATTAATTTTAAATATCTCATATTTTTTTTTTTAAATATTTTAAGTCTTAAAATATTTAGAAAAAAAAAGTGTTACATCGTTTATGATAAAATAAATATAGGCAAACATGTAATATCGGAAAGTCTAAAAAATTTTAAATCTTACAACTCTAATTTGTATTATTATTTTCAAATTCTTAAAAATCTTTTTAAAGCAGGTATTATTTTAAAAAATTGTGAAGATTATGAAAAAAGATTTAATTTGGACGCTGTCTTTATTGATCATTGTACTTACTTAAATGGTATAATGTTTTCTTTTTTTGCCAAAAAAAAAATAACCATTTATACAAGTAATTATCCCTTTAGTATTTTTAAAATAAATTTTAAAAAAAATAAAAATCCACAACTTTTTAAATACGAAAATGTAATAAAATATCATCAGAAAAAAAACTTGTTAAACAAAGACATTCCAAAATGTAAAAGAATATTAAATAAAATTACTTTCCATAAAAATTATTTAGCATGGATGAAAAGAATTAAATTTATAAATTTAGAAAATCATGATTTCTCAAAATATGAATATGTCGTATATGCTCATTCATTTACAGATGGTCAACTTGTTTATGGTAATGATGAGTTTGAAAATACTTACGATTGGCTCGATTTTACACTTAAAAATCTTAGCCGATTAAATAAAAAAGTCTTAATTAAAGCTCATCCGAACTTTTATGAAAAATCATATGGAATTTTAAGCTACTGGGATAAAAAGATATTTAAAAATATTATTAATAAATACAAATTTAATAAAAAATTTAGTTTTATGAATAAACCAATATTTAATCATGATCTTTTAAAAAAACTTAACAAAAATTGTATACTATTAACACATCATGGAACTGCTCTTTTAGAAGGGTCTTATCTAGGCTTTAAAACCATTTCATCAATTTCAACTTTTTATGGAGATGAATATAAACATTCAATAATGTGGAAAAATAAAAATGAATATATGAAATTATTGTCTTCAGATATTAATGATTTACCAAAAACCAATATTAAAGATTTATACTGTTTAATTAAAAATTTATATTTTGATAAATACTCTTATTATTCATATAATTTTTGGGAAAAAATCATTTCAAAGAAAATAAAAATTACACCTGAAAAATTTACAAATTCTATTACAATTTTCAACGGCATGAATGAAAATGAAAAAAAAAAGAAAATGAATTATTTTAATCTTAAGACTAAAGGAAAAGAACGATCTATAATTAAAAATCTATCAAAAAATATTACAGAGATGGATTTTAAAAACGGTAAATTCAAATACTCAATTTGAAAACATTATATATTTGAATATAAAAATTGTGAAATAATTTCGTTTCCTCTATCTGTTAAATGACCTCTATCTACAAATAACCATTCTTTATCAAATTTAGAGTTTAGATGAACGTTGGTATCTAAAAACTTTAAGTTATATTTTTTTGTCAAATCTTCTAAAATTTTTTTATATTTTAAATAACTATCATAATCCATTTTTTTAAAGACTTCATAGATCTTTATTTTTGAACCTTCTGTAATCGAAAATAACTCATCTTCCTCTTTTGAGTTTATCTTTTTGCACCAATTTGAAAATGGCTGTAAAACATAAACTATTTCGATATTCATTGATTTTTGATAGTTAGACCAAATTTTCAAATTTTTATTAAGTATTTTTTGGAGTATATCAAATTTATTGTTTTCTTTAGTTCTATTTTCATCTTTTTGTGTGAATTCTAAAAAAATTTTTTTTAAAGAAGAATTTTTCCAATCAAAATTATCTCTAACAAAATTCGAAAAAAAAAATTTTAAAATTTTTTTTTTTTTGGATAGAAAATTATTTTCAATATCATTTAGATATATTTTTGAAAAATAATGAGAATCATAATGATTATCATGTACTTCATTAAAAAATGTTAAAAAAATATCATTTAATCCTGAATATATAATAATCTTTTTTATTCCATCTAATTTTTCCAAAAAAATCTGAAAATTCAAAATTTCTTGAAAACCATTGAAAGCACTACATCCCATATTAAAATAATGAATATCAGATTTATCACTTAATATACTGGGTATAGTAAATTTGTTTTTTGATGCGCCGGTTCCAAATACAGCAGAACCCCCTACTATTAATCCTCTTTGATCAAACTTTTTATATAAAGATTCATTGAATATAGAATTCTCTATTTGATTAAAATCTAAATTTTTATTTAATAAATCGTTATGTCTAAAACCATGTTTATCTAAAGAAAAAAAGTTATTTTGAATATTTGGTTTGTTAAAAAACATTACATAAGGCTTCCAAACAGTACTTATTGAGTCATATTCTCTCATTTGTGGCAAGAGCTTATATCTTTTCTTAAAGAAGTTATTCATTATCAGTTATTACCAAAGAGGATAATTATCATTTCTATCATCTTTTTTTTTCTTTCTAAACTTTAAAAAAATCACTATACCAATAAAACAGATAGCAGAAATTATTATTAAAATAATCATTTAATTTGCTTGTTTAACATATTCTAAAATATGATTTTCTGTTGAGCAACCAATTACAGTAGAAAGATTTGAGTTAATATTTAATGATTTTATATAATTTAAAGCTTCTTCAGGTTTTAAATATCCAGATGCTAAAATGCTCATGCAAATAATGTCAATTTTCGTATTTATAATCTTTTCCTCAATAATTTCTTTGTTAGGATTCATTTCATAACCAATTTTATTTACATGAGTTAAAATGAAAATATCATCTAAATTTTTATCTTGTATTAAATTTAAAAAATTATTTAAATTTTTAGTCGCAAAACCAGGTCTGCAATTATATCTTTTTTTTACAAATTCATAATAAAACAAAATTACATCTATGCGTTTTAAAGAAATTAGAATATCAGTTAAAGAGTCATGTAAAATTATGCTTTTAACATAACTGTTTTTAAATGAAGACATTTCAAATTTAATCAGAGTTGGAATAATTTTTTGATAGTCTATCGTTGATAGAAATTTTACCATATCAAATCCTATTTTTACATTTTCAATCAAACTTTGTTGTGAAACAACGTCTTTAATAACACCAATTATCCCCAACTCATTACTTTTTCTTACATATTTATTGATATAAGGAAGTAGCACATAAATACCTAGCTCATCTTTCAATTTTTTATCTTTATTAATTTCAATAATTAAATCCTTAGATTCATCTACAGTCGAAATCATTAGATTTTTTAGATTATTATTAAATGAAAATTTAATTATCTTTGAAATATTTTCTAATCTATTAAAATTATCTAGTAATTTTTTTCTACCTTTTTCGTTATCTAAATGATTTATTCCAAAAAAAGAATTATGCCCTAAAATTATTTCTTTAATCTTATTCATTGTCATAAACTTCACTAATAATTTTGTTTACATTTACACTCAGATCTAAATTTTGATGATAATTTATTTTAGATAGGATCAAATCAATAAAAAATTGAGATTGATGAGCATAATGATTGCCTGCAACGTTAAAATATGAATTTTGAAATAATTCCATTTTACTTATCGAATTATTTCCTTTGCTAAAATTTTCAACAGATTGCTTTAAATTTAAATCGATTTTATCCTCATTTACTAAGATAGATCCATTAGTTCCCTCAATAAAAAATTTTAATTGTGGAACTCTATAATTAATCACTGACCAAGATGCATCTATGCTACAAATAATTCCCGATTTTGTTTTTATCAATAAGTGTGCGTAGTCTTCATTTTCTTTACTATAAATATTTTTACAAAATCCAGAAAGTTTTTCATATTCACCAAAAAATTTTTGTATCATATATATTAAATGACTTGTTTGAGTAATTAAAACACCACCTCCTGATTTTTTTTTTTCAAATCTCCAATTAGTTTTTTTTGGCTCTTTTAAAATTTGAGAAACGTACATTTCGCTTTTTGAATAGATAATTTCACCTAAAATTTTTCGATTTATTACTAGATCAAATGCTTTCTGAAATGTTTCGAAAAAATCATACATATACCCCACAAAAAGTAATGTATTATTTTTTTTTGAAATCTCTTTTAATGATAAAGCCTCTCTATAACTAGAAGCTAATGGTTTCTCAGAAAAAACTGGTATTTTATTTTCCAAAAAAAATTTAATTAAATTGTAATGACTTCCAGTTGGTGTGGTTATTACAACAAAATCTAATTTAAGATTTAAAAGTTTTTTATGATCATTATAAATTTTTATATCTTTTAAGTTTTTACTTAAAATTTTATACATACTGTTATCATTTTCACATACACCGATGACATCTACTTTTGGATTTGCACTAAATTGGGATAAATGCAAAAGTCCTAATTTTCCAAATCCAACAATTGCAGTCCTTAAATTTTTATTCTCAAAACTCATAAGTATTTTTTATGATTTGTTTATTCATTTTAATATATTTTTTACAATCTATTTTTTTTAATTTTAATGTTTCCTTTTTAAACAAGAAAGATGTGGGTGAAAAATAATTTATTTCATGTGTCGTTTTAAATTCAAGTTGTCTTTTTGTTGAAATTATAGTCTCACTTATAATAAATTTTTTATTCATTTTATATATCTTTTTAAAAACTTTGAATTGACTAGCTTTATTCTTTTTTAAAATCAACAAGTACTTGGAAAACTTATTTATAAATAAATTTATAAAATTTATTTTCGAAAAAAATGAAATTAAGTTTACATAATTAAATATAAAATTTTTGTAATTATTAATTTTTACATAACTTATTTTTAAATTAACACTATCTTTTCTAACATTTATTTTCTCTAAAATAGTCGGTAAATATTTTTTTTTATTTAAATAGATAGTATCAGACAAAATAATTTTTAATTTTTTTTTTTTATAAAAAGCAATTAAGTTTGGATTTTTTTTGTAAATAAATAATTTTTTATTATTGGAATTTAAATAAATTAATCCAATATTTCTTGATTTTTTAAATTTTGTTTTATTAGTTATTATTTTTTTATGATCATACAAATGTAAAATTATATGATCTGATGAAAAAAAAAACGAAAGATATCTCAAATCTTTTCTTAAACAAAATTTTTTAAAATTTTTTTTGTAAAAATCAAAAATGTTTGAAAATTCTCTTTTATTTATGATGTTTTGTCTATAAGCAAAATAAAAACCTGAGATAAGAAATATTCTTGATGATCTAGAAAAAATGTAATTTGGAAAAAAATTAAATCCATAAGTTAAATTTCTTGCATATTCAATTAGAGTAAGAAATAAAAATTGAACTTTTTTTGACCTGTTTTTTTTTAAAATATCAAACAAAAGCATTATACTTATTGTGAGATATCCTAAATCTATGCCACCGTACTCATAATGACTGGTAGATAAAATTGTACGATTAATTTTTTTAAAGTGTTGATCAAACTCTAATTGTATATGCTTACTTTTCTTTTTCAAAAAATAATAATTTTGCAAAAAAGCTAGTTTAGCAAGATTTTGATTTAAGATATCATGATTATATTTTCCTTTTAAAAAATGAAATGATTTTTCAATTGATCTAAGTAATTCATTTTTAAAATTCAAATCTTCAATTTTATTATTTAGTATAAAATTACTTATAAGAAATGATGAATATGATGAGGTACAATAACTCCTCTCATTTTTATACCATTCATCATATGAACCATCGTTATTCTGTAATCCTAATAAGTATTTAATTTTCTTTTTTGATACTTCATTAGACTCTAATTTTACAGATTTTTTAAATTTATAATAATTGATAGAATAATATTGAAAAGGTGGAGATGAAAAATTTTTTTTTTTTTCTATATAATCAATATCACATGAACCATCATTAAACTCTATTTTTTTATTAAATTTAAGAAATTTATTATTTATGTATTTTAAATTTTTTTTTATTTCTTTGTGTACATATTCAAGCATTTTTTTCTAACCAAGAATTTAAAATTAATATAGATGATAATTGTTTTTCTAAAATTAATTCAGGTTTAATAAGGTATTTTCTTTTTGTTTTATTAAAAATTTCATAATTTAGTATGTTGAATATTAATGAATTTTTTTTAATTTTTTCTTCTATTAGTTTAATAAAAAAAACTTTATTTTTTTTATCTAAATAGTTTTGAAGTGCAATTTTTTTATGAATTTTTATTTTCGAATTATATTTAATATAATTCATTAATATTTTTTTGTTATCATATAGTTTAGAGTCTTTAAAATTAATAATTTGATAAAATAATTTATAAAAATCATTATTTAGATAAGGCACTCTAACTTCAAGACTATTATGCATACTTAATTGATCAGTTTTATATAAAGTGTAATTGGGCAACCAAGATAAAAAGTTTTTTAAATAAAGATCTTTATCAAAAAATTCCTCTTTTTTTTGATTGTTGTTAAAAAAATAGTCTGAGTTTACTAATTGCTTTTGTTCATCTAAAGAAAAAACTGATATTAAATTTTCAAAGTCTTGATTTAAATTAAATCCACTGTTTATAGCAGTTAAAAGTCTTCTTTTTCCTTGAGGCCCAAGTTTTCCTTGATATTTGAACATAAAATTCAATATTTCATGAGGTATTAAGGATAAACTTTTACATAATAGTCTACTTAAAGGAATTTTTTTTAATAATTTAATTTTTTTGATTAAATCAAAATAATAGTAGCCTCCAAATATTTCATCAGCTCCTTCTCCACTAAATGCAACTTTCACCTGTTTTGAAACGTTTTTCATTAAAAAATTTGTTGGAAAAATTACCAAGTCTGTAATTGGATTATCAAATGCTTCTATAGTTTCATCATAAATTTCTTCAAATGCCTCAATATCAAATCTACATACATTTATCTTTTTTGGATTTTCTAATGACACTATTTTGCTTTCATTAAACTTTGACTCTCCAAAATCCAATGTAAAAATTTTTTTTATTGAACTATCTAGTTTTTCATTCAGTAAATTTGAGTCAACACCACTAGAAAGCATAATACCAATATCTACATCACTCAAATTAAAACTTTCAATATCATTGTCAAAAAAATTTCCTAAAATTTTATTTAATTCTTCATTTCTACCTGATATTCCCTCAAAATTATTTTCTTTTATAAAAGTTTCTTTAAAAATTATATTATTTTTATATTTTATAATTTGACCTGGGTTTACTTGATATATGTTTTCAAAAATATGTTCCGAGTCTTTAACGTATCTTTTACTTAGTACAGATTGTAAATTTTTAAGATTTATTTTTCTTTTAAAAAAATCAAGAGTATAAATTGACTTTGCAGAAGAGGAGAAGTAGAGATTATTATTTAAAATTGAATAATAAAGAGGTTTTACTCCAAATCGGTCTCTACTCAAGATTAGATCACTGGTAGAAAGATCATAAATCGCAAAAGCAAACATTCCCTCAATTAAAGAAAAAAATTCTTCACCAAAAAACTTATACCCTGGTGCAATTAATTCGGTGTCACAATTTGTTTTAATTGAATATCCTTTCTTTAAAATTTTTTTTTTCAAAAATTCATAATTATAAATTTCACCATTAAATATAGTTACAAAATTTATATCATGATGAATGAAGGGCTGAGCGCCATTATTTAAATCCCTTATTGATAACCTCGTAGCAGCTAAATTTATATTATTCTTTGAAAATTTCCCTTCTTGATCAGGGCCTCTTCTCCTTATGTGTTTAATCATAGAGGAAAGGAACCTGTTATCTGATCCAGTATATCCACAAACACCACACATTGAATTTTTATTTATTTAGTTCTCTAAAATTAATCAGAATATTCTTATATTGTTCTAGATGATGGCCAAAAAATATAAGTATAAATGAAAAAATTAAAAATAAAAATGGCAAAAGATAGACAGGTTCACTGAATGAAAATATTAGTGAAATAATACTAAATAAAAAAGAGATGATACTTAGCGGATAAAAAATTATTTTATGTAAATTGCACCTTATAAATAGTACTGGAAATACATTAAAAATATATCTTATTTTAGAGCGTACCACTTTTGAATTTCCAAATTCTCTTTTTAACCATTTTGACTCTATTTCTTTTACCTTATATCCATTTTCTACAGCATCAATTATTGTCTCTTGAACATATGTGTGATCTCCAATAATTTTTAATTTTTTTACTACATCAGACTTCATAATTCTTATACCACCATGAGAATCAGTGATGTTCAAATTAGTTTTTGAGTTGATCATAAACCTCAGTAATTTAGTGCCGACATTATTCAATATTTTATAATCATACTTAATTAAGTCCTTTCTTAAAAATCTCGATCCTAAAATTAGATGGTTTTCTCCTTTTTCTATTTCTTTAAAAAAAACTTCAATCTCACTAAGGTCGACTTGACCATCACTATCAATAGAACAAATATATTCTGTATTAAATTTTAGTGCTTCTTTTAAACCAGAATACATAGCATATCCTAATCCAATATTCTTAGAGTTTAAAATTTTTACATTATTAAATTGTTTACAAATTTTATCTGTATTATCAGAAGAATCACTTGCTACTACTATTCCAACAGGAGCTGAGTCAATCTTTTTTGAAACTTCTATAATTTTTTTTATAACTTTTTCAATTGTATTTTCCTCATTTTTAGCTGGAAGTACGAAGGAAATCTTGGACGAAATCATTATTTCATACTATATATAAAAAAAATTTTGACAATTAATTTATGCAAATTGGAATTATAGGAATGGGTGTAGTAGGCAAAACCATTTTTAAAGCCTTCTTAAAACTTAACAATAAATGCTTTGGTATTGATAAACATAATACTTTTGAATTACCTAAATTAAAGAAATGTGAAATCATTTATATATGTTTGCCAACCAATCACACATCTAAAGGATTGAATATTAAATTAATAGATAAATATTTAGATAAACTAAATAAGATGAAATATAATGGAATAATAGCGATTAAATCCACTCTTAATCCAGGTGATACAGAAAAATTTATCAAAAAATACAAATTTCTTAAAAAAAAAATATGCTTTGTGCCCGAATTTTTAAGAGAGAGAAGTTCGTTCAAAGATTTTACAAAAAACCATGATTTATTATTAATTGGGACAGAAAACAAATCTAATTGCAATAAAATTATAAAAAATCATGGCAAATATCCAAAAAAAATTTCAATTATCAAAACGAAGGAGGCAGAATTAGTCAAAATTTATTCAAATGCATACAATGCAACTAGAATTGTATTTGCAAATTCTTTTTATGAGATATGTGAAAAACTAAATGCAGATTATTCAATTATTTTAAAAAATTATTTAATGAGAGAGATGTCTTCTGGAAAATATCTTGAATGTAGTAAAAATTTAAGAGGTTTTGGTGGAAAATGTTTGCCAAAAGATCTTTCTGCATTAGACGCTATATCCAAAAAGAAAGTATCGAAAGTTAAATTTTTCAGAGATATAATTCAACAAAATAAAAAATTTAAAATTACTATTAAAACTTAAATTAATTTGATGATTTAATTCTTATTTTTTTCGGGATGAAAAAAAAATTAAGAATATTTTTACTTCTTCTGAACTCAAAAAATTTTAATTTTACTAAATTTGAATTAAAAAAATAATAACACTCATAGCTTTTTTCTATATTTTTTAAAAAATTTAAAATCTTAATTATATCCTTATTATTTTCAATCATTAGTATTGTAGATTTTTTAATATTTGGAGTTAAAGCTTTTAAAATTTTATAAAAATCTGTTTCACAATCAACTTTAATAAAGTCAAATTTTTTATTACTTTTTTTAAATTCAATTTTTTGTTTTGAAAACTCTATTTTATTTACGTTAAATAGAGATTTAAAGTTATTTTTAATTTCCAAGATATTTAATCCAGAAAAATTATCAAAGATAAAATTTCTATATTTTGGTATTAAAATAAAATTTTTATTATTATTAATTCCATATGCAAAATTATAAACTTTTAAACTTGGATAATATCTCTCCAATTTTTTACAATATATATAATTTCTAAAATTAGGTTCGTATGTCTCAACCTCAATATTTTTTGACATCTTATAAAATGAAACTATACTTTCCCCGTAACCGCCACCAATATCTAAAATTTTTAACTTTCTATTACTATTAATCTTTTTAATAATATTGTAATCAAACTCGTGAGGCAATAAAATTTTTTTAATGAAATGAGGTAAATTCTTAAAAGTAAAATTTAAAAATATAAATAAATATATATTTTTTTTTATGTAAGATTTAAAACTTTCATTAAATAAAAAAAACATTAAGTTTTATGAATTCTTAAAATTTTTTTGTTTTCTAATATAAGAAATATAAATTAGATACATCAAAGAGAATATTACAGCTATTTTAATAAATATAAAGCGGTTACTGGAATAATTTACAATAATTTGATTATTCTTTTTTATATTTTTAATTTTAAATTTTTTATATAGAAGATTTTCATTATATTTTTGATTGTAATAATCAATAAATGGTAAAACTATATTTACATCATTATTATTTAGATTTATTACCTCGATTTTACTGTCTGAAATTTTATTAATAAGAATTTTATTATTAACATTAAATTTATTCTTATCTTTAACTAAACAATCGACTATAGAATATCCCTGACAAGATTTTAGGTTATTTAAACTACTTAAAGTATATTGATTTCCAAAATTTTGATTTTCAAAAATTATAAGTGATTTATCATCAAAATAAAATTTTTTTATTTTTTTAAAATTAGATAAATTAATTTCTAATAACTCTTTTTCATAAATAAATAAGTATTTTATCTGATAAAAATTCATCAGAAATTTATTTTCTATCTCATTATTTAATGGAAATAACTGATCATGTAATTTTAGTTTGGGTTTTCTGATATTATTGCTTGGATTATTCTTTAGGTGAACATTTAATACAGCTAATTTGTATTTAGTAAAGTCCTTTGGTGTAAAAATGTCATTTTCTTTGTAATACAAATTTCTTCTATTATTAATATCCTTATACACTTTCTCACTTAAATAAATTCTGAAAAATCTTTTATCTTTAGAAATGGAACTTAAATAATTTTTTAATTCATTAGAATATTTTTTCTGTAAATTGTTTAAGTTGTATGAAACATCATTAATTTTTAAAATTCTGAAAGACTCCACGAGCATCATAAGGTTCGAAATAAAAAATAGTGCTAAGCAAATATTACTAAACCTAAAATAAATTTTTTTGTTTAAAATTAACACAAAAATGAATAAAAAAATAATGTTCATATAATCTCTTAAAAAAATTGAATAATTACCTATTGGTAATGAATTAATAAAAATTAAAATGATAAAGCTCAAAATATAAATTTTATCTAAGTTAAAAATAAATTTAGATTTTTTTTTAAATAGTAGGATTAATGAGAAAAAGAAACCAAATATAAGTTGAGGTCCATAGCCTAAAATTTTACTGTGAAAATACATATAATTATTTGCTAAGTTAAGATTAAAAAAATAATCACAGATCCTAAAAAAGAAATTAATAGGATACAATAAAGATTTAGTTATATCCTCAAAAATTGGCTTTGGTAATTTTAAATCAGGGTATGTAGAATATATATCAATAAAATTAAAAATATTTGGAACGCATACAACTAGGCATATAAGAAAAGGAATAATTAAAATTTTAACATTAAATTTATAATAATTTATGTTAAAAATAACTATTAAAAATAAAAAAATTGTTGAAAAAAGAACATATGCCAAATGTCCATTCAAAAACCCTATTAAAAAAAAAATAGTTAACTTATTTAAAGAATTGGTTTGTTTGCTGAATTTAAATTTAATTAAATAAAATAGTTTTGCAAAAAAGATAGAATACAAGGTGTGTAGTGATATCCAATCATCAATATAGTTATATGCAAAATTAGCTAAACAGATTACAAGTATTGCGTTTACAAAAAAATTATATTTATATTTATTTGAAATCCCCAATAATTTTGAAATTCTTAAAAAAAAATAATATTGAATAAAAATATTTAGTATGAATGTACTAAAAATAAATAGCTCATAACTAAATGCAAATATACTAGTTGGATAAAAAAATAAACCTTGACCTATTGGCATTGTAGCGCCGAGACCTATTTTGTTATCATAATTTGAAAAAAAATTTATAAAATTTGAGTAAAAGTATTTTACACTATAAAATCCTTGATTATATTCTTCATAATCATTTGTATCGTAAATGAAAATTGGAATACTTATAACCAGCAACCAAAGAAAATATGAGATATGTTTTTTTAAGAATTGATTATAAGCTATCATTATATATTTAATCTTATTTTAACTTTTAATGTAAATAATTTAAACTTATATGAAAGATATATCAGTCATAGTCCCTTATTATAATGATAATAAATTAAGATATTGTCTAAAAAAATTATTTCTCGAATATAATAAGTTAGGAGAGAATAAAAAAAAAGTAATTGAAATAATTTTGATTAATGATGGATCAAAAAAAATAAATTATATAAATTTTAATCGAAATATAAAAATTATTAACAAAAAAAATGAGGGAGTTGGTAAAGCTAGAAATGTAGGATTAAAACTTGCAAAAAAAAAATACGTATTATTTATTGACTCTGATATTTTGATTCCTGATAATTTTTTTTTAAAAATTGGTTATATAATAAAAAATAAAAATAAAAAAATTTTTTATTTTCCACAAAAGTATATACCTGCAGACAATAATCCAAATTTGTTTCAAAAATATTTATCTATATCGTGGTTTATTAATCAAACTAAAGATTTTAAATCAAAAGAAATGATCACATCTTTTTGTTTGTTGGCTGAAAAAGAATATTTTTTAAGACTTGGAGGATTTGGAGAAAAGTTTAAGAAATCAGGTGGAGAAGAGTTCGAATTAGTTTCAAAAATTAAAAGCCGCTATATAAAAGTATGTGACTTATATTGTTATCATTTTCAAGATAAATTTTTTGTAAGGCTTAAAAAATTATTTTTAAGATCCTTAAATTTTAGAAAAGTCATAATTAAAAATAAGGGATTTTCAGTTTCAACTAAATCTAATTTCTTTTATAGAATTTTGATATCTTTATTGATAATTTTATCATTTTTAGGATCAATATTATTTTACAAAATTTTTTATATTTTACTGATAAACATCATCTTATTCGTATTTATTGAAAATAAATTCTTTATATTTTTAACTAAAAAAAGATTTTATAATTTAATATTTGTATCTTTTTTCTTTAAAATAATAGAAAATGTTATAATCATGTTTGGTATTTTTCTTAGTTATATAAAAAAATGATAAAAGATTTTAAATTTTTATTTGAAACAAAACCAACATATTTAATTTTTTGGATTGAACAACTTTGCAACTTTACATGTGAGCATTGCTTTAATTATCTTGAAAATAAAAAAAAAAGAAACAATTTGAATTTAGATGAAATTGAAAAAATTTCAAAAAACCTAGGTCATATAAAATACATTACTCTTGCTGGTGGTGAGCCTATGATACGAAATGATGTTTTTGAAATCATTAATATTTTCAAAAAAAATAATGATTTGCATATGGTAAATATTGTTACTAATGGTTGGTTCGTAGATAAAATTGAAAAATTGTCAAATGAAGTTTTAGACAAAATCCCCGATCTAAATATCAATTTTGGAATTTCAATTGATGGACTAGAGGAAAAACATGATTTTATTCGTCAAAAAAAAGGTAGTTTTAAGAAATGTTGTGAAACGTTAGAATTGTTGAAAAAAATATCTTCCAAAAGAAAAAGTAGTAAACTAACATTTAATGTAAATGGCGTTTATACAGCAATGAATGCAGACAACATAAATGCTACGGCAGATTATTTTATTAAAGAATTGAAAGTACCTTATACGATTTGTTTAGTTAGAGGTGAAGATATACAAAATAATGATTATAAAAAAGTAAATGTAGATCATTATTATCAAACTTATAAAAAAATAATGCAAGATAATGAAAAAGTATTTTCTAATAATTATCCATATAAAAATATTAGGCTTGCAGTTGAAGACGTTATGACTGAAATTAATTTGAATAGTGCGAAGTACAATGAAGCAACTTTACCGTGTAAGGCTGGAAAAAAGGGATTTGTACTAAATTCTTCTGGAGATATGTTGCTTTGTGAGCTTTTAAATATTCACCTAGGTAATTTAAGAGATTATGATTATGATCCGATTAAGATTTTAAAAAATCATAATTCAAAACAACATATAGAAAAAATCGAAAGGGATAAATGTCATTGTACTTGGGAATGCTTCCAGAGAATGAATATTGTACATTCACCAAAGATTTATCCGAAGGTTGGAGTTTCTTATTTAAAAAGAAAACTTTTATCAAGATCCTAAATTTTTTTCAGTGCATAAATCAAGCCAATTGAGCTATTAGTACTGGTCAGCTACACGCATCACTGCGCTTCCACATCCAGCCTATCAACGTGGTGGT
>MDTD01032477.1_pt1 | contig 44581 bp, 43 predicted proteins | sample 811221 | NCBI WGS metagenome assembly MDTD01 (sample SAMN05326646, study PRJNA326480) | marine metagenome | isolation source: seawater | place: Pacific Ocean: South West | collected 2011 | reverse complement strand
GGCTGATCATCCTCTCAGACCAGCTACGGATCGTCGCCTTGGTAGGCCTTTACCCCACCAACTAGCTAATCCGACATAGGCTCATCCAATAGCGCAAGGTCCGAAGATCCCCTGCTTTCCCCCGTAGGGCGTATGCGGTATTAATCCGGGTTTCCCCGGGCTATCCCCCACTACTGGGCAGATTCCTATGCATTACTCACCCGTCCGCCGCTCGTCAGCAGGGAGCAAGCTCCCCCTGTTACCGCTCGACTTGCATGTGTTAAGCCTGCCGCCAGCGTTCAATCTGAGCCATGATCAAACTCTTCAGTTTAAATCATACTGAAACCCAAAGGTTCCAAAATCATGCTCAAGACAAAACTCAATCTCGACGAGTCACTGTCCTGATATTTCGTGTCCGAAATACCTCGGCCAGCGCCCACACGAATTACTTGGTTAACTTTTTAAAGAGCGTTGAGCCTCTGCTCAATCAAGGCCGCGTATTCTACCGCGAATCCCGACCTTGTCAACCGTTTGTTTTCAGCAGCTTCGAAACTCTCAAAACCACCAAATCTCATCCGGCTTACTGCTTCAATCGAGGCGCGCATTCTACTCCGAACCGCTACCTTGTCAACCCCTCCCGGAAACTTTTTATCAACCGTTTCCCAAGAAAGTTCAAGCAGTTACCTCCCCCGGCTCCGGCCCTCAGGACCGTCCCCGTCAGAAGTGGTGCGCATTCTACAGCCCCACGGAAAACTGTCAACGGCCTGCGAGAAAAAAATTTATTTTTTCTTCTCGGAGGCCCATTTTCCGACCACTCCGGTCAGGAAACGATCAAAACCCGTGCCACTTTCTTCTTGCCCGCCTGAATGACACAGTCATCACCCGCGACAAAGGCGCGCTCTCCCTCGAACTTCCGGCCATCGACATAGACCGCACCACGCGCCAGGACATCCCGGGCGGCGGCAGCGTTCTTAACCAGGCCGGCCAGCCGGAGAACCGCGGTGATCGGCAGCTCCGCCTGCCCTTCCAGGGAGACCCTGACTTCGGGGACATTCTCCGGAATTTCGCCCAGCGCGACCCGATTGCCCGCCGACTTATGGGCGGTACGCGCCGCCTCCGCGCCATGGAAGCGCGTAATGATTTCTTCCGCCAGGAGTTTCTTGTAGTCCTGTGGATTGGCGCCCTCGGCTACCGCCTTGCGGAACGCCTCCACTTCTTCAATAGGGCGAAAGCTGAGCAGTTCGAAGTAACGCCAAATCAGCTCGTCTGGCATCGACAGTAGCTTGCCGTACATTTCCCCCGGAGCATCGTTGACCCCAACATAGTTGCCTAGCGACTTGGACATCTTCTGGACACCGTCCAGCCCTTCGAGGATCGGCATGGTAAGGATGACCTGAGGCTCTTGGCCGTAATGCTTTTGCAGAATACGCCCCATCAGCAGGTTGAACTTCTGATCGGTCCCCCCCAGTTCCACGTCCGCCTCAAGCGCCACCGAGTCATACCCCTGCACCAGCGGGTAGAGGAACTCATGGATAGCGATGGGCTGCTCGGCGCGATAGCGCTTGGTGAAATCATCCCGCTCCAACATGCGCGCCACGGTGTATTGGCCGGCCAGCTTGATCATGTCGGCGGCGGTCATCTGGCTCATCCATTCGGAGTTGAAAACAACCCGGGTCTTTTCCGGATCCAGAATCTTGAACACCTGCTCCTTATAGGTCACCGCGTTCTGCCGCACCTGTTCTTCCGTCAACGGCGGTCGGGTAGCGCTTTTACCGGTCGGATCACCGATCATGCCGGTAAAGTCACCAATGAGGAAAATGACCTCGTGCCCCAGGTCCTGGAACTGCCGCAGTTTGTTGATGAGCACCGTGTGCCCGAGGTGAAGATCTGGCGCTGTGGGATCAAACCCGGCCTTGATCCGGAGCGGGCGCCCCTGCTTGAGCTTCTCGACCAGCTCCTCCTCCGGAATCAGCTCGTCAACACCTCGCTTGATGATGGCCAGTGCTTCATCGATCGATGCCATGAACAACACGTCCCCGCTTCTGTAGTGATGGATTCAGACCGTTACAGACCTCAACAAAAGAAATCTGTGCGTTACCCGCTCGATTGTTAAAGTGGGATATCCCGCTCGCACTCGCCGGTGCGAAGGCGGCGTATTATAGCAATCGCGCCAGGAGAAATCCGGAGGTTGGAACAGCAACCGTAATGTTCCACGCTGTCCCGTTTACGCTTTATACGGTAACCTGTTGGTCTATAGTTGAACAACAGCTTTAATAAGGTGGCCCAAGCCGCCGGAATACCGATCAAAACGGGTACCAGACGTGCTGAAAATGTTTCCCAAGACCCACATCACCATAGCCGCAGTCGCCGGCGTGATGGTGACTGCCGCGGCGCTGATGAGCCCAAGCAGCAATGTTGAGGCCAAACGCATCTCCTACGCGCTGGACCTGGAACAGGGCACCCTGGCCGTTTCTGAGCTCATTGAAGGCAGTGGCGCCAGCGGCGGCCCTCTCGCGACACTCGAGCCGCAGAGCCCGGCAGCCGTCATCCCTGCCCGGGGTAAGATCACCGAGCCGGAGCTGCAGTGGCAGGCATTCGAGATCCGGTCCGGCGACACCCTCTCCACCCTGTTCAAAAAGGCCGGGTTCAACGACCGCATCATGCTTTCCGTGATTCACGGTGACGGTGAGGCTGAAAAGCTTCAGCGTCTCTACGCGGGCGAAACCATCCGCTTCGCCACCGACAGTCTGGGCGATCTGGCTGCCGTGGAGTTGCAACGCAACCGTCTGGAAACGCTGAAGATCCAGCGTACGGAAGACGGCTTTCAGGGGCAGACCCACCTCCGTGAGCCCGAAGCCCGTCCCGCCTTCGCGGCCGGAGAAATCGACGGTTCACTTTATCTCGCCGCCCGCGAGGCCGGGCTGGATGATCGCCTGACCATGGAGCTGGCCGGCATTTTCGGCTGGGATATCGACTTTGTGTACGATGTCCGCAAGGGCGACCGGTTCGAAGTGCTCTACGAAGCCTTGTATCTGGATGGCGAACGGTTTGGCACCGGCCGCATCCTGTCGGCCCGATTCGTCAATCAGGGCGAGGAGAACGTGGCGATTCTCTATACCGACAGCCAAGGAGAGAGCGACTACTACACTCCCACAGGCAAAAGCATGCGCAAGGCCTTCCTGCGCACCCCCATCAACGCCCGGATCTCCTCGCCGTTCAACCTTCAGCGCCGGCATCCGGTGCTGAACGTGGTTCGCCCCCACGAAGGTACCGACTACGCCGCGCCCCCAGGGACGCCGATCAAGGCCGCAGGCAGTGGCCGTGTGCGTTTCGCCGGGTGGAAAGGCGGCTATGGCCGTGCCGTCGTACTGCAACACGGCGACAACATCACCACGCTCTACGCCCACATGAGCCGGATCGGCAAGGGCATCAAGAGCGGGGTCAAGGTCAAACAGGGGCAGACCATCGGCTATGTGGGCTCGTCCGGCCTGGCCACCGGCCCTCATCTGCACTACGAATTTCGGGTCAATGGCGCCCCCAAGAACTCCCGCACCGTGAAGCTTCCGGATGCCAAACCGATCCCGGCATCGGAAATGTCCCGGTTCAAGCAGGTGACCGGACAGCGGATCGCCCAATTCGACCGTTTCCGGGAAAGCAACCAGCGCGTTGCCCTGGCTGGAAACGAGTAGTCCCATGGCTGCCTGGCTCGGGCTTATGTCCGGCACCAGTATGGACAGTGTTGACGCGGTGCTGGTTTCGTTCCGCGACGGCCAAGTGGAGATGCACGGGAGCCACGCCCAGTCCTACCCCACCGATCTGCGCCAGCGGCTGCTGCTGGCCAGCCAGAACCAGGCCACACCGGATGACCTGGGGGAGCTGGATACCCGGGTCGGCCAGCTATTCGCAAGCGCCGCCCAGGCGGTCATTGCCAAAGCGGGCCTCGCGCCGGAGCAGATTCGTGCCATCGGCAGTCATGGCCAGACCCTACGCCACCAGCCGACAGGGTCAGCCCCTTTTTCCCTTCAGATCGGCAACCCCGCCATCATTGCTGAGGCTTGCGGCATTCTCACTGTCGCGGATTTCCGTCGCCGCGACGTGGCCGCCGGCGGCCAGGGTGCGCCGCTGGTTCCCGCTTTTCACCAGGCCTTCTTTGGTTCCCGGTCTGAAAACCGCTGCATTCTGAACCTCGGCGGTATCGCCAACATCACCTGGCTGCCGGCCGACGTTCATGCCACCGTGTTCGGTTTCGACACCGGGCCGGCCAACGCCCTACTCGACGCCTGGTGCCAGCACCAGACCGGTCGGGCCTATGATGCGGACGGCCACTGGGCGGCCGAGGGAACGGTCGACGAAGCGCTGCTGGAGGACATGCTGTCCGATGCCTATTTCGATCGCCCCGCCCCCAAGAGTACGGGCAAGGAGCGGTTCAATCTGGACTGGCTAAAAACCGTTCTGACCCGGCACCCCGGGCTGGCCCCAGAGGATGTTCAACGCACCTTATTGGAGCTGACGGCCCAGTCGATCGCCCGGCAGCTGCCGGAGCCGGGGGCAGATACCGTGTATGTCTGCGGTGGCGGCACCCGGAATCCGCTGCTGATGGCGGCGCTGGCCCGAGCCCTGGCACCCGCGCGCTTGGCGTCCACCGAGGCACTGGGGCTGGCGCCGGAATGGGTGGAACCCGTGGCCTTTGCCTGGCTGGCCAAACAGGCCGTGGAAGGGAAGCCCGGCAATTTGCCGGAAGTGACCGGGGCACGAGGGCCGAGAATTTTGGGCGCCCTGTACCCCGCCTAAGCAGGGTGTCGGGATTCAGATGGAGAAGGAGCTCCCGCAGCCACAGGTCGACTTGGCGTTGGGGTTCTGGACGACGAACTGGGATCCTTGCAGTCCCTCCTGGTACTCGATGGTCGCTCCAACCAAATACTGATAGCTCATGGAGTCCACCAGCAGCGTGACCCCGTCACGCTCAATGGCGGTATCGTCCTCCTCCTGATTCTCATCGAAGGAAAACCCGTACTGGAACCCCGAACAGCCTCCGCCTGTCACGAACACGCGGAGTTTGAGGTCGGGATTACCCTCCTCCTCAATAAGCTCACGTACTTTGGCGACGGCGCTGTCACTGAAGAACAGCGGTGTGGGCGCCTGTTGCTGAACAACTGTCAAGCTTGCCTCCGGAAGTGTGACCCGCGACGACGGAATTATGGTATTCCTGACCAAAACAATCAACTATTCTATTGGGCCCCCGCCTCGCCAGCGCCTTCCCCGGCCTTGTCTGTCGCCGGTTCCGGCACCTTGGGCGAGTCCTTACCCAGCAGCCCCACCGGCTCCTTCTGGTGCACCAGGTTGCCGTTCACGGTGGCCCCCATCGCCATTTCGATCAGGTTGTAGTAAACGTTGCCATTAATGGCGGCTTTTTCCGCCAGTTCAAGGTGGGCCGAGGCGTAGACATCACCGTTGACGGTGCCATTGATGATCACATGCGGGGCAACGATGTCCCCGGTGATCTCTCCCACCTCCGACAGCCGCAGCACGGCATCACTGCCCTCCTCCGCGACCACCCGGCCACGAACCCGGCCGTCGATGTGCAGGCCGCCCGAGAAGTTGATGTCACCGGCCACCGAAGTCCTGGACGAAATCAGGGTGTCGAAGTGGCCCGTGGTGCGACGAGTCTTCTGCTTTTTCTTGCCAAGCATGTCAGCTCTCCGTTAATTCATCCCAGTCAAAGGTTCGTTCCGCCTGCGAGGACTTACGGCCCTGGGCCTGGGCGACCACTTGCACTTCCAACGGTTCAAACCCTTCGGGAAGCACCAGGGTACCCTCCACATTCTGGAAAAACCGGAAGCGGAACTTGATGCCCAGGTCATCGATGTCCTGAGACAGGTCACGTAGGGCGATGACTTCTTTTTCTTCGTCGCGCATGCCGATGACGTTGACCGCCACGACACCGGAAATATAGCTTTTGTTGTTACCCACCTGAGTGAGGACGAGCTTGAACTTCCAGGCGCCGGATGGATGGTCGGGAGACAGGGCCAGGCTGTCCACCTGCAGCCCTTTGCTGACCTCCGACGGCGCCATGATGTTTTTATAGAAAGTCAGGTCGGATTTCAGTGACGAAATCCGGGTTTCCAGTTCGACAATGGTCCGGCGGGCCTCGTTCATGGCTTGTTGATCAATCGCCCGCCCCCGTTCCAGGTTGACCAGCTGCTGACGCGCCTCGCGATATTGCCCGCGCAGGGTCTCCAGCTCGTCTTCCAGCACCTCGTTGGAGGCCTGGACGCTGGAAAAGCGAAAACCGCCCTTGGCCAACCCCGCAGTGTAGCCAGCCGCGGCGGCGACGACCGTGAACGCGACCAGGATCAGGGTCCGGCGGATTTTGTAGCCCGGCCGGTGGCGAATGACCACATATTCCTCGGCCGGCCGGCGCCGTTCGCTCACCACCGCCCCCTCACGGCAGCAGCGCCGGCGCACCCAGGCCGGCGGCTTCGTCGAATCCGAACATGATGTTCATGTTCTGCACCGCCTGTCCCGCAGCGCCCTTGACCAAGTTGTCGATGACCGAGGACACGATCACCACCGGACTGTCCTCCTGCCGGTGCAGGGCCATGCGACAGACGTTTGCACCCCGCACACTGCGGGTTTCCGGGTGACTGCCGGCGGGCATGACGTCAACAAAGGGCTCGTCGCGGTAACGGGATTCATACAGGGCCTGCAGACGGTCGAAGGCCGACGGGTCGTTCAGTTCGGCGTACAGCGTGGCCTCGATGCCGCGGATCATCGGCACCAGGTGCGGTACGAAGGTGACCCGGACCGGTTGCCCCGCCGCGGCGGTCAGGCCCTGACGGATTTCCGGCAAATGGCGGTGGCCGGAGGCGCCATACGCCTTGAAACTCTCGCCGATCTCACCATGCAGCATACCAACCTTGCCCTGGCGGCCGGCCCCGCTGGCACCGGACTTGGCATCGGCGATCAGGTGACCGGGGTCCACCAGTCCCTGCTCCAGCAGCGGCAGGAACCCCAATTGGACGGCGGTGGGGTAGCAGCCGGGGTTGGCCACCAGCTGGGCCTTCCGGATCGACTCCCGCGCCACTTCGGGCAGGCCGTAGACCGCCTGTTCCACCCACTCCGGCGACTCATGGGCCATGCCGTACCAACGTGCCCAGGTGTCCAGATCCTTGAGCCGGAAGTCCGCGGACAGATCCACCACCCGAACCCCCGCAGCCATCAGTTCCGGCACCCTGCGCATGGCCACTCCGTGGGGTGTGGCGAAGAACACCAGGTCGCAGGCCTTGAGCACCTTAGGGTCGGGCTCGGAGAAGGCGAGGTCGAAGTATCCCCGCAGGTTGGGGTAGAGCTCCGCGACAGGCAGGCCGGCCTCCGATCGGGAAGTGATGCAATGAACGCTGACCTGCGGGTGAACCGCGAGGATTCTCAACAATTCCACACCGGTGTATCCAGTACCGCCAACGATGCCGACTTTAATCACCCTGCCCTCCCGTCATATGGTTTCCGTCTGTCGAGGTTGACGCCGTAGTCTACCATGATAAACCAGGGACTTATTGCAGCATCCCGGACGACGACTAAAATGGATGCCCGCCCCTCGTTGGGCGACCACCACACGGAAACCGGAATCCCCGCCTCATGCAGACGTTCTGGCAAAAGATGAGTGAAAACCTGATTGCCGTCTTTCGGCGCAGGCTGTCAGGGGTGGATGCACTGCCGCAGCTGGCCGTGCTGGGACTGCTGTCCGGCCTGATCACCGGCGGTGTCATCCTGCTGTTCCGGCTCGCCATCGAGTGGCCTCTGGAATACTTTCTGCCCGGCACCGGTTCCGAATCCTTCGAATCGCTCAGCCTGATCACCCGCGCCCTGCTGCCCCTGGCGGGGGCCGTTGGCCTGGGCATCATGCTGCACCGGCTGGCGACACACGACCGCAAGGTCGGCATTGTCCATGTCATGGAGCGCCTGAACTACCACCAGGGATACATATCCCTGCGCAGTGCCGTGGTGCAATTTGTCTGCGGCGTCACCACCGTGGTGACCGGCCAGTCCGCCGGCCGGGAGGGGCCAGCGGTGCACCTGGGCGCGGCCTTTTCCAGCCTGATGGGACAATGGATGCGGCTGCCCAACAACAGCATCCGTACGCTGGTGGCCTGCGGCTGTGCCGCCGCCATTTCCGCCTCGTTCAACACCCCCATTTCCGGGGTGCTGTTCGCCATGGAAGTGGTCATGATGGAATACACCATCGCCGCGTTCACCCCGATCATCCTGGCGGCGGTGAGCGCGGCCATCGTGCTGCAGGCCGTCTACGGTTCCGAGCCGGCGTTCAGCGTGCCGGCGCTGACCATGAACTCCCTGCTGGAAATCCCCTGGATCCTGGTGATCGCTGTCATCATCGGTATCGCGGCCGCCCTGTTCATCCAGCTGGTTGATACCATGGGGCGATTTCACCACCATCCAGTCATGCTGCGGGTCGCCGGTGCGGGGCTGCTGATGGTGCCGTTCGCGGTTTTCGTACCCGAAACCATGGGCATCGGCTACGACACGGTAAATGCCACGATCAACGGTCAACTGGGCTTTTGGCTGTTACTGACGGCGGCGCTCGCGAAACTGCTGATCACCGCCCTGACCATCGGCCTTGGCATGCCCAGCGGCGTCATCGGCCCCACCCTGTTCACGGGCGCGACATTGGGCGGCGCATTGGGGTTGGTGGGGGCTCACATCGCGCCGGATACCGCCTCCTCGGTGGGTTTCTACGCCATGCTGGGCATGGGGGCCATGATGGGCGCCGTGCTCCAGGCGCCATTGGCCGCGCTCATGGCCGTGATGGAACTGACCCGCAACCCCAACATCATCCTGCCCGCGATGCTGATCATCACCACCGCCAGCCTGGTCACCAGCGAAGCCTTCGGCAAGAAGTCCCTGTTCCTGACCATTCTCAAGAGCCAGGGCCTCAGCTACCAGAGTTCACCGGTCATCCAGGCATTGCGACGGGTCTCGGTGGGCGCCATCATGGACCGCAACATCCTGCGCACCGAACGCCACCTGACGCCGGACGAAGCCAGAAAGGTGCTGAAAGCGGAGCCTAAGTGGCTGATCGTCGAGGGCAGCAACGGTCCCACGGCACTCCTGCCGGCGGTGGACCTCGCCCGTTTCCTGGAGGACACCGACGCCCTGGTGCGGGAAGGTGACACCGAACCACCGGAGTCCATCGACCTAATGGATATCCCGGCTAACCGCCGCGACGTGGCACCGGTACAATACCAGGCCACGCTCGAGGAAGCGCTCCAGGCGTTCGACGCCAGCAACGCCGAAGCACTCTATGTCCAGCGACAGGTGGCACCGATGATCCAGCGGATCTACGGCGTGGTCCTGAAGTCCGACATCGAGAATTACTATCAATACCGACGGAGTTGACACATGCTGTGGGTGAAGGCTTTCCACATCATTGCCATGGTTTGCTGGTTCGCCGGCCTGTTCTATCTGCCCCGCCTGTTCGTCTACCACGCGGCCTGCGAGGACGAGCCCGGCCGTGAACGGTTCAAGGTCATGGAGCGGAAGCTGTACCGGGGCATCACCACGCCGTCGATGATCGCCACGGTGGCACTGGGGCTCTGGCTGATCAGCTACAATGTCACCGGCTACCTCAGCCAAGGCTGGCTGCATGCCAAGCTGGTTCTGGTGGCGCTGCTCATCGCTTACCACATCTATTGCGGGCACCTGGTCCGGGTTTTCCGGGACGACCGCAACACCCGCAGCCACGTGTTCTACCGCTGGTTCAACGAATTGCCGGTACTGGTGCTGCTTTCGGTGGTAATCCTGGCTGTCGTCAAACCGTTCTAAGGAGTGTGACCATCAGACGCTACACCCGCCCCCACGTACTTGTCCTGTCTGGACTGGACCCCTCCGGCGGCGCCGGCATCCAGGCGGACATCCAGGCCATCACGGCCCTGGGCTGCCACCCCTTGCCGGTGGTGACCTGCCTGACCGTACAGGACACCCGCAATGTTTACCAAGCGGAGCCGGTGGCGGCGGAACTGGTCCGCCGCCAGCTCGAGTGCGTGGCCGCCGATGTCCCAATCCACGCCATCAAGACCGGAGCCCTTGGCACCGCCGATATCGTCGACGTTCTGGTGGCGTTTGCCCAGACCCGGTCGGGCATTCCCCTGATCGCCGATCCGGTGATCAAGGCCGCCGGCGGCGGCGACCTGGCCGATGCCGCGCTGGTAGAGGCGATGAAATCGCGCCTGTTTCCGCGGGCGGAAATCATCACGCCCAACGGCATCGAGCTGGCCATGCTCGGTGGCAGCGACGACCCGGAAACGGCCGCGCAAGCACTGCTGGCCCAGGGGTGTACCTCCGTTCTGGTGACCGGAGGGCACGGCACCGGGCTGCACATCATCAACACCCTATACAACCATGGCCCGCGCCCCATGCAATGGGAGATCGAGCGCATTGGCGGTGAGTATCACGGCACTGGCTGTACCCTGGCCGCCGCCATCGCGGCGGGGCGGGCTCTCGGCCTGTCGCCAAGAGCCGCCATTTCCCAGGCCCAGAACTACGTGCACCGGACCATCCTCCATGCTCTGGAGGTCGGCCAGGGACAACCGGTGCCCGACCGGGGAATTCCATGGGAGCGCTAGCCAAGGGTCTGAAACCCGGACTGTATGCCATCACCGATGCCCGCCTGACACCGGACGATCGCTTGGTGTCCTGTGTCGAGGCGGCGTTGCGGGGGGGCGCGGTTCTGGTGCAGTATCGCGACAAGTCCGCCAGCGCCCGTGAGCGGCTACGCCAGGCCACCGAACTGCAGGCGGTCTGCCGTAACGCCGGGGTCCCCCTGATCATCAACGACGATCCCGAGCTCGCCCGACGCGTTGGCGCCGCCGGCGCTCATCTTGGCCAGCGGGACGGCTCGCTGGCCGAAGCCCGGCGCCTGCTGGGCGAAGACGCCATTCTGGGGGCCACCTGCCATGCCCGTCTGGACTTGGCCCATCAGGCAGTGGCCCAGGGCGCGGACTACCTCGCCTTCGGGCGCTTCCACCGGTCCGCAACCAAACCCGAGGCGCCCGCTGCGCCGCGGTCGGTGCTGACCCATGCCCGACACCTGGGCCGCCCCGTCACGGCCATCGGCGGCATTACCCTGGCCAATGCCAGACCGCTGATTGAGGCCGGCGCCGACCTGCTGGCGGTGGTCGGCGGCTTGTTCGGGGGCACCCCGGAGCAGATCGAAGCAACCGCCCGGGCCTTTCAGCAGCTGTTTACCGAACATCATCCATCGTGTTTATCCCAGTCCACAGGAGCCCAACCATGACGCAGTCCGAAACCCTGTTCGAACAGGCCCAGAAATACATCCCCGGTGGCGTCAACTCACCGGTGCGAGCCTTTCGCGGTGTGGGTGGCACCCCTATTTTCTTCAAGCACGCCGAAGGCGCCTATCTCTATGACGAGGACGATCGCCGCTACATTGATTATGTGGGCTCCTGGGGCCCCATGATCCTGGGCCATTCCGATCCCAGAATCCGCCAGGTCCTGCACGCCCAGGTGGATCTCGGAGTCGGCTACGGTGCCCCGACCGCCATCGAAACCGACATGGCGAAAAAGGTGTGCGAGCTGGTTCCCTCCATTGAACTGGTGCGCATGGTGAACTCGGGCACCGAGGCCACCATGAGCGCCATCCGACTGGCCCGCGGCTATACCGGGCGCGACAAGATTGTGAAATTTGAGGGCTGTTACCACGGCCACGTGGACTCCCTGCTGGTGAAGGCAGGCTCCGGTGCCCTTACCCTGGGCGTGCCCAATTCCCCGGGCATTCCAGCCAGCCTGGCGGAGCACACCCTGACGCTGACCTACAACGACATCAGCGGGGTCCGCGAGGTGTTCGACCGGATGGGAGACCAGATTGCCGCGATCATTGTGGAGCCGGTGGCGGGCAATATGAACTGCATCCCCCCCGTACCGGGTTTCCTGGAAACCCTGCGGGAGGTGTGCGACGCACACGGCAGCGTGCTGATTTTCGACGAAGTCATGACCGGCTTCCGGGTGTCCCTGGGCGGCGCCCAGGGCTTCTATGGCATCACCCCGGACCTGACCGCCCTGGGCAAGGTCATTGGCGGTGGGCTGCCGGTAGGCGCCTTTGGCGGCAAACGGGACATCATGGAGCAGATCGCACCGCTCGGGCCCGTGTACCAGGCCGGAACCCTCAGCGGCAACCCGCTGGCCATGGCCGCAGGCCTGGCCACCCTGAACGCCATTTCCGAGCCCGGCTTCCACGACCGGCTGACGGCCAAGACCCAGCAACTCTGCGAGGGCCTGAAGCAGGCCGCGGACGAAGCCGGCATCCCTCTGACGGTGCAACGCGCCGGCGCCATGTTCGGGCTGTTCTTCACCGACGCTCCCAGCGTCACCACCTTCGACCAAGTCATGGCCTGCGACGTGGAACGTTTTAAGGCCTTTTTCCAGGGCATGCTGAAGGAGGGCATCTACCTGGCACCTTCGGCGTTCGAGGCCGGTTTTGTCAGCGCAGCCCTGTCCAGCCAGGACATCGAAGCCACCGTGAACGCCGCCAGAACGGTCCTCGCTACCCTGTAAAGCGGTCCGTCAAAGCATGACCTCCAGTGTCAGGGCAAGCACATGGCGCTGGAAGTCATAACGGTCGATCCGGCTCCGGTTGTCGCTGAACCGCCACTGGCCACGGGCGCGCCAACTCCGGTTGATGTCATACTCGGCGTACAGGGTCAGGTCCCGGCGCCGGTCTACCCGGCGCTCCGCCACCGGGGTGCCATCCTCAAGCCAGCGGTCGGTCGTGGCATAGCGGCTGTACCGGAAATCAACCCGGGAGCCAAGCGTCCAGTCCGGTGACACCCGGTAGCCGAGCTCCAGATCCAGCCGGTGCTGCCAGGGGGACACGCTGACCCGCTCCGGGCCGGACTCCAGCTCAGTCCGGTCATTGCCTTCCCATTCATAGCCCAGGCTCAGGCGCCAAGCATCCCGCCGGCTCTCGGCACCGGCGCGTAACCGCCACCAGTAACCGTCATAGGCTTCGTACAGGCTGCCACCCTCTACCCGGGCCAGGTCCGCCACCCCCTGACAGTGGTCCAGCCAGACCAAGGCACACCGGCGCCAGCGCCACCGCCCCTCGAGCCCGTAGCGCGACTCAAAGGCCCGACGGTCGAACCAGGACTGGCTGAGCACCACTCCCCACGCCTGTTGTCTCGTTTCACTGCTGGCCTGCCGGATCAGTCCGGATTGGAGCCATTGGCCGTTGTACTGGGGATGGCCGGGATAGAACTGGGACCAGCCGGCCCCTTCGAGGCGCCAGGCCGGGCTCAGATCAACGCTGCCGGCAAACACCGCTTCGGTCATTCCCCCCGCCTGGCGGGAGGCCGCAGTATCGGGCAGGCCGGCAATATTGGAGTCGTAACCGACGCCGAGGGAAAGGTAGCCCCGGGCCGGCACAGGACGCGCCCCCTCCAGCTCCGACAGACGCTCCCGGGCCAATTGGGCCAGCGCCGCCGGCGGCCTGGCCGCCATCACGGCAAGAAACTCGGATCGGGCCTGCTCATGGTCGTCCCTGGCCAGGGCGACCAGTCCCAGATTGTAGCGGGCAAGGGCTTCATGGGGGCTCGACAGCAATTGCCGGAACGCCTGTTCCGCCGCCGGAAGCCGTCCCAGACGGTAATAGACGACGCCAAGATTGTAGGATAGGGAAAGGGAGTTCAGGCCCATCGTCCTGGCGGCCTCCAGACAGTCGCGCGCAGCCTCCAGGTGTCCCTGCCGGAACAGCTGGACGCCCTGCTCGAACAGGGTCTGGCCGGAGGGCCCGGGCCGGCAGCCGGCACCGGCATCGACCGGCGACAGTGCCAGCCAGAGCCCCACCCACAGCCAGGGCGGCAAGGTTCGAACGATCGTCAGGGCCCGTACCACGCCGGATTGATACACCGTGATCAATGGCCGGGCCGGGCCGGTTCCGGCAACCGGTTGCGGGCATCGCGGGCCGGCTCAGGGAGTTCCGGTCGGGACTTTCCCAGGTCGTGGGCCTCCTTGGCCCGTTCCCGCATGTCCTGCCCCAGGGCGCGACCACGCTCACGGGCCTCCGAGGCCGCCTCGGCCGCCGAGCCCCCGCGCCCCAACCCCTGAGCGGGTGTCTCCGGGACTGGCAATGGGATTTCCCGAACCACGGAACGGGTCAACTCGTCGTCGTCCACCACCATGCGCATCGTGACATCCAGATCGTCGTCGGCCCACAGTGGAGCCGACACCACCAGCAGCAGGCCGATGCCCGCCAGCAACCGTCTCATGACGCAGGATCTCCCCCAGTATCCGTTCCCACACCCGGAATTTCGACCCGGAAGCTCTTGTGCTGTTGCCCCAGGTTGAGCCGGGCCACCAGTTCCCCTGAACCGGGGAACAGCACTTTCAGCGGCAGGGCCAGGACGTTGTCCCCAGCCTCCAGATCAACCTGCCAGCTCAACCGGTGCTGGCCGGGCCAATGTGCCAGTTCCACATTCGGCGGCAGCTCCAGGGTCAGGGTGACCCCCTCAAGCCGCTGGCCCGAGTGGAACGCCAGCCGCACCGTCTGCTCGACCGGCGCGGATACCACGGGGGCGGAGGCTTCCGGCGCCGGCTGGAGCGCACCCTGACGCTGCCACGCCACACCCAGAGCGACACCGAATACCAGCGCGGCCGCCACCGCACCCACCAGGGCCCGGTGGCTCCAGCGGGCACCGGAGCCGGCAGCCGCGGCGGCCAGGACCCGGGCTTCAAACCCACGGGACGGCGGCGGTACCGGGCAATGGGCGGCCAGCGCCTCGCGCATGTGCCTCTGATCCGCCAGCGCCCCGGCGCAGGCGGGACATTCGGCCACATGCTCGGCTACCTGCCGGGCCTCGTTCTCCGGCAGGGTTTGATTCAGATACGCGCCCAGGTTCTCCCGGGTTTCTCGACACGACATAGTCATCACCTCACTTCCCCACACGCTCGGAACCGGACACCGGTTCCAGCCGCCGCTGCAGCCGTTTTCTCAGGGCTGAGCGCAGACGATGCAGGCGGGATTTGACCGTCCCCAGGGGGATCCCCAGAACATCGGCGATGTCCTCCTGACGCCAGCCATCGACATCGTGCAACAGCAGCAGCGCCCGTTGGTCCGGCGCCAGGGTCGACAACGCCTCGTCCAGCGCGGGCCCGAGCTGGGCCCGGGCCAGTTTCGAGACCGGTCCGTCGTCCTCGGCATCCAGAGTGTCCAGCCAGTCGTTTTGGCCGTCGCCGTCCACCAGATCGGTCAGCGCATGTTCGCCCTGACGGTTGCGGCGGCGCAGCTGATCGACGAACTGACGGTACAGCACCCGGTTCAGCCAGGGCCGCAACTGGTCCACGGACTCCAGCTCCGACAAGCGCGGGTAGAGCTTGACCACCACGTCCTGCACCAAGTCCTCCGCATCCTGCTGCTGCCCGGTCAGGCGGAAGGCAAACCGGTACATCCCCTCCAGGTGTGGCTGGACGAGCGCTTCGAACCGTTTCTTCCGACGGGTTTGGAAAGGGAGAATGGACAAATCCTGATTATCCTGACTGCGCGTTCGTGGGCGGCCAAGTCTATACCAGACCTGGATCCCGTTGAATCGTCCGGCCGCATTCGCTCCGGCCATGGACGGATCGTGAGCAAAGGTTAACAAAAAGCGGGGAACGCGGGGCAGCCCCGGGACGTGAACAGGAGGTCCCGGCGGGGGAATACACCGAACTGCGCCTATTGGTGGATACCGACGCCTCCTACGTGGCGGAAAGCAGCCAGCCGGATGTGCAGCAGACCCTGGCGGTGCCGTCCGGTGAGCAGAGCGGGCTCAAGCTCAAGGGCCGCTTCGTAGTGGCGGCGGACACCCGGACCGACTTCACCGTCGATTTCGACGTGGCCAAATCCATCGTCAACCCCGAGGGCCCGTCCCTCGGGGACTACCTGCTCAAGCCGGTACTCCGGTTGGTGAACAATCTCGAGGTGGGCTCCATTTCCGGCAACGTGGACTATGCGACCCTTCAGTCGGTCCGGTTGAGTGACACCGAGCAGGCCGACTGTGCCTACTCCGGCGCGGTGTATGTCTACGAAGGGGCCGATGTCACCCCCACCGACCTGAACGTCAATGCCGAGACCGATGGCCCGCTGCTGGTGGTGCCGGTCAGCGACGACAACGACGGCCAATACCGTTACACCGCCGCGTTCCTGCCTGCAGGCGACTATACGCTCGGCTACAGCTGCCAGCTGGATGACAATGAAACCGACGACGTCCTGGAGTTCGACGGAATCCAGACCGTGACGGTCGTTGCCGGCAACGAAACCATCGCCGCGCCCATTCCCCTGCAACCCTGAGCGGTTGGCCTTTCGGCACCCGGCCCCGTCTGACGGGTCCGGGTGCGTCCGGTTTCCGGCCCTACAGGGCCGCCGCCCTCGCTTCCGCCTGGTCCGCGCCGGCAACATTCCCCCGGGCCCGGCGGATATCCGCCAGCAGCAACCAACCGGCCCTCTGCAGCCGGGTATTGTTGCCTGCCAGCGACAGCCCCTTCAGGGTAAATTGCTCGGCACGGGCCAGCTGGTTGGCCTGGACGTAGGCCTCGGACAGTTTGAAGTAGACTTCCGCCGAGCGGGGCGCAATGCGCTGGGCCCGTTCCAGACGGGTAATGGCTTCCGCAACCCGCCCCTGGGCCAGCAGCCGGTCCGCCTCCCGCACCAGACTGAGTGCGGCCGGCGACAGCGTATCCCCCGACTCTCGATAGCTTGGCGATGGGGCTCGTTCCGGCACCTGGGCCGGAGCCGGTGCCTCCGGTTCCGGTGACGCAGGCGGCAGCCGGGGCGGTGGCGGGGGTTCGGAAGTGCTGCCCGTGCCGCCGCCGACCGGCACGTAGATGGAACCCGGACTGCCGGCACACCCCGCCAACAGCAACAGCGTGGCCAGGGCTCCGACCCGGGTTGATCGACCCATGTTCATTGAAACAATCCCTCAAACCAGCTTCGGATTCGCCGTTCCAGGGCACCGGAACAGGACACGTGCTGCTCCGGCTCGCTGCCTGTAATGAACGGCATGTAGCGCGCGTTCTCGCAATGCTCACCGGTCAATGCCTGGCGCTCGTCGTTGACCCAGTGGTAGCTCACACCGTCCGGCACCACCGGCGAGAAACTGTGCTGTGGCAGGCTGGCCATGAAGCGGGTCCAGATCGGCAGGGCGCCGGTGGCGCCAGTCAGAGAGGTCGGGCCATTGTCATCCCGGCCAACCCAGGCCACCGCCAGCAGGTCGCCACTGAAGCCCGCGAACCAAGCGTCCCGGCCATCATCGGTGGTGCCGGTCTTGCCGGCCAGCGTCAGCTGCCGCGGCACCGTGTAGTAGGCCGAGCGCCCGGTCCCCTCCTGCATAACCTCCTGCATCGCGTACTGTACCAGGTGCACGGCCGCCGGGTCCGCCACCTGATCCACTTCCAAGGGGTAGCGGCTCAGGGGCTCGCCCTGGGCATCCGTGACCTCGCGAATGGTCCGCAGGGGCGTGTTGAAGCCGGAGGTGGCCAGCCCCTGGTAAATCTGTGCCACGGTCACCGGCGTCATGGAGACCGACCCCAGCAGCATGGAGGGATAGCGCGAGATCGGCGAGGTCACGCCAAAAGCCTGCAATGTTTCGGCCACCGCGTCGACGCCGAGATCCAGCCCGGTCCGTACCGCCGGCAGATTGTAGGATTTCGCCAGCGCCCGATGCAAAGGCACCTCGCCGTGCTCCTCGCCGTCGTAGTTCTTGGGCTGCCAGCGGCGACCGTCGTCGAACTCCAGCACGAACGACTGGTCCCGCACCGGGGTAATCAGGGTATAACGATCCGAGTGCGACAGCGCCGTCAAATAGATGAAGGGTTTGATCAGGGAGCCGATCGGACGCTCCGCGTCCAGCGCGCGGTTGAACCCGGCGAACGCCGGATCCCGGCCGCCCACCAGGGCCAGCACCTCGCCGGTGTCCTTGGCGGTCACCACCATCGCTGCCTCCAGGGCGTCCCGGACCTCACCGGTGGCCAAGCGTGGCACCGTGTCCCGGACCGCATATTCGGCGGCGTACTGGATCGACGGATTCAGCGTCGTAAAGATCCGCAGTCCTTCGCTCCGGAGATCTTCCTCCCGGTAGTCCCGGGCAAGGTGACGGCGGACCAGGTCGATGTAGGCCGGATAGCGGTTCTCCGAATAGGACGGCCGCTCGCTGACGCCCAGAGGCAGCCCGCGGGCCCGGTTCGCTTCGGCGGCTGAGATCAGGCCCGCCTCCTCCATTTCCGAAAGCACCAGGTTTCGCCGCTTCAGGGCACGTTCCGGGTGGCGCCGGGGGTTGTAATAGCTGGGCCCTTTCACCATGCCCACCAGCAGGGCGATCTGGTGGGCTTCCAGGCCCGCCAGGGACTCCCCGAAATAGAACTGGCTGGCCAGCCCGAACCCGTTGATGCTGCGGGTTCCCGCCTGCCCCAGGTAGACCTCGTTCAGGTAAGTTTCCAGGATATCGTCCTTGTCGTAGTGCCACTCCAGCAACAGCGACATCAGCGCCTCGTTGGCCTTGCGCGCCAGAGTCTGTTCCTGGCTCAGGAAGAAGTTCTTGACCAGCTGCTGGGTCAGGGTGCTGCCGCCTTGGACAATGGCCCCCGCTTTAAGGTTCGCCAGCATTGCCCGGGCAATCGACAGCGGCGCCAGGCCGAAGTGCTCATAAAAATGGCGGTCTTCCACCGCCATCAGCGCAGCCGGCAGCAGAGGCGGCACCTGATCCAGGCGCACCAGTATCCGGTCTTCCTGATGCGAAGGATAGATACCGCCGATCTGGGCCGGCTCCAGACGGACGATGGGCGACGCTTCACCGGCCAGCACACGCAGGTCGACCACCTGGTCGCCGGCGATGGTCAGGGTCAGCCGGCGCCGGGGTTCCTGGCCATCCGGGAACCGGAACCCGCGGGTGCTGATCCAGAACTGGCCGCCTCGGCGACGATAGCTGCCCGGCTTGACGCCATCACCCTGGCGGAAGCCGGACAGCGCCAGTTCCCTCTCCAGCGCGGCGGCGCTGACACTGGCGCCGTCATACAGTTCCAATGGTCGCGCGTAGACCCGGGAAGGGACCTCGAACCGCCGTCCCTCGAAGCGGGAAGTGATGATGGCGTCCAGATACACCATCCATCCGGCCAGCAGCACCAGGCCCACGGCCGACACACGGAAAAACAGACGCCAGAACCCGGCACGGGACCGAGTTCGGGCGTTACGGGTTGATGGGGGGGGAGTCTTCGATTTTGCCATGGCGTGAAGTATACCCAAGGGCCCACCCCGCAAGGCAGACCCACCATGTGTTATTTCTGTAATCTGCCCGTTATGATAGGGCTTCAAAAATCAACGACTTCAGGCAAGCCAAGGAGCCGAACGTGAGCGAGACCTCCGGCCAAACGCTGATTCAGGCACTGCAGAATCCGGCACTCTATGACCATCCCGTGCAGGATTTCCGGGTGATCGAAACTCACATTTCCCACGTGCTGCTGACCGGGGACTACGCCTACAAGATCAAGAAGCCCGTGGACTTCGGCTTCCTGGACTTTTCCTCGCTGGCGCGTCGCAAGCATTTTTGCGAGGAGGAGCTGCGCCTCAACCGGCGTCTGGCCGACAACCTCTATCTGGACGTGGTTGCCATCACCGGCACGCCGGAGCAACCGGTTCTGGGCGGCGACGGCGAAGCCATCGAGTACGCCATCAAGATGCGCCAGTTCCGCCAGGAGGACCTGCTGGACCGGCGACAGGAGCAGGGCACCCTCGCCCCCGAGCTGCTGATCAACCTGGCACGCCAGACCGCTACCTTCCACGAGCAGCAGCCCCCGGTGCCGGAGGACAGCCCGCTGGGCACTCCCGACGCCGTGTTCGCGCCGATGCAGGACAACTTCGATCAGATCCGCCCCCTGCTGTCCGATCCGGCGTTGCTGGCGCAGCTCGACGCCTTGGAGGACTGGACCCGAACCACGTTCGAACGCCACCGGGAGCGCATTGCCCGACGCCGGGCCGAAGGCTTCGTGCGGGAATGCCACGGCGACCTGCATCTGGCCAACATGACCCTGTTTGAAGGCCAAGTCACGGTGTTCGATTGCATCGAGTTCAACGAACCCTTCCGCTGGATCGATGTCATCAACGACCTGGCGTTTCTGCTCATGGACCTGGAAGCCCGCCGGGAGCCTGGCCTCGCCAACCTGGTGCTCAATCACTACCTGGAATACCGGGGCGATTTCGAGGCCCTGCCGCTGTTGCCGTTGTATAAAGCCTACCGGGCCCTGGTGCGGGCCAAAATCGCACTGTTCACCCTGGCCAACCCGGGGCTGACCGACGGGGAAAAAGCCGAACTGATGCAGCGCTACCGGGACTACGCCCAACTGGCGGAGGACTACAGCGCCATTCCCAACCGTTACCTGCTCGCCACCACCGGCCTGTCTGCCAGCGGCAAGTCCTGTGTCAGCGCCGCCATGGCTCAGGAACTCGGCCTGATCCGGCTGCGCTCCGACGTTGAACGCAAGCGCCTGCACGGGCTCGGCCCGCTGGACGCCTCCCGCTCCGGTACCGGAACCGGCATTTACACCCCGGAAGCCACCGCCAAAACCTACCAGCGGCTGGCAACCCTGGCTGGCCAACTCCTCGCCGCAGGGCTGCCGGTGATCGTCGACGCCGCCTGCCTGCGCCGCCAGGAGCGAGCGCTGCTGGCGTCCGTGGCGGAGGAACACGGCGTGCCCTTCGCGCTGCTCCACTGTGAGGCACCGGAAGCGCTGCGCCGAGCCTGGATCCGCAAGCGCCAGGGCGATGCTTCCGAGGCCACGGAAGCCCTGCTGGACGCCCAACAGGGCTGGTTCGAGCCCCTCGACGCCGAGGAGAAGGCGCATACCCTGCACCTGAAAACCGACGAATCGCACGTGGCCGAGGCGGTGGCGGACCGGATACGGCAGCATTTCGGCCTGCGCCACGGCTGAGTCGGTCAGTCTTCCAGCACCACCGGCACCGGCAGGGTCAGCGACAGCTGCCCGGACGGCTCCCCGTCCGGAGCAGCCAGTCCGGCCCGGTACGCCAGCACTTCGACCCCGCCCGCCACGGCCTCGCGCAACAGCTCACCATACCGGGAGTCGATGTGGTCGGCCGGCCGCACCGCCTCGATCCCGGTGTGATTGACCACAAAGAAGAGTACCGCCCGGCCGCCCTTGTTCACCTGCGCCATCAGCTCCCGCAGATGCTTCTGGCCCCGGCGGGTCACGGCATCCGGGAAATAGCCGCGGCCCGGGGTCTCCTCCAGGGTCACGTTCTTGACCTCCACCCAGGCGTCCGGGTGCTGGTCATGCCCCGACAGCAGCAGGTCAATGCGGCTGCGCTCGTCGCCATAACGCACCTCCGACCGGCATTCCCGGTACCCCGCCAGCTCCGGCACCCGCCCCGACCGTACCGCCTCCCGGGCCTGCGCATTCGGCCGGGCGGTATTGACACAGGCCAGCACGCCCCGGCGAACCTCCACCAGCTCCCAGGTGTACGCCAGCTTGCGCCGGGGATTGTCACTCTGGCTTAACCAGACCCTGGCACCCTCGGGTTGGCAGCCCTTCATGGAGCCGGTATTGGGGCAGTGAGCCGTCACCGTCCGGCCATCGGCCAGGCGGACATCGGCCAGAAAGCGCTGGTAACGGCGCAGCAGCTGGCCCGGGATCAAGGGTTCCGGAAACTTCATGGGATCTCCGTGCAAAGTGAGGGTTGCAAGGCTGGCACCCCCGTAACTTATCTGCTATTTTCCGCAAATTCCCGTTTCAGGACGAAGGACGAATGCTTCATCCAGGGTAAGGCCGGGCAAGCCCCAGGGCAGCGCGGCGGGAAGCAAAGCGTTCTTGTGTAGTACAAACAAGAGGCCGGGTTCAATGGCAAACACTGCAGAACAACCACGTGAACGTTTTACCAACTTCACCCCCTATGAGATGAAGAAGGGTGAAGAGTACATGAGTCCCGAGATGTTGCAGCACTTCAAGACCCTGTTGCTGCAATGGAAACAGGAGCTCATGGAAGAAGTCGACCGCACCATGCACCACATGCAGGAAGATGCGGCAAACTACGCGGATCCGAGCGACCGCGCAACCCAGGAGGAGGAATTCAGCCTGGAACTGCGCACCCGGGACCGCGAACGCAAGTTGATCAAGAAAATCGACCAGACCATCGACCGCATCGACAAGGACGATTACGGCTATTGCGACCAGTGTGGCGTCGAGATCGGTATCCGCCGCCTGGAGGCTCGCCCCACGGCGACCCTGTGCATTGACTGCAAGACCCTGGCGGAAATCCGGGAACGTCAGACCGGCATCTGAACCACCGGACCAGCCGACCGAGCTCCCCTGGGGCCGGTCGGCGTGAGTTCCCATGCCCGAACCACGCTACCGCGGTCGTTTTGCCCCCTCGCCCACCGGCCCGCTGCACTTCGGGTCGCTGGTCACCGCGCTGGCCAGCTATGTCGAAGCCCGGGTTCACCGGGGCCAATGGCTGGTCCGCATTGAGGACCTGGACCCCCTCCGGGAACCCCCGGAAGCCACCGGACAGATCCTGCAGGCTCTGGAAGCCCATGCCCTGGCGCCGGACGAACCGGTCCGTTTCCAGTCGCGCCGGCACTCCGCCTACCAAGCCGCCATCGACGATCTGCTGGCACGGGGCCACGCCTACCGCTGCCCGTGCTCCCGCAAGGAACTCCAGGCCCATGGCGGCCGCCACCCGCACGCCTGCCGGACCCGTCCACCAAGCCCCCTGCAACGCCCCTTCGCGGTTCGTTTCAAACTCCACGACGAAGACTGCCACTGGCAGGACCAGCTGCTGGGTCCGCAACGACACCCGGTCCGGGCCGAGCTGGACGACCCAGTCATCCTGCGCAAGGAAGGCTTCTACGCCTATCAGCTGGCCGTGGTGGTGGATGACATCGACCAGGGCATCACCGACGTGGTCCGCGGTTCCGACCTACTGGATATGACCGCCCAGCAACAGCAGATCTACCGGGCCCTGGGCGCCCGACCACCGCGCTGGCTGCACATTCCGGTGATCCGCAACGAGCAGGGCCAGAAACTGAGCAAGCAGACCCATGCGCCGGCACTGGACAACAGCCGGGCCTCCGCCAACCTGGTGGACGCCCTTCGGGCCCTGGGCCAGAATCCGCCCAACGGACTGGCCCAGGCCCGGCCCGAGCAGATCCTGGCCTGGGCCTGCAGCCACTGGCGGCGCCAGGCCATCGACCTGACAGCCCGCTAGCGGGCATGGTATAACCCTGACTCACACACGCGAGCGGACTGCAAGGCTGATGTACATCTACCGTCTGGTCTTCCTGCTGGTTCTGGCCATTTACATCTTTTCGCCCAACATCCTGGACTGGTGGACCGCTCCCGGCAATGCCTGGTACAGCCCGTACATCATCTGGGCCGGGCTGATTGCCATTGCCTTCTGGCTCGAGTGGCGACGGGATCCCAATGAGTTTTAGCGCCACCGGCTTGGTCCTCACCAGCCTGCTTTACCTGTTGCTGCTGTTTGGGGTGGCCTGGATCACCGAACAGGGCCTGTTGCCTCGCCACTGGGTCCGGCATCCGCTGGTCTACATTCTGAGCCTCGGGGTTTACGCCGGCATCTGGGCGGTCTACGCCGCGGTCGGCATGGCGGCGGACTCCGGCTACGGCTTCCTGGCCTACTATCTGGGCATCAGCGGCGCCTTCCTGCTGGCGCCGGTACTGCTGAACCCGGTCATGCGCATCTGCCGGGCCTATCAGCTGACCTCCCTCGCCGACCTGTTCGCCTACCGCTACCGCAGCCAGTGGGCGGGCACCCTGGTCACCTTGTGCGCCGGCGGAGCCCTGCTGGCGCTCCTGAGCATGCAGATCCAGGCCGTCGCCCTGTCCGCCAGCATCCTGGCACCGGACAGCTCGCCCAAGGCCATGAGCGTCCTGTTCTGCCTGATCGTGCTGCTGTTCGCCATCCTGTTCGGAGCCCGCCGCAACCAGAACTCGGAAAATCACCAAGGCTTGGTGCTGGCGATCGCCTTCGACTCCGTGGTCAAGGTCAGCGCCCTGCTGGCGCTCGGCCTGGTGGTGCTGTTCCAGGTCTTCGGCGGCATGGACGGGCTGGACCAGTGGCTGGCCCTGAACAAGCCCGATGCCGGCAGTCTGACCCTGACCCTGGATGACGGCAGCTGGCGGGCGCTGATGCTGATGTCGTTCGCCGCCGCGCTGGTGCTGCCCCATATGTACCACATGACGTTCAGCGAGAACCCCTCGCCCAAGGCGCTGGCCAAGGCCAGCTGGGGGCTGCCGCTGTATCTGCTGCTACTGGCGCTGCCGGTGCCGGTGATCCTGTGGGGCGGGCAGGCGCTTGAGGTCGATACCGACCCAAATTTCTTCGTGCTGGGCATTGCCCTGGCTCTGGACAGCCCCGCTCTGGCACTGTTCATGTACGTCGCCGGCCTGTCCGCCGCCAGCGGCCTGATGATCGTCAGCACCCTGGCCCTGGCCGGAATGGTGCTGAACCATGTGGTGCTACCCCTGAAGACCCCCCGGGACCAAGGGGACATTTACCGCTGGCTGCAGTGGGTGAAGCGCCTGCTGATCGCCGTCATTATTTTCTGCGCCCTGCTGTTCCATGAAGCCGTCGGCCAGCACCTGGACCTTGCCATCCTCGGCGCCATCTCCCTGTCCGGCATGCTTCAGCTGCTGCCGGGCGCCCTCGGCGTCATCTACTGGCCGGAAGGCAACCGCCGTGGTCTGATCGCCGGCCTGATCGCCGGCCTGGCCGTGTGGCTGGTGGCCCTGGTGTTGCCGTTCTCCCACACCATCAACCCGCTGGCCTGGCTCGATCTGCCGCTGGTGCCCAACTACGACAACTGGCACATTTTCACCTTCATCAGCCTCACCGTGAATGTCGCGGTGTTCGGCCTGTTCTCCATCCTCAGCGCCAGCTCCGCAGAAGAAACCAGCGCGGCCCAGGCATGTTCTCTCGGCGCCCTGTCCCGCCCCCAGCGCCGGGAACTGCTGGCCAGTTCCTCCGATGATTTCATCAAGCAGCTGGCGGAACCGCTGGGTTACGGCGTGGCCCGGCGCGAGGTGGAGCGGGCTCTGGCGCAGCTGAAGTTGCCCAACGTGGAGTACCGTCCTTACCAACTGCGCCGGCTGCGCGATCAGATCGAAGCCAACCTGTCCGGCCTACTGGGCCCCTCCGTGGCCCGCGACATGGTCAAGCGGCACCTCGGCTTCAAACCCTTGGCCCGTGGCGCCACCGGGCAGGATATCCGCTATGTCGAGCGGGCGCTCGGAGACTACCAGAACCGCCTGACCGGGCTGGCGCGGGAGCTGGACAACCTGCGCCGCCACTACCGCCAGACCCTGCAAAACCTCCCCATCCCAGCCTGCTCGGTGGGCGAGGACGGCGAGATTCTGATGTGGAACCAGGCCATGGCGACGCTGACCGGCATCACGGCCGACGACGTCGTCGGCGCACGCCTGGCGGCCCTGCCGGAACCCTGGCACCAGCTTCTGGAGGACTTCAACCGGGGCGAGGACCTGCACCGGTACAAGCACCGGCTGGACCTGCGTGGCAAGCCCCACTGGTTCAACCTGCACAAGGCCGCCCTCAGCGGTCCGGACCACCCGGAGGGGGGCAACATCATTCTGGTGGAGGACCAGACCGAAACCCGGCTGCTGGAGGACGAACTGATGCACAGTGAACGGCTGGCCTCGGTCGGCCGCCTGGCCGCCGGGGTGGCCCATGAGATCGGCAACCCGGTCACCGGCATCTCGTCACTGGCACAAAACCTGAAACTGGAGACCGACGACCCGGCAATTCTCGATACCGCGGACCAGATCCAGCAACAAACCCGACGGATCTCCACCATTCTGCAGTCGCTGATGAACTTCGCCCGCACCGGCAACCACGCCCAAGCCAACCGCTATGAGCCGGCCTCCATCCGCCGTTGCGTGCAGGAATCCATAAATCTGCTGTCGCTCAGCGACAAGGGAACGCGCGTGCACTATCTGAACCAAGTGCCGGACGACCTGCAGGTGCTGGGGGACGAACAGCGCCTGGTCCAGGTGTTCGTCAACCTGCTGACCAATGCCCGCGACGCCTCCCCGGATGGCGGCCACATCCGGGTCAGTGGAAACCTCGACAGCTACTCCGCTATCATCGAAGTTATCGACGAAGGCTCGGGGATTCCCGAGGACCAACTCGACCACATCTTCGAGCCGTTTTACACGACCAAGGCCCCGGACAAGGGCACGGGCCTGGGTCTGTCACTGGTTTACAGCATTGTTGAGGAGCATTACGGCAACATCCAGGTGGAAAGTCCGGCCGATCCCGAGTCCGGCGCGGGAACCTGTGTGCGCTTGAGACTGCCCGCTTACCAGCCGGAATCCGGCGACACCGCTGCCGCCATGAACGAAAGGTCGTAATACAGCCATGCCTCGCATCCTGATCGTAGAAGACGAAGACATCATTCGCTCCGCCGTGCGCAAGCTGCTCCAGCATGCCGGCTATGACGTCGCGGACGCCCGTTCGGTGGAAGAGGCGGAACGGGAACACGAACCGGACCAGTTCGACCTGATCATTTCCGACCTGCGCCTGCCGGGCGCGGCCGGTACCGAACTGATCAACCGCGCCCCCAACACCCCGGTGCTGATCATGACCAGCTACGCCAGCCTCCGGTCGGCGGTGGATTCCATGAAGATGGGTGCGGTGGAATACATTGCCAAGCCGTTCGATCACGACGAAATGCTGGCCGCGGTCGAGAACATCCTGGCCAGCAAGGCGCCGTCCGGCCAGCCCGGTGATCGCCCGGACGACCGCACGGACAACGGCGAGGGCAAGGACCCGGCGGCCATCATGTATGGCGAGTGCGACGCCATGCAAAAGGTGTTCAGCCTGATCCGCAAGGTAGCCCCCACCGAAACCACGGTGCTGATCCAGGGCGAATCCGGCACCGGCAAGGAACTGGCAGCCCGCGCCCTGCATCTGCTCAGTCCCCGGGCCGCCAAGCCGCTGATTTCCGTCAACTGTGCCGCCATCCCGGAGAGCCTGATCGAGTCCGAGCTTTTCGGCCATGAAAAAGGGGCCTTTACCGGTGCCGTCTCCGCCCGCACCGGCCTGATTGAGGCGGCCGACGGCGGCAGCCTGTTCCTTGATGAGATCGGCGAGCTGCCGGCGGAGGCCCAGGCGCGCCTGCTCCGGGTCCTCCAGGAGAACGAGATCCGCAGGGTCGGCTCCACCCAGAGCCGGAAAGTGAACGTGCGAATGATCGCGGCCACGCACCGCAACCTCAAAGCCATGACCCGCACGGGCGAGTTCCGGGAAGACCTCTATTACCGGCTCAATGTCATGCAGATCCGGATTCCGCCGCTGCGGGAACGCCAGGGCGACATCCTGGGCCTGGCCAAACGCTTCCTGAAACGCCAGGGAGAAAAGATGGGCAAACCGGACCTGCAGCTCAGCCCGGAAGCCATGCGCGCCCTGGAGCGGCATCGCTGGCCGGGCAACGTGCGGGAACTGGAAAACGCCATCGAACGGGCCACCATCCTGTGTGACGGCGATGTCATCACCCCGGCCCTGCTCGACCTGGACAGCGAAAGCCACGACGAGCACATTCCGGAGACGCTGGTGGAAGGCAACAACGAGCAGACCCGCAGCCGCAGCGGCGATGCCGCCACCGACCTGTCGCTGGAAGACTACTTCCAGCACTTTGTCCTGGAGAACCAGGACCGGATGAGCGAGACCGAGCTGGCACAGAAGCTCGGCATCAGCCGCAAATCCCTGTGGGAACGTCGCCAGCGACTGGGCATCCCCCGCAAGAAGTCCGGGAACTGAGCCGGCCTCCCGGCGGATCGCCCCACCCGATCAAAAAATGAACCACGACTCAGTTGTTACCCTGTGTTCCCCAGGGTAACACTCCCCCATCAACCCCCGTGACCTCGGTAACACTTTCCCCGAATACGGGGTAACACTTATACACCACGAAAAACATAACCTACTGTTAAAAAAGGATTTTTAAAAACTGGCACGCGGTCTGCACTCTCTAAGGCGCACAACAACAAAAACAAGATTGGCAACCGCAGCGCCAAAACAAAAACAAAAAGCTGCATGACGACGTCCGGCAACAAAAACAAGAACAGGACGTCAGCGAACTGAGTGTTTTGGGTACTCTGCTTTTTAGTGGTCCCACGGCACACGTGAGTGGTGGATGTAGAGAAGAATCGCCTTCCAGACGACACTGCATCTGCCTGAAAACTCACCCCGTGTCCCTGACCGCTCTGTGTATTCAAAGCTTTCCGTTTGCATTGCCTTCGGTCCCTGAGTTTGGGGACACACAGTGGGGTACAAAAACCAAGAAAAATCCCGGCAACAACAAGAACAATGCAGATCGTCAACGCTTTCAGGGCGGGTTCGTGCAAACGGATCCGCCTTTTGATTATCTGGCGTGTGCAAATCCTGTCCAAACCGTTAAACTCTCGGTTTTTGCTCACCGCAACGACGGATTGCAATGCCTAAAACACCCAATTTCGTTGACAAGCTGATTGATAATTTGAAAGCCCTGGTCCCCAATGGGCGGAAACGCTCCCGCACCTACGTTCGCCGGGTCATCCCCCGGGACCAGCACAATGTCTCCCGCTCCGTGATCAGTGAGTCCGCCAAGAAAGTCCTGTACCGGCTCAACAAATCGGGCTATGAAGCCTATCTGGTGGGCGGCGGCATCCGGGACATTCTGCTCGGTGGCAAACCCAAGGATTTCGACATTGCCACCAACGCCACCCCCGAGGAAGTGCACGCGCTGTTCCGGAATTCCCGCCTGATTGGCCGACGGTTCCGGATCGTCCATGTGGTATTCGGGCGCGAGATCATCGAGGTCACCACCTTCCGGGGCAACGCCGGCGACGCGGAAGACGGCCAGGACGACGAACGCAGGACCAACGAACACGGCCTGCTGCTCCGGGACAATGTGTACGGTACCCAGGAAGAGGACGCCCTGCGCCGGGACTTTACCGTTAACGCCCTGTATTACTGCATCCGGGACTTTACGGTCATCGACTTCGCCAACGGCATCGAAGACCTTCGCAACCGGAGGATCCGGCTCATCGGCGACCCGGAGACCCGATACCGCGAGGATCCGGTGCGCATGCTGCGGGCGGTGCGCTTCGCGGCCAAGCTGGACTTCGAGATCGAACCCGAGACCGAGGCGCCGATCCGAGAGCTGGCGCCGCTGCTGTCCCTGATTCCGCCGGCACGCCTGTTCGACGAGGTGCTCAAGCTGTTTGCCGCCGGACACGGGGAAAAGACCTACGACCTGCTCCGCCGGTACAACCTGCTGGCACCGTTGTTTCCGGAAACCGCCCGGGCCATCGACGCCGGTGAGTCGGACGAGCTGATCCGGCAGGCCCTGCGCAACACCGACGCCCGGGTCGCCCAGGGCAAGTCCGTCACCCCCTATTTCCTGTACGCCGCCCTGCTGTGGCCAGCCCTGCAGGCGGAGTGGCACCGGCGCCAGGACAACGGTGAACCGGTACAACCCGCGCTGCATGCCGCCATCGGCAAAGTGCTCGGTCGCCAACTCCAAGCCACGGCGATTCCCAAGCGCTTCTCCGGCCCGATGAAGGAAATCTGGGAGCTGCAGATGCGCCTGCCCCGGCGCCAGGGCAAGCGTGCCTACCTCACCCTGCAGCACCCCCGGTTCCGGGCCGCCTACGATTTTCTGCTGGTGCGGGAAGCCGCCGGCGAGATCGAACCCGGGCTGGGCGACTGGTGGACGGAGTTCCAGCAGGCGGAAGAACGGGAACAGGAGCGCATGCTGTCCCAGCTCGCCAGCCCGAGTCCGAAGAAGCGCCGGCGCCGGCGCAAGCCGGTCAAGCGCCAGGCGGCACCATGACAGTCGATGCCTTCGTCGGGCTCGGCAGCAATCTGGCCGACCCGGCGACCCAGCTGGCCCGGGCCGTTGCCGAGCTGGCCTCGCTGCCCGCCACCCGCCTGGTGGCCCAGTCCCCGTTCTATGCCAGCCAGCCGGTGGGACCACAGGATCAGCCGGACTTCGTCAACGGCGCGGTCTGGTTGCGTACATCCCTGAGCCCCCACGCCCTGCTGGATCGGCTGCAGGCCATCGAACAAGCCCACGGCCGGGTACGGCTGCGCCGCTGGGGGCCGCGCACCCTGGATCTGGATCTGCTGCTGTACGGCAACCAGACCCTCCACGACCCGCGCCTGACGGTTCCCCACCGGGAACTGCCGAACCGGGACTTCGTACTGCAACCCCTGCTCGACCTGGCGCCGGATCTGGCCCTGCCCGACGGCCGGACCATCGCCGAGTTGCGCCGGCGCTGCCCCGACAACGCCCTGCGCCGGCTGGCGCCGCACTCCCGCGGCCCGGAGTCGACGGGCTAGAGGGGGTGGCCGGGCGGCTCTTGCCTCGGGCATACCCCCGGATTACCCTAAGTGCACCGTGACACCGAAACCACCCGGCGCGGTCGGGCCCCATCCACCCACAAGGCAAGGATTTTATGGCGGTTACCATCAATACCCTGCGGGAATACAAGCAGAAGGGCGAAGCGTTCGCCGTTCTGACCTCCTACGACGCCACCTTCGCGCAGATCGTCAGCGAAGCCGGCGTGGATGTCATCCTCATCGGCGACTCCCTGGGCATGGTGCTCCAGGGGCACGACAGCACCCTTCCCGTCACCCTGGAACAGATGGTCTACCACACCCGTTGCGTGGCCCAGGGCAACCGTGGCGCGCTGATCATGGCGGACATGCCGTTCATGTCCTACGGTACCGTTCAGCAGGCACTGGACAATGCCGCCCAGCTGATGCGGGCCGGCGCCCATATGGTCAAGCTCGAAGGCACCGACTGGATGAAGGACACCATCCGCGCACTCAGTGAGCGTGGCGTGCCGGTCTGCGCCCATCTGGGCCTGACGCCCCAGTTCGTCAACAAGTTCGGAGGCTACAAGGTCCAGGGCCGCGACGAAAAGGCCGCTGAGCTGATGATCGAACACGCCTGCGCCCTGGAGGACGCCGGTGCCGACGTGATCCTGCTGGAATGCGTACCGTCGCCCCTGGCCGCCCGGATCACCCAGGCGGTGCAGGCTCCGGTCATCGGCATCGGGGCGGGCGCCGATACCGACGGCCAGGTGCTGGTGGTTCACGACATGCTGGGCCTGACCACCGGCCGCACGCCCAAGTTCGTGAAGAACTTCCTGGCCGAGACCGGCTCGGTGCAGGAGGCCATCGCCGCGTACGTCAAAGCCGTGCGCGAGCGCACCTTCCCAGCCGAGGAGCATACATTCAAGGCATGAGAACCGTTCACTCCCTGAAAGAACTGAGAACCATCCTGCGCGGCTACCGCCAACAGGGCAAAACCATCGGTCTGGTGCCGACCATGGGCAATCTGCATGAGGGCCACATATCTCTGGTCCGCAAGGCCGCTGAATCCGCCGACGTGGTGGTGACCAGCATTTTCGTCAACCCGATGCAGTTCGGCGCCCACGAAGACCTGGACAAATACCCCCGCACCCTGGCGGAAGATCAGGAAAAACTGGCGGAAGCCGGCAACACCCTGGTGTTCGCACCGCCGGTCGAGGAGGTGTACCCGGAAGGACTGGCCCGGCAAACCAAGGTGGTGGTCCCAGAAGTCAGCGAAGGCCACTGCGGCGCCAGCCGTCCCGGCCACTTCGAAGGCGTCGCCACAGTGGTGACCATGCTGTTCAACATGGTCCAGCCGGATCTGGCGGTGTTCGGCGAAAAAGACTTCCAGCAGCTGGCGGTCATCCGCAAGCTGGTCCGTGATCTGCGCATTCCGGTAGAGATCATCGGCGCGCCGACCGTGCGCGAGGACGATGGCCTGGCCAAGAGCTCCCGCAACGGCTACCTGTCGGAAACGGAACGCCGGATCGCCCCCCGGCTCTATCAGATCATGCGGGAGACCGCCGACCGGATCCAGCAGGGTCGCACCGACTATCCGGCGCTGGAGCAAGAAGCGTCGGCGGCCCTGGCCGAGACAGGGTTCCGCCCCGACTATGTCAACATCGTCAACAGCGTGACCCTGAAGCCGGCCGCGCCGGATGACCCCGAGATCACCCTTCTGGTGGCCGCGTTCCTGGGGACCACCCGGCTGATCGACAACCTGTCGCTAACCCGTTAACCGTAGGACAAAGGAAGGACCCGCCAATGACCGATCACTCGTCAGGACTGACCTCAACCGAACAATGGCAGGCGCTGGCCCGGCACCGGGACCGGTTCCGGGACCTCACGCTGCGGCAGCTGTTCCGCGAAGACCCGGATCGGGCCAGCCGCTACTTCATCGAGGCGGCCGGCCTCGGCCTCGACTTTTCCAAAAACCTGATCACCGATGAAACGCTGGCCCTGCTGGTCGAGCTGGCCCAACGCCAGGGCCTGGAATCGCGCCGGCGGGCGCTGCTGTCGGGCCAGCGGGTCAATTGCACCGAGGACCGGCCCGCGCTCCACACCGCCCTGCGGGTCCCCGGCAACCGCGAGATCCTGGTTGACGGCGTGGACGTGGTGGCCGAGGTCGGACGCACCCTGGATCACATGGCGCGCTTCGTCGACGCGGTGCTCGGGCAGCGGCAGACCGGGTTCACCGGGCAGGCTTTCACCGATGTGGTCAGTATTGGTATCGGCGGTTCCTACCTGGGCCCGAAACTGGTGACCGAGGCTCTGCAACCCTATTGGCACGGCGCGATCCGTTGCCACTACGTGGCCAACATCGACGGCACCGACATCTGCGAAACCCTGAAACAGGTCCGGCCGGAAACGACCCTGTTCCTGATCCAGTCGAAGTCCTTCCGGACTCAGGAAACCCTTGAGAACGCCAAGGTCGCACGCCAGTGGTTCCTCGACAACGGCGGCCACGAACAGGCCATCGGCCAGCACTTTCTGGCGGTCACCGCCAACACCCAAGCCGCCACCGCGTTCGGCATGGATCCGGACAATGTGTTCCCGATGTGGGACTGGGTCGGTGGCCGCTACTCGCTCTGGTCCGCCATCGGACTGCCGGTGGCGCTGACGGTGGGCATGGAACACTTCCGCGCCCTGCTGGCCGGCGCCCACGCCATGGACCGCCACTTCGAGGAGGCACCCCTGACGCGTAACCTGCCGGTCGTCCTGGGCCTGCTGAGTGTCTGGTACAACAACTTTTGGGGTGCCGAAACCCACGCCATCCTGCCCTACGACCAGTACCTACGCAGCCTGCCGGACCATCTGCAACAACTGGACATGGAGAGTAACGGCAAACGGGTTACCCTGGATGGGTGCGCGGTGGACTACCAGACCGGGCCGGTGCTCTGGGGTGGCGTGGGCTCCAATGGCCAGCACGCCTACCACCAACTGATTCACCAGGGCACGCGCCTGATTCCCGCCGATTTCATCATTCCGCTGACCAGTCACCACCCGGTGGCCAATCATCACGCCGATCTGTTCGCCAACTGCCTCAGCCAGTCCCGAGCCATGATGACCGGCAAAACCCTGGACGAGGCGCGGGCGGAACTGGCGGCGGAAGGTCTGGACGAGGCCAGCATCGAACGGCTTGCCCCACACAAGGTGGTTCCCGGCAACAAACCGAGCAACACCCTCATCATGGACCGGCTGACGCCGGAAACGGTGGGTGCCCTGATTGCCCTGTACGAGCACCGGACCTTCGTGCAGGGGGTGATCTGGGACGTGAACTCATTTGACCAGTGGGGCGTGGAACTGGGTAAGCAGCTGGGCAAGGGAATTCTCGCGCAACTGGAAAGCCCGGAGCCGCCGGGCAGCGCGGGCGACACCTCGACCGATCAGCTGATTGCCCGGTTCCGGTCAGCCCGCCGCCCGTGACACCCAGCGGCCACGCCACTGGAAGTCAACCGGCCAGAGCTTCTGGTCTTCCCGGTAGTCCCGCCACAGCTCCCGGTAGCAGCGGCCACAGACAGGGTGCGTGTCCTCGGGGGCAAGATCGGCCAGGGGCCTGAGCACGAACGCGTTCCGGAGAATCTCCGCCCGGGGCAGCTCAATGCCATCCAGAGTGCCGGCTGCCTGGCCGTAGGTCAGGATATCGAGATCAAGGGTTCGGGCACTGAACCGGGGCACATCACGGCGGCGACCGTGGTCGGCCTCCAGCTGCTTGAAGTAGCGCGACAGCCGGCCCACCGGCCAGTCGGTGTCCAGGCCCACCACCAGGTTGTAGAAGGGCGCACCATCAAAGCCCACGGCCTCGCTTTCGTACACTGGGGAAATCCGCAGCTCGCCGAAGGTGTCCGCCAGGGCGTCCAGGGCGGCGGAGACATGACGCCGCCGGTGGATGTTGGTACCGATGCTGACGTACACCCGGACCCTGTCCGCCATCACCGCCACTCCCGTTCGATTCGAACGCCCACGGCCCGGGCCGCCGGCACCGCTCCGGGCTTGCGCAGGGTCAGCGTCAGCCGGCGGACGCCGAACTCGGCCATCAGCATCTCGGCCAGAACCTCGGCCGCGTGTTCCAGCAGTTTCGGCTTGAGGGACTGCAGACGGGCGGCGACCCGTTCGCTGACCGCGGCGTAATCCAGCGCATCCGCCACGTCATCGGAGCGGCCTGGCCGACGATTGTCCCAGGCCATCTCCAGGTCGACCAGCAAGCGCTGGGACACCTCCCGCTCCCAGTCGTACACGCCGACGATGGTTTCCACCGCCAGCCCCTCGATCAGGACACAATCGGTCAAAGCGTCTCCCCGGGTCTTCCACTCTTTGCTGATTGAAAAGCACACAGCCGGCGGATACTGTGGGTCCAAGCCGGCTGTCACGATAGGGCCGGCATTTTCGCACAGATTGGGCCGCCCCGTCTTCGCCCGAGGATCGACGCCATGGAACTGACCGGCCACCCCGCCGTGACCGTCGCGCTCTGCCTTGCCGCCTACCTGTTCGGATCGGTGCTGTTCGCGCTGCCGGTCTGCCGGGCCTGGAAGCTGCCCGATCCCCGGGCCCAGGGCTCGGGCAACCCCGGGGCCACCAACGTCTACCGCACCGGAGGCTGGGCGCCGGCCGCCCTGACCTTGGCGCTGGATGCGTTCAAGGGCTGGCTGCCGGTGTGGCTGGCCCATCAGCTCAGCATGCCGGTCATGGCCCAGGCCATGGTCGCCCTATGCGCGGTCACCGGCCACATGATCCCGGTCTTCCACCGGTTCCAGGGGGGCAAGGGCGTTGCCACCGCCCTCGGGGCCGGTTTGGCCCTGGCGCCGCTGACAACGCTGATCATCGCGGGCATCTGGCTGCTGGTCATGTGGCGCTGGCGGATTTCCGCGCTGGCCTCGCTGGTGGCCGTGGTCTGCGGACCGGTCGTCAGCGCCTTCCTCGACCCCGAGACGCTGCCGCTGTTCGGACTGCTGGCACTGCTGATCGTGGTACGCCACCGGGCCAACCTGATCCGACTGGCACAGGGCCGGGAAACCGGCTTTTAACCCTGGTTCAGTCCACCAGCCCGGTGCTTCTGGGTTGGTGGATCGGCGGCAGCGTATCCATCGGCCAGCGCGGCACGGTGACAATGCGGTCACCGTCCCGCTGGCCGGCCAACAGGCGCTGTGCTCCCGCATAGGCAATCATGGCACCGTTGTCGGTACAGAATTCCGGACGGGCATAAAACACGGTTGCTGCAAGCTTCTCCGCCATACCTTCCAGGGCCGCCCGCAGCCGCTTGTTGGCACTGACGCCACCGGCCATCACCAGCCGCTTGCAGCCGGTGGCTTCCAGAGCCCGCCGGCACTTGATCACCAGGGTATCGACCACCGCCGACTCGAAGGCCAGGGCGATATCGGCCCGGGTCTGTTCGTCCAATGTGCCGGCGGCGCTGGCTTCGTTCACGGTGTTCAGGGTGTAGGTCTTGAGACCGCTGAAGCTGAAATCCAGCCCCGGCCGGTCGGTCATGGGGCGGGGGAACCGGTAACGACCGGCCCGCCCCTTCTCCGCCAGCGCCGCCACCCGGGGACCGCCAGGGTAATCCAGCCCCAGCATCTTCGCGGTCTTGTCAAAGGCTTCACCGGCGGCATCGTCGACCGACTCCCCCAGCATCTGGTACTGACCGATACCATCGACACGCACCAGCTGGGTATGACCGCCGGACACCAGCAGGGCCACGAACGGAAACGCCGGCGGCCGTTCTTCCAGCATCGGTGCCAGTAGGTGCCCCTCCATGTGATGAACCCCCAGCACCGGCACGTCCAGGGCCAAGCCCAGGGCATGGGCGACCGCGCCGCCAACCATCAGGGCACCCACCAGACCCGGGCCAGCGGTATAAGCAATGCCCTCGATGTCGCGCCGTGTCCGCCCCGCGGCAGCGAGAACCTGGTCGCACAAGGGCAACAGTTTACGCACATGGTCCCGCGAGGCCAGCTCGGGCACCACGCCGCCGTAGTCGGCGTGCATGTCAATCTGACTGTACAGGGCATGCGCCAGCAGCCCCTGCTCCGTGTCGAACAGGGCCACGCCGGTTTCATCACAGGAGGTTTCAATACCGAGAACGAGCATAGGTGTCGAGCCTGCCAGGGTTGGTGACTGTGGGGCGCGCATTTTAGCAGAAAGCCCAAGGGGGCTGGATATTCATCGAACAAACATTGACCTTTCCACCACCCAGGGGCTATCATTGCCGCCCTAAATTGTGCACTGGTCGAGCTTTAGCCAATCCGACCCCGAATCATGCCGCGGGCAGGCAACGCCTGCGGACGACATACAAACCGAATCCATCAGGTAGGTGATTTTCGAATGCCAGCTGTTAAAGTGAAAGAGAATGAACCGTTTGACGTAGCACTGCGTCGCTTCAAGCGCTCCTGCGAAAAGGCCGGTATCCTGTCCGAAGTGCGTCGTCGTGAGTACTATGAGAAGCCGACCTCCGTCCGCAAGCGCAAAGCAGCTGCTGCCGTCAAGCGTCATCTCAAGAAGCTTCAGCGGGAACAGCGCAAGTTCGAGCGTCTGTACTAAACTTCTTCCAGACGCCCTTTGACTGCCGGCAGCTGGCCACGCCAGCACCGGCAGCCGATAGAAAAATGCCGCCGAGGCTTGGCTTCGGCGGCATTTTTGGCTTTGGCCATGTGCCGATCCCCGGTTTCCCGACAACCTGGTTGACCTGGAGCCTCCATGAGTGGACTGATCCCTCAGCGCTTTGTTGAAGATCTGCTGGATCGAACCGACCTGGCGGAACTGATCGGTTCACGGATACGGCTGAAGAAGGCCGGCGCCAACTACAAGGCCTGCTGCCCGTTCCACGACGAAAAGACGCCCTCTTTCAACGTGCGCCCGGACAAGGGGTTTTACCACTGCTTTGGCTGTGGCGCCCATGGTGATGCCATCAGCTTCCTTCGGGAGTTCGACGGCCTGGGGTTTACCGAAGCGGTGGAGGAACTGGCCAAACGCGCGGGCCTGGAAGTGCCCTACGACCGAGCCGCCCGGCAGGAAATGCAGCAGGCCCGCACCTTGACCGACGCCCTGGACTTCGCCACCGGCTTCTACCGCAACGCCCTGCGCAGCCCGGCCGGGCAGTACGCGCTGGACTATCTGCGCCAGCGCGGCCTGGATGACGCCATCATTGAGCGCTATCAGCTGGGCTATGCTCCGGGTACCGGCACCGCGCTGCACGACGCCGCCAGTCCCGACCTGCGGGGACCGCTGATCGAGACGGGTACCGTCTCCGAGCGCTACGGCCGCCCCCGCGACCTGTTCCGGAACCGGGTGATGTTTCCCATCCGCAACACCCGGGGGCGCACCGTCGCCTTTGGCGGACGCACGCTGGGCGACGACAAGGCCAAGTACATCAACTCCCCGGAATCGGACGTGTTTCACAAGAGCCGGGAGATCTACGGCCTGTACGAAGCCCGGCAAGCCGTGCGGCAACTGGACAAGCTGCTGGTGGTAGAAGGCTACATGGACGTGATCGCCCTGGCCCAGCACGGCATTCACTACGCCGTCGCCACCCTGGGAACCGCCACCAACCAGGACAGCCTGCAGGCACTGCTGAAGCAGGTGCGCCATCTGGTGTTCTGCTTCGATGGCGACACCGCGGGGTTCCGGGCCGCTGACCGGGCCATGGAGAACGCCCTGGAACTGCTCGCCGACGGCCTGCACATCCAGTTTTTGATGCTGCCTGAAGGCGAGGACCCGGACAGCCTGGTGCGCAAGGAGGGTGCCGACGCCTTCCGTCAGCGGATCGAACGGGCCACGCCTTTCTCCCGCTACCTGTTCGAGCGTCAGAGCCAGGGCCTCGATCTGCAACTGCCGGAGCACCGTGGGGAGCTCCGGGCCAGGGTTGAGCCACTGCTGAACCGGATGCCCCGCAGCACGCTTCGGGATGCCATGTGGCAGGAGATGCTGCGGTTGTGTGGCGGCCGTCAGCCCTGGCGCCGGGACACCGCCCAGTCGCGCGGTCGGGGCAGCGGGCAGCCGGCTACCGGAGCGGAGCGGGTGGATGTCAAGCTGAGCAAGGACAGCACCCTGTGCTTGGCCCTGGTGGAGGCACCGGAGTTGGCCACCGAGGTTCTGGAGGCATCCCGGCAATCCCGCCAGTTTCCCCAGGCCCGGCACTTTGCCCAGTGGATTCTCGACAACGGCATCAGGGACCGGCTCCGGCTGGTGCTCCGGCTGGCCCGGGACGGTTCGGCCCGAAGCCGCTTCTACCACCTGTTCGACGGCATCGAGTACATCCCGCCCCGGGAAAATACCCTGGCTTCCGCGCGCGAGCTGATCAGCCCCAGCGAGGAGGCCACCAGGCAGCAGCGTCTGGCCGAGCTGCTGCGAAACCTGGCCAACCTCTCGCCGGAACAGCGAGCGGAGCTCCGGGAGTTGAGTGGCGGCAGTCCGTAGTCACCGCAACCCCACTTGAAACTTTACCGACTGGCCACAATCTAAACAGTCGGTGGCAGAGCAATCAACCGACAGCTATAATGGCTGTTTAACTTTTTTCCTTCTAAAGCGAGTTCACAGGGTGTCTATGTCAGGCAATTCGCAAAAATCACGTTTGAAAGACCTCATTGCCCGAGGCAAGGAACAAGGTTACCTGACTTACGCCGAGGTAAACGACCACCTCCCGGAAGACATCGCCGACCCTGACCAGGTCGAAGACATCATCCGCATGATTAACGACATGGGTATCCAGGTGTGCGAGGAAACCCCCGACGCCGATACCCTGCTGATCACCGAGGGCGACTCCACGGCCGATGAGGCGGTGGCAGCGGAGGCTGCGGCGGCACTGGCGGCCGTGGAATCGGACGCAGGCCGCACCACCGACCCGGTGCGCATGTACATGCGCGAGATGGGAACGGTGGAACTGTTGACCCGTGAAGGCGAGATCGTTATCGCCAAGCGCATCGAGGAAGGGATCCGCGATGTGATGGCGGCCGTGGCCCACTTCCCCGGCACCGCTGACAAGGTGATTCAGGCCTACGAGAGCATCATCGAGAACGAAGGCCGGATCAGCGACATCGTCACCGGGTTCCTTGATCCGGACGACGCCGAGCCGTTCATGGGCGATGACTCCGGTTCCCAGGACGACACCGACCTCGATACCGCAGCCGATGACGACGACACCACGGCCACCACCGAAGACGATGGCGACAACGGGCCCGACCCGGAAGAAACCCGCCTGCGCTTCGAGCTGCTGAAAGAGAAGCTGGCCGCCGCCAACGCCGCCCTTGAGAAACACGGCCGTTCCGACAAACGGACCCAGGACGCCCTGAACGAGCTGGGGCAGGTATTCGCCCCCTTCAAACTGGCCAACAAGGCCTTCGACGACCTGGTGAACATGGTCCGCTCCACCAACGACCAGATCCGCGAGAACGAGCGCGCCATCATGGAAATCTGCGTGCGTGACTGCAAGATGCCGCGCAAGGATTTCATCAAGTCGTTCCCGGGCAACGAGGTCAACCTCGAGTGGGCCGACAAGATCGCCAAGAGCAAGAAGCCTTACGCCACCGCCGTCGGCGAGCGCATCGACGAGATCGTGCGTCTGCAGAAGCGCATCCAGAACGTCCAGACCGAGGTTGACCTGGACGTGGCGGACATCAAGGAAATCAACCGCCGGGTCTCCATCGGCGAGGCCAAGGCCCGTCGCGCCAAGAAGGAAATGGTGGAGGCCAACCTGCGTCTGGTCATTTCCATCGCCAAGAAATACACCAACCGAGGTCTCCAGTTCCTGGACCTGATCCAGGAAGGCAACATCGGCTTGATGAAAGCGGTGGACAAATTCGAATACCGCCGTGGCTACAAGTTCTCCACTTACGCGACCTGGTGGATTCGTCAGGCCATCACCCGCTCCATCGCGGACCAGGCCCGCACCATCCGGATTCCGGTGCACATGATCGAAACCATCAACAAGCTCAACCGCATTTCCCGCCAGATGCTGCAGGAAATGGGCCGAGAACCGACCCCGGAAGAGCTGGGCGAGCGCATGGACATGCCGGAAGACAAGATCCGCAAAGTCCTGAAAATCGCCAAGGAGCCGATCTCCATGGAGACCCCGATCGGCGACGATGAGGACAGCCATCTGGGCGACTTTATCGAAGACGTTCAGGCCCTGTCTCCGGTGGACTCCGCCACCGCTGAAGGCCTCCGGGAGGCGACCCGGCAGGTCCTGGCTGGCCTCACCGCCCGCGAGTCCAAGGTGCTGCGGATGCGTTTCGGCATTGAGATGAACACCGACCACACCCTGGAGGAAGTCGGCAAGCAGTTCGACGTGACCCGCGAGCGGATCCGGCAGATCGAGGCGAAGGCCCTGCGCAAGCTGCGCCATCCGTCCCGCTCCGACCACCTGCGCGGTTTCATCGACGACTGACCCTCCCCTAGCGCTAGCGGGCGCCAACCCTCATGGGTATAATGGCGCCCGCTTCGCGTTTCCGGTCCCGGAAACGTGCCATGCCCTCACCACGTCACGACGGGCCTATAGCTCAGTTGGTTAGAGCAGGGGACTCATAATCGATTAGTCGAGGCCCCAAGGAAGCGTTAGAATTACCACCTTCGAAGCCTTGGCTTGCGGAGGTAAAATCAGAAAAAGGGCCTATAGCTCAGTTGGTTAGAGCAGCCGACTCATAATCGGTAGGTCGCAGGTTCAAGTCCTGCTGGGCCCACCATCTACCGCCAAATTGTCCCAAAGGTACAATTTCGGTACAGTCAGAAACACTGGAACTGTACCGAGGCCCCTATGGCGACACTGGTAAAGACACCCTCCGGCACCTGGAAAGCCGTCATCCGCAAGGTCGGCTTTCCAACCGCAACCAAAACCTTCCGTACCAAGCGGGATGCCGAAGACTGGGCGCGTCGTACAGAGGACGAGATGGTACGCGGTGTCTATATCCAACGCGCACCAGCCGAACGAATGACTGTAGCCGATGCCCTCAAACGCTATCTGGCAGAAGTCTCCCCAACCAAACGGCCTGCGTCCGCAGCCAGCGACGCTCGGCACTCCAAGCCGTTAATTCAGCACCTCGGCAAGTATTCCCTGGCCGCCCTCACCCCTGAGATCATCGCGAAGTATCGTGATGACCGACTGGCAGGGCTGGATAGAAAGGACGCCAAGGGAAGGCCCACCCCTAAACCCCGCTCACCGAACACGGTCCGCCTCGATCTGGCACTGCTGGGCCACATGTTCAGCACCGCGATCAAGGAATGGGGTATTGGCCTGCCAAGCAATCCGGTACAGAACATCCGCCGCCCCGCACCGCCACCCGGTCGCGAACGGCGCCTCAGTCCGGACGAAGAAACACGACTGATGCAGGCAGTCGATGCGCACAGCAACCCAATGCTCGGCTGGATCGTCCGTATCGCCCTGGAAACGGGCATGCGCTCGTCGGAGATCACCACCCTTCGCCGGAGCCAGGTCGATCTGAAACGGCGCATCGTGCGCCTTCTGGAGACAAAGAACACCCTGCCCCGCACCGTTCCCCTGACCAGTACCGCCGTAGACATATTCCGGCAGGCTCTGGCCAATCCGGTTCGCCCTATTGATACCGATCTGATTTTCTTCGGAGAGCCTGGAAAAGATGGTCAGCGGCGGCCCTACAACTTCAACAAGGTCTGGTTGAACACCAAGGAAAGTGTCGGGCTGAAAGACCTACGATTCCACGACCTTCGCCATGAAGCGGTTAGCCGTTTTGTCGAAGGCGGTCTGAGCGACCAACAGGTAGCGGCAATCAGCGGCCACAAGTCCATGCAGATGCTGCGGCGATACACCCACCTGCGAGCGGAGGACCTGGTAGATGAGCTGGATGCCATCTCGACGCGCAGAGCAGGCAAGCAACAAGACGCCAAAAAGCCAAACTGACGGGTCGTCATTCCAGCCAGCTAAGCGCAGAGCGCTGCGCTATGTATGTAGTATGTTGTAGTAGCGTACAACATACTACATACACCGTTCTGGCCGATGCCCTCGAATTTAGCCGCTAAAATCCAGCCGTCCTAGGGATATCAGTGCCAGGTGCTACTGTCATCTGCACCGCCCGCCGGAAGATCGTCGAGCTCTGCGGTGCCACCTTGAAACAGCTGCGCACGTAAACTCTTCGCCACCACCATGCGGTGCTGTTTAGCACGCAACTGCTGCTTCAGCAATTCATTTTCGTCCGTCATCCAGGGTGCCCAGTAAACCGTACCCGCAGGTGCTGCCGATCCGCTGCCGAAATACTCAGAAATCCAATCCTTGAGCGGAGTGACCAACCCGTGCCGAGAAAGTATTTCCCGGGTGCCAGGCATCGACATGAGGCCTTCAAGCAAGACCCGCAAAGCCGTTGATTTTATCTGCCCAAGCACATCCCAGGCACGAACCACCCGAATTGCAGTGACAAAACACTCCAGCTCAGCTACGACAGAGTCTGGTCTGCCCCGAAGACACTTGGTCTGAAACGCAAAGATCCTGGCCAAGATCACATCCTCGAAGAAAAACTGACTCAATCCACCTTCGGGCCATTCGCCCCCTGGCATCAAACAATCAGCCATCCGGAAATCGTGGGGCGTTATGCTTCCCCACAAAGCATCCCACAAGGGCACGTTCATCGGGCCGACTTCGAATACCGTGCGGGCAGCCTGAAAAACCTCACAATTTGCACAGAGAATATCCGCTCTCGGAGAGATATCTCCCCGTCGATAGCGATATATGGTTGCCTGGTCAACATCATCAAAAGGCATCCAGTCACACATTTCAGCGGGCGCTCTTTCCCCTGCCAAGAAGTGATACCAAGCGATCGTTTTCATGCGTTCGCTTTCATGCCTGGCTGGCCTTCCACGGGTACGACTCAACTTTGTTTTCTTTTGCGTGATATTCGGCATTTCCGCGCCTGTATTCATGACCATGCCTTCCTTTTAATGGTGGTTACCGAAGCCCAGAGAATATTGAACTTACTAGGCGTATTCACAAGGAGCCAACCGATGACCACCGAAGAACAACTGCTTGACCGTTATGGACCGTTGCTCTCACTGACAGAACTTTCAGAGTTACTTAAGCGTAGTCCAGATGGTCTCCGCATAGCGTTGCGAAGTCAAACCGAGTTTGCGCAGAAATGGAACGCTGCCAAACGCAAAGTAGGCCGACGTGTTTATTTCCGTGCAAGTGATGTTGCCGAACTCATCGACGAGGCATGAGGGCGATGATGTGGATGATACCGTCATTGTTCGTCGCAAAGTCCGGTCGAATTTCACCACGCTACCCAATGAGCTTATCCGGAACCCCAATTTGTCCTGGAAAGCGCTGGGAATCCTGGTGTTCGTGCTGTCACTGCCGGACAACTTCCGGCTACGCCTGTCCCACCTGTCCAAGCAGAAAAAGTCGGGGCGAGACGCGACACGAACAGGGCTCCAGGAGCTGCAACAAGCAGGCTATCTGCGAATCAAGCGAGAGCGTGGAGAACGAGGCAAATTCAGTCACACGACCTGGCTCGTGTCCGACCAACCCGAGTACCTGGATCATGATCCACCACGTTCGGATTTTCCGACTACGGTAAATCCAACTACGGATAATCCGCATTCGGAAAACCCGACGCTAATAAATACTAAGGATAAAAAGAACTGAGGTTAGTAAAGACTCAGATTAATAAATCGGCTCGCGCCGTGATGGGAACGCCAGGAAGAAGTGATGGCCCAGACTTCAAGATTCTGTTGTGCAAATGGTCCAAAGATGAGCATGCCAGATTCGATAGTGGACATCGTTTCACAGCGAAACCCTCGCCTGGCGTTAAAACCGAATCATCGACATGCCGGCTGGGCAAAAACTGAATCCTGAAATTCATATGAGCGCTACTGAACCGCTATTTCATCGCTATTGGATCACTGTTACAGCGCTGCTACTGGTCATTACAGCGCGGTTCTATACCGATTTGTATGCAATACCGGCTGATGCAAGCCAGATGGGGCAAAAATAGCGATGAATTTGACAGTAGTGCAGCGGAGAAGTCGTGGTTGAACTGCGGGCAGGATGTGTGAAGTTAGCTAACCGTCAAGCCGGTTATCTATCTTCACTGAATCTTATTCACACCCAAGGGTTGAGGTGGACCCAATCAGTTGGACAACCTGATGGTGTCCCTAAGCTATGATCCGGTTGTTTCCCTGGCTCAGGCTGCCAGAGATATGGATTGCCCGTAG
>MDTD01005358.1_pt1 | contig 44581 bp, 44 predicted proteins | sample 811221 | NCBI WGS metagenome assembly MDTD01 (sample SAMN05326646, study PRJNA326480) | marine metagenome | isolation source: seawater | place: Pacific Ocean: South West | collected 2011 | reverse complement strand
CGGTCGCCCTGGTTGCAGGCTGGGTCGCACGCAATAGCCCTGCCGGAGCCACTGTCGCAGCGATCTTCCCGGACGGCCCGCAACGCTACTTCGACACCATCTACAACGACGACTACTGCCGCGCCCACGGCCTGCTCGACGCAGCGCCCCCACGGCATCCCGCCACCATTGAGGACCCGATGACCCAGACAGTCACGGCGTGGACGCGATGCACCACCGTTGTCGACCCCACCGAGGTGCAGCCACGATGACCCTGCTGTCAGCCTTTCGCAGCTTTGGTTGGCCCAGCCGGATGCTGATGATCAACCAATTCGGCATCAACCTGGGCTTCTACATGCTCATGCCCTACCTGGCCGGCTACCTCGCCGGCCCGTTGGGGCTGGCCGCGTGGGCCATCGGCCTGGTGCTGGGTGTACGTAACTTCTCCCAGCAAGGCATGTTCCTCATCGGCGGCACCCTGGCAGACCGGCTGGGCTACAAACCGCTCATCGTCTGCGGATGTGTCCTCCGGACAGCAGGATTCGGCCTACTCGTCTTCGCTGAATCGCTGCCGGCGGTCCTGATCGCCTCGGCAGCAACCGGCTTCGCCGGCGCCCTGTTCAATCCTGCGGTGCGCGCCTATCTGGCGGCCGACGCGGGCCCACGGCGCGTGGAAGCCTTCGCGGTGTTCAACGTGTTCTATCAGGCGGGCATTCTGGCCGGACCCCTTGTCGGGCTGGCCTTGATGTTCGTCGATTTCCGAATGACAGCTGCCGCCGCAGCGGTCGTGTTCGCAGCGCTGACCGTGGCCCAACTCTTAGCGTTGCCCCACCGCGCCGCGGGGACACCTGATGAGAAGACATCGGTGCTGCAGGACTGGCGAACAGTAGCGGCCAACCGCTCCTTTCTGCTCTTCGCGGCGGCCATGATCGGGTCGTATGTTTTGTCATTCCAGGTCTATCTGGCATTGCCGCTTCAGGCGCGATACCTGTTTCCGCGCAACGATTCCGTTGTCACCGCCATGATCTTCGTGGTCTCGGGTCTGGTTGCCGTCCTCGGCCAGATGCGGATCACACGATGGTTCGCCCACCGCTGGGGCGCCGGCCGCTCCCTGGTGATCGGCATGCTGATCCTCGCGGCGTCGTTCCTGCCGCTGATCGTGCTGCCCGATGACACCAGGGCAGGCAGAGTCGCCGCCGCGACCGCGCTACTCGTCGCCACGGCGGTGCTGGCGGTCGGGTCGGCGGCCGTCTTCCCGTTCGAGATGGACACCGTCGTCTCATTGGCCAACAACCGCCTCATCGGAACGCACTACGGCTTCTACAACACCATCGTCGGAGTCGGCATTCTTGTCGGCAATCTGGCCACCGGCTCGCTGATTAAGGCCGCCCGAGATCTCGGGCAACCCTGGCTGCTGTGGGTTCTGCTGTCGGCAATCGGGCTGGCCTCCGCAGCGGCCTTGTTCCGGCTGGACCGACGGGGCCGACTTCAACCCGAACAGCTGACATCCTCTGGCGCGCAAACCCCCCGCTGAACACCCGAGACGCGAACATGCCCGACACCCCATATCGCCATCTACGTAGTAGCTACGTAGATGGCGATATGCTGGTTCCAGCATCCCCGCAGACGCCTTCACGCCGTGAATGGCCCACGCTGGCAAGGAGACTGCCACGACCATCGAGCCGCACCCCGCTTCGGGCAGCGTTGCCTCTCCGGCGGTAGCCGCTGGGCGCATTCGCGTTCTGCTGGTTGAACCTCGGCGCATCTACGCCGACATGTTGGCCGGCACCCTGCGCGCCGAAGAGTTCGCCGTCGACGTCGCACGCTCAGATGCTGCAGCGCTCACCGCGGTGCGCGACGATGACCCCGACGTGGTGGTGGTGTGCCTGGGATCATCCGCGCACGGCGCCGTCGTCCTTGACCGTGTTCGCCAGGCCGCCCAGTGCGGCGTCATCGCGCTCGCCGACACCGAGATGGCGCCACTGATATCACGCGTCGGAGTGGCTCCCATCGGCTCCCGCCACATACTCAACACGCGAATCCGGAAGACACTCAGGCATTCTCACCGGCGCAGCGAGGACGGCGGCGCGCAGCGACGCCACGTCGACGATCTGGTCATCGACGTGGGGGTCCGGCGGGTCTATCAGCGCGGCAACGTCATATCGCTGACTCGAACGGAGTTCGCGATCCTTCGGGTTTTGTCCGATGATCCAGGGGAGCCCGTAACGTGCCGACGACTTCAGGAAGCCCTTTGGGGGGCAACGCAGCCCGGCGGTCGGTCGGCACTGGGCGTGCACATCGGCAATCTTCGACGCAAGCTCGGTGACGCCCCGTCTTGTCCGCGCTATGTCCGGACGGTCCGCGGCATCGGCTACTGTCTGGCCGGCTGAACCATTACCCGGTGCAGACAAGGCTTTTGGTGGGAGGAAGCTGTTGGCGGAAGCGTTCGGGGTCAGGTCTCGATAATCCGTATGACGTAGGGTGTCATCCCGGCGGTACGCACCGGTGAAATCTTGATGGGAACGCCGGTTTGTTGCGCCTCGATCATTTTTCCGCCGCCGAGGTAGATCGCTTCGTGTTGGCTTCCGCCGGGCCCCCAGAACAGGAGGTCACCGCGTTTAGCTTGCGCGGGAGGTACCTTGCGGCCAGCGTTGTACTGGTCGCCGGACCATCGCGGCAACAGTACTCCGACGCCGGCGAAGGCAAATCGTGTCAGTCCTGAGCAGTCGAAACCGACGGTGCCTGCGCCTTGGTCGACGCCGCGACTAGGGCCGGTGAGGCTGCCCCCTCCCCAGGAGTAGGGAACGCCGATCTGCGTTCCTGCCCTGCGGATAACGTATTCGATCGCCTGGGCACCGTAGAGACGGTTGCCGCGGACGCTCGTTTGGGGGCTTGCCGCGGGACTGACGAGTCCGAGACTGCTCAGGAAGCTACGCCCCAAATCCATCGCAGTCTGGGTGGCAACGGCCGTCGCCTGCAAGGACGCGTTGGCGATGGCAACCGGATCGCCGGGCGCTCCCGCACTCGGGATCTTGGGCAGGAGTGGATCCCACGGACCGCCTGTCGGCTCGGCGGAGGCTGCTGGCGTGCACGCCAAAAGTACCGTCGCGACGACGGCAACGATCACCCCAGTCAGGCGAAAGCCGACCGCAGATACGCGGCCTTCCTCTGGGCAAACGCATCGGGCCATCGGTTCCATATGGCGTTCTTTCTTTCGGCTGTCGGAGCGCCGGTGATTGGTTTCGCCAAGAAATGCGAAACAGAGCGTTCCGTACTGTGCAGCAACGATGTACGTAGCGAATACGTAGATCAGCCTAACTCACATATGCCTCATCAGTAACGCCAGCAACATAATTACAATGCTGGAATTTCGGCGGCTGAAATTGCTAATGGTGTTTTGCGAATGGGTGCTTGAAAGTGTCGATCGTCGATGACGGGACTACGAAATAAGCGGTGGTCCGGACATGTGAAAACGCCTTTACCTGGGGGCGGCAACCCAAAAGTGCCGTAGCGGAAAGGACTGCGCTACCTGTGCTGCGTGGGCCCCGCGGCGCGCGATGGTTGGGTGACACTCGGCAGTTCGCATCCGGTTCGGTGGATGCGAAACGTCTTGTCGACACGCGTAACTGGTGCCACGAGGTGACTGGGAGGCGGCGGTTGTGAGTCTCCGCTTCTGATCTGAGCTTCAGAGGTTGGCGTTGCCGGCTTTCCACTGATCCCAAGGGATGTTCCAGTCACCTAAACCGTCTGTCCCCGATAGCGTGGGGCCGGTGGTGTTGATGACCTCAACGATGTCGCCGCGTCGGGTGTTGTCGTAGAACCAGCGGGCGTTGGCCGGATTGACGTTGAGGCATCCGTGGCTGACATTGGCGATGCCTTGGCTGCCCACCGACCACGGTGCAGAGTGCACGTAGATCCCGCTGTAGGACATCTGGGTCGCCCACTCCACCTCGGTGCGGTATCCGTCAGGTGAGTTGACCGGGACTCCGTAGGTGGACGAATCCATCACCAGAAACGAGTAACGATCTCCGATGATGTAGGCGCCGTTATCGGTCGGGGTCTTGGCTTTACCCATGGAGATGGGCATGGTCTTGACGATCTGGCCATTGCGCCGCACAGTCATCGTTTTGGTGGCGTCATCGGCGGTGGCGATGACCTCGTCACCGATGGTGAACCGGGTAGTGACGTCATCCTGACCGAACAGCCCGTCACCGAAGTTGACGCCGTAGGCGTTGACCGCCACCTCTACTTTTGTTCCCGGTGTCCAGTATTCGGCTGGGCGCCACCGTACTTCGCGATTGTTGAGCCAGTAGAAGGCTCCCTCGACCGGGGGGTTGGTGGCCACGTTGATCGCTTGCTGCGCCGCAATCCGGTCGGTGATGTTTTCATCGAAGCGGATCGCGATGGGTTGGCCCACGCCAACCGTTTCCCCGTCGTTGGGCAGGACGTAGGGCATCGTTAAGTTGTCGGGCGAGTGGGTTTCGAAGGTCGCTGTCGTAGTGGTCGCGCCGCCCAGTCCAAGGGCCTGGGCATGAAGGGTGTACTGCTTGTTGTAGCCCAGCGGCTCGGCAGACGACCAGGACACGCCATCGGGGCTGAGCTGGCCGTCGACGAGTTCGCCGGCTTCGTTGGTCAACGAGACTTGGCCGAGAACGCCGTCACCGGCGGACACGGTAACAGGGGAGTCCACCGCGACGCCGATCGCTCCGTCGGTCACCGACGCCTGCAATTTGGGCACTAGCAGGTCGGCGAACGGGGTGCCTTTATCAGTGATGACCTCGGGCTGGGGCGCGGCGGCCGGCGACGAGCTGCACGCGGCCGCGATCAGCAGCACCGCCATCGCCAGGACGGCCGTCCGCAGCCACTGCGCCGTGGCTCGAAACATGGGTAGGCGGCCTGTCTGCGGCATGTACGAAATTCTCCGAATCGGTTTGTTGTCACCGGCTAACGGGCTGAGCACCGCGGTGTGCGCGCCGCACTGGTCGGACGCGGGCGACGGTGGACCGTTCACGCTCGAAGTCTTCTCGTCAGTCGTTTGGCTTTCGTAGTTCTTCGATGAAGATTCGATAAAGCCCGACTGGGTGAGTTTCACCGGCTTGGTCGATAGCACGTCTTCGCGCTCGTGGGCGCCAGGGCGCGCAATAGTTACAGGCAGTAAGCGTCCGGTTGTAGCGACGGAGCGGTCTTTTGGTTCGCCGCGAAGACTGCGCAGGTGGGGCTCTTCGGTCAGCCGTGTTTACGTCTGGATGCTGGCTACGGGCAGGCCCCAGCCGATGAGAGCAAGGAGATTGGGGCCATGAGCACTCGGGCGAGGCGGGCTACGCATCGCGAAGAAGATGGGTTTGCTCACCCACCTAAACAGGCGCGCGGTGACCACTGCAGCGTGTTCCGGGCAAGCGGCACCCCGGTGTCAAAACGCTAACATCGCTTGTGGCGAGCGATAGTCCTGGCGGCGATGCCGCTGCCGCGTCGCGCTGGGGCGGGGCGGCGCTTCTGCGGCCCGGGGTGTTGGCCTTCACCGGTTCGATCGGCCCCACTGATGTTCACGCGCATCACGCCGTTCAGATCGTCACCGCGACGACGGCCTTGACGGTGCTCGACGAGCACGGCGACCGGCATCGGGGCACGAAGGTCGTCGTGCCCGCCGACGCGCCGCACCGGTCGAGGTCGGCGCCCAGGAGGGCACGGTGGTGTTCCTGGAGCCGGAATCCGCGCCGGGGCACGCCGCACACTCCCGCGCTGTGCGCTCCGGGTGGACCGTCACCCCAGTCCTGACCTTCACCCGGCGACGAGCCTTGGCCACGGTGGTCGACGAGCTGATCGCGCACCTGGCGCCCGCCACGGCCGACAACGCCACCGCGGGGCGGCATCCCGCCATCGATGATGCACTGAGGCTGTTGCCTGACCTGGTGTCGGCGGGCCCGGTCAGCGGCACCGAACTCGCGGGGCTGGTCGGCCTTTCGGCGAGCCGACTGACGCATCTGTTCACTGGGCAGGTCGGCATCCCGCTACGGCGCTACGTGCTGTGGACGCGGTTACGGATCGCGATCACCCGCGTGCAGGCCGGGGATGATCTGACCGGCGCGGCGCACGGGGCGGGGTTCGCTGACAGCGCCCACCTGACCCGGACCACCCGTGAGATGTTCGGCCTACCCCCCTCGGTGCTGAGCCGCCACGTCTCCTGGGACCTCGACAGGCGGGTAGCCGAATCATTCAAGCCTCGTCAAGGCGGCGACCGCGACGATTCAGGGCATGAGCACGATTACTTCGACCTCGGCGGCGGTTACCGCGGCCCAGGCGGTGGCCCGCTACGGCTACGTGCCGTTCATGCTGATCGGCCTCAACGGCGCGGGCATCGCCGTCGCCGCCGCCGGCGCACCCAAGTTCTGGCTGCTCGGGATTCTGGGGATCGCGATCACCACGGCGTTCGTGGTGGAGCGGATCATCCCCTATGACCCGCAGTGGAACCACGACCGCGCCGATACCACCCGTGACCGCATCCACGTCGCGGTCAACGAAACCCTCATCCTGGCCAGCGTCGCCGCCATCCCGCTGCTGGCCGCCATCGTCCCGGCACCCCAGCTGTGGCCGCACAGCTGGCCCTTCGTCACACAGGTCCTCGCCGCGGTCCTGGTCGCCGATTTCGGCATCACCGTGGTGCATCTGGCCAGCCACAAAATCGGGATCCTGTGGCGCTTCCACGCGGTGCACCACAGCATCACCCGCTTCTACGGCCTCAACGGCCTAATGAAACACCCCCTGCACCAAACCGTCGAGATGGCCGCCGGTGTCGCACCCCTGATCCTGATCGGGCTGCCCGTCAACGTGGCCTCAGCCCTGGCCCTGGCGGTGGCGATCCAGCTGCTGCTGCAGCACTCCAACGCCGACTACCGCATCGGCCCCGCCAAATACGTCCTGGCCCTCAACGAAGGACACCGCTTCCACCACCTCAAATGGGCCGGCATCGGCGACGTCAACTTCGGGCTGTTCACCCTGGTGTGGGACCACCTGATGCGCACCTTCTCCTACGACCCCACCCGCCGCTTCGACTCCACCCAGCTCGGCATGGCCGCCAAACCCGACTACCCCAGCAGCTACCTACGCCAGATGATCTACCCCTTCACCCGCGACGGGGGATGCCACCTTGGACCGGCCCAATCTGACCACGACCCTGTGTGTCGGTAGGCAGTACTTGAGGATCGGTGACGGAAGTGGAGTTGACTCGTCAGGCGAGTGCGAGGAAGAGCTTCTCGAGTTCGGCTTCGGTCATCGGCTGGGTGCTCTCGCTGCCGTCACCGGTGATGCATTCCCGCAGGCCGGTCGCAACGATCTTGAATCCCGCGCGGTCCAGGGCTCGTGAGACGGCGGCGAGTTGGGTGACGACGTCTTTGCAGTCGCGTCCCTGCTCGATCATCGAAATCACGCCGGCGAGCTGCCCTTGAGCGCGCCGCAGCCGATTTAACACTGCGGCGATGCTGTCTTCGTCGCCAACCATCGTGGCTTCCTTTCCTGGGATTTCATCATGGGCAACATTACCCGTGGGGGTATGCTTCCCGGCGCTCTCCGCGGGTTAGCCAACCGCAGCCGGGTTCTTGTGGGCGAGGATCCGACGCAGCGGGCAGTACCTGGTGCGGCTGCAGGTGACATAGCCGCCGGCGCCGATCAAGGTGAGGACTGCCGATGCAACACCGAACACTGGAGTGGTCTCCTGGGCGAGGATCACCGACGCCATCAGTAGTACGAGCAAGCCGAACAGCGTGCGCAACGCTTCGGCGTTGACTCTGCCGGTTAGCCGTCCGCCGATCAGAGCACCCGCGACTGCGGCGGCCGTGACCATCGCTGCCAGGCGCCAGTCAAGCTGTACACCGGTCAGGTGGCCGGCCAGACCGGCCAACGATTGCATCGCGATCACCACCAACGAGTTACCGACCGCGGCGGGCATCGGAAGTCCGGCCAGCAGGGTCAGCGCAGGTACCAGCAAGAATCCGCCACCGGCGCCGACGAGTCCGCTCAACGCCCCGACGGCGATGCCGAGCGCTGCCACCTTGGCCACCTGCACCTGCCGGGACTCGTCGCCGGCGGGAGTGTTCTTGCGATCGCGCAGCATCGCGATCGCGGCGGCGATCATGATCACCGCGAAGGCGATCAGCAGCACCGTTTCGGGGATGACGCCGGCCAGTAGGCCGCCGAAGAAGGCCCCGGTCATGGCCGCCGCGCCGAACGGTAGAGCGACGCGCCACCGCACGCGCCCGGCCCGCGTATGGGCGATCACGCCGACCATGCTGGTGACGCCGACGACCAGAAGCGAACTTGCGATCGCCTCTTTGACATCCAGTCCTGCGACATAGGTCAGCATCGGGACGGTCAGGATTGAGCCACCCCCGCCCAGCAGTCCCAGCGAGACCCCGACGACCGCGGCCAGGGCAACGGTCAGGGCCGTCATGTCGGCGAGCTCGCCGCCGAAGCGCTCATCGCGGTGTTCGACACCGGCATGTCGTCCTTCCAGTCGATTCCTTAAGTAGCCGCACCTTGCCGTGCGATACCACCGGGGGTATGTTAGAACATGCTACACATACCCCGCGGGGTATCTGCATCGCGGAATAAAATACCCTCAGGGGTATTCCTACTGAAGGAACGAGGGTCCTGGGTTGAGGCAGCAGGGCCCCGCCTAGAGAAGGAAAGATGATGATTCTGGAGCAGTACTACATCGAGTGCCTGTCGCAGGCGTCGTATCTGATTGGCGACGAAACCACCGGGCGCGCAGTGGTTGTGGACCCGCGCCGCGACATCACCGAATACCTCGACGACGCCGCCAAGTACGGGTTGACGATCCAAGGCGTCATCAACACCCACTTCCACGCGGACTTCGTTTCGGGTCATCTGGAGCTGGTGGAGGCGACCGGCGGGTGGATCGGCTTCGGCGCGGCCGCCCAGACCGACTACCCGATCCGCCGGTTGTCTGACGGGCAGCACCTGTCCCTCGGTGAGGTCGACCTGGAGATCCTGTCGACCCCGGGGCACACCTGGGAATCGATCAGCGTTCTGGTGCGTGAACGTCTGAGCGCCGAGCCGGTCGCGGTGCTGACCGGTGACGCGTTGTTCGTCGGTGATGTGGGTCGTCCGGATCTTGTCAACCTCGGTGATGGCTCGACAGCCGACCTGGCGCGGGCGATGTATCACAGCATTCACGACAAGCTCTTGCGGTTGCCCGATCAGGTGACGGTGATGCCCGCCCACGGCGCGGGTTCGTCATGCGGAAAGAACCTCTCGGCCGAGCTGACCTCGACGATCGGTGAGCAGCGCCGCACCAATCCGTCGGTGCAGCCGATGACCGAGGCTGACTTCGTTGAGCTGATCACCCGCGGACAGCCCGCGGCACCCGCCTATTTCTCGATGGACGCGGCGATGAACAAGCGGGTTCACCCGCTGCTGGATCAGCACCGCAACATTCCCGAACTGACCGCGGCCCAGGTGCGGTTTGCGCTGGCGTCCGGTGTCCGGGTGGTGGATGCCCGGTCGGTCGACGACTTCGCGGCCGGTCATCTGCGCGGATCGGTCAACGTCGGCTTCGACGGCCGCTTCGCCGAAACCAGCGGCATGGTCGCCGAGGTGGGCGAGAGCATCGCGCTGATCACCGATCCCGGTGACGAGCAGACCGCGGCCATGCGGCTGGCCCGCATCGGCTGCGACAACGTGATCGGTTACCTGTCCGTCGAAACTGTGGGTGCCTTCCCGGCGGAGCTGGCCGATCTTGTTCAACCGGCGCCACGGGTCAGCGTCGCTGAGCTCGACCGGGTACGGGCCGAGAATGCGGTGACGGTGATCGACATCCGCAACCCCGGCGAACGCGACGTCGGCACCATTCCGGGCGCGTTGCAGATCCCGCTGGCTGAGCTGCGCACCCAGTTGGCGAATGTTCCTAGCGACAAGCCGATCGTGGTGCATTGCGCAGGAGGCTGGCGCTCCAGTGTGGCCGCCTCACTAATGCGGGCCGACGGATTCGGACACGTTAGTGATCTGGTCGGCGGTTACAACGCATGGGCGCAGGCCCACGCCGCAGCGTGAACGACAGCAGCGCCGATCGATCTGGACCCGGCGCCCAGGTGAGCCTGACTCTGTGCTCAGTCCTGGGTGATTCCGCGCGGGTGTCGATCGCTAACTGTTTCGACGCTTGCGTATTGCGCGGGTGCGGCGGCAAATCGTATGGCGCACTGAGGTGAGCAGAACCACCAGTCGCGATCGGCGTGACGCCGATGGCTGGCCGCCCTGGCAGGGTCGACGCGCACGCGGCACACCGGGTCGGTGGGATAGCGGGCCGCCGCAAGGCCCACCGCGTACACCTGAATCGGTGTCGCAATGTTGCGGAGTTCCCTGGCCCCTAATGGATCTGGCGAGAGACCGAGCTGCGCGCAGGCCCGACGAATTTCATCGGTGACCACAGCCTGCCCTGCACCGGCCAGCGCCGTGATGCGGGCGGCAACATTCACGCCGTGTCCGAAGTAGTCGTTGTCGCGGTGCACCGCGCTGCCGTGGTGAATGCCGGCCCGCAGCGCAAGAAAGCCGTCCTCATCGGCGGCCCGGTCAGCGAGCTGCAGGGTGGTCGCCACCATCGGCGCGGGCTTGCTGGCTCGCAGTATGACCGCATCACCCATCGTCTTGACGATGGTGACGCCCGGCCCGAGCGACTCACGGGTCACGGCCAGCAGGCGGCCCGCCGGACTGGCCGCCTGTTCATCACCGCACATTTCAGTCAGGACGCTGAATCCGGACAGGTCGACGAGTGCGAACGTCGCCTCGACACTTTCACAATCGGTCACCTGATCGTCCCTTCATCATTTATCAGATGCGCTGTCTGGCGGGGCAGCGGCATCACGCCGCACGGGCGCAGCAGCGTTGGTACAGCAAGCCCCGGCAGGCAGGCGCCGTCATCGCAGCAATCAGATCGCCAGATCATCCAGCTGTGACGCTGCATAGGTTTTCAACCGCGAGTGGTGTCCGGGCCGCAGCCCGAGATTCGCGGTGAGTGAGGCAGCGGACCGCGCCGTTTCGCCCCTATCGGCTCTAGCTCCGGTGCTGGTGTTCGGGTTGCAGGCGTCCGATGCCGGGTAGAAAGCGACCCACGCGGGAGGCGTACTCGGTGTAGGCCACGCCGTGGACTCGACAGAGGTGAGGCTCTTCGGCGAAACGCACCTGTGCTTCTAGGCCGATCACGGAGACCACAAGGCCGGCGACTGCCACCGCGTTGGGCACCATGAGCGCCAGGCCGATAAACGCGCCCGTTGCGGCGGCGAAGATTGGATTGCGAACGACCCGGAAGGCACCGTTGGTGACCAGAGTCGTGCGTTCTGCCTCGTCGACCCCGGTCCGCCAGGATGCGCCCATGGCCATCTGAGCGGCGAAGGCAAAGAGGATGCCGAGCACGGCTACCGCCACACCGACCCCGCGCAGCACCGAATGATCCAAAGTCGCCAGCGGCGACATGCCGGCCAGGTCGGCGACGGGTGCGCCGACGCCCACTGCCAGCCAGCCGAGGTCGGTCCCGGCCAGGGCCCACCACTCCAGTGAGCCGTCTGGGCGCAGTGTGCGCCGCGTGCCGATCTCACCGGTGTGGCGTCGTTGAATCGCTGCGCGCAGGGCACCCATCAGGAGCATCATCGCGGCGAATAGCGCCAGCACAGCAATCGCCATCATCGTTCGCCCCCGGTGGACACCGGCTTGGCGGCGGCGCCGAGCAGATAGTCGCCTTGGATTCGGGTGAGCGATCCGAGCACCACCAGACCGTTGCGGGTCAGTTCATCGAGGAACTGTTCGGCGCTGAATCGGTCGTCGGCGGGGTGATCGAACAGTCGTTGGTAGGCGGGGCGCGCTAGGGCGTGGGAGGTGACCTCCTCGAAGTAGAACCGCCCACCCGGTGCGATCACCCGGGCGACTTCGGCGGTGGCTTTACGCCAGTCGGGGATGTGGTGCACGATCCCGAAATCGAAGACCGCGCCGTAGCTTTCGTCGTCGGCATCCAGCGCGGCTCGTAAATCGGTCGCGCTGCCCTGGGCAAGCCGGACCCGATCTCCGTAGCGGGCCAGGCGGCGGGCGGCGCGGCAGATCATCGTTGGATCCAAGTCCACCGCGTCCACGGTGTCTGCCCCGAACCGTTCCAAGATCAGCTGCGAGCCGTACCCGGACCCGCAGCCGATCTCCAAGGCTCGTGTGCCGGGCAGAAGGCGGCCGCCAAACCGCAGCAACACCGGCACCTCATAGGTACGTTGCAGCCAGCGCCGCGGCGGCGAATTCACCAGCCCGGTTTCGGTGCGGTTCATCAACATCGCCGATACCCCCTTTCTTGGTCGCCAACGATCGTCGAGTCATTCCCCTTGCTTCATGTGTCGTCCGCTGGTTACGTCGTGCATGAACGCTTGAAACCGCTAATACCGAAATTTGACGATCAATGCCCTGTTGACGCTATCATCGCTAAATGGCGATCACAACGGGGGAATCCTCGACGCAACCGGCCACAGGACTCGCTCCGGCGGTGGCGCTGTTTCACAGCCTGTCCGACCCGACACGACTGGCGATCCTGGAGCGACTCGCCGAAGGCGAAGCCCGCGTTGTCGACCTGACCGGCTTACTGGGCGCGGCGCAGTCCACCGTGTCGGCGCATCTGGCGTGTCTACGCGAGTGCGGCCTGGTGACCGGCCGTCCCGAAGGCCGACAGGTGTTCTACTCGCTGACCCGACCAGAGCTGATGGACCTAATGGCCGCGGCCGAGACGCTATTGGCTGCCACAGGCAGCCAGGTGGCGCTGTGTCCCACCTATGGAACCCGCTCCCGCGCCGGCGCGACGACGGATGCGCAGGAGACTGGCCGATGAGCGATGCCTGCGGCTGCGGCAACGACGAACCGCGTAGCGCGGAGGAGCAGGAGCGTGAGCCCGAGCGGCTCTGGCAGATCAAAGAACTGCAGTTCGCCGCCCTCTCGGGAGTGTTCCTGCTGGCAGCGGTGGTCACAGGGTTCCGCGACGCCGCGGAGCCGGTCGTCCTGGCGCTGGAAGCGGTGGCGCTGCTGGCTGGCGCCTACACCTTCGTGCCGTCCACCCTGAAGAGGCTGGCGAAGGGCAAGATCGGGGTGGGCACGCTGATGACCATCGCCGCGGTGGGCGCGGTGATCCTCGGCGAGGTCGGTGAGGCCGCCATGCTGGCCTTCCTGTTCTCCATCAGCGAGGGGCTGGAGGAGTACTCGCTGGCCCGCACGCGCCGCGGACTGCGCGCGCTATTGTCGCTGGTCCCCGACGAGGCCACGGTGCTGCGTGATGGCGCCGAAAAGATCGTCGCGCCTTCGGATTTGCAGATCGGCGATCGGATGCTGATCAAGCCCGGTGAGCGCGTGGCGACCGACGGCATCGTCGGCCACGGCCGCACCGCGCTGGATGTCTCGGCGATCACCGGCGAGTCGGTACCGGTGGAGGTCGGCCCCGGTGATGAGGTGTTCGCCGGGTCGATCAACGGCACCGGTGCACTCGAGGTGGAGGTCAGCACCACCGCCAAGGACAACTCGTTGGCCCGCATCGTGCGCATCGTGGAAGCCGAACAGTCCCGCAAGGGCGCCTCCCAACGCCTGGCTGACCGCATCGCCAAACCGCTGGTACCTGGGGTCATGATCGTCGCGGCGCTGATCGCGGTGATCGGCAGCCTGCTCGGCGACTCGGCCACCTGGATCGAGCGGGCCCTGGTGGTACTGGTCGCCGCCTCACCGTGCGCCCTGGCGATCTCGGTGCCCGTCACCGTCGTGGCCGCCATCGGCGCCTCCAGCAAGCTCGGTGCCCTCGTCAAGGGCGGCGCCGCACTGGAAGGGCTGGGCAAGATCCGCGGCGTCGCCCTGGACAAGACCGGCACACTCACCGCGAACCGGCCGGCCGTCATCGACGTGGCCATCACTAATGGCGCCACACGCGCCCAGGTGCTGGATGTGGCGGCGGCCCTGGAAGCGCGCAGCGAGCACCCGCTGGCCGCGGCCATCCTCGCCGCCGTCGATGACGTCACCCCGGCCACTGACGTCGAGGCCGTCACCGGCGCCGGGCTCACCGGCCACCGCGACGGGCACACCATTCGCCTGGGCCGTCCTGGCTGGCTGGACCCCGGCCCGCTCGCCGGGGACGTCGCCCGCATGCAGCGGACCGGGGCCACCGCGGTCCTCGTCGAAGACGGCGGCCAGGTCATCGGCGCCATCGCCGTGCGCGACGAGCTGCGCTCCGAGGCGGCCGAGGTGGTCGCCCGACTGCGCCGCGATGGCTACCAGGTGACAATGCTCACCGGCGACAACCAGGCCACCGCCGCCGCACTGGCCCGCGATGTCGGGATCGAGGACGTGCACGCCGAGCTGCGCCCCGAAGACAAGGCGCGGCTGATCGAGCAGCTCCGGGGCCAGCGCCCCACGGCGATGGTCGGTGATGGCGTCAACGACGCTCCCGCCCTGGCCACCGCCGACGTGGGGATCGCGATGGGCGCGATGGGCACCGACGTGGCCATCGAAACCGCCGACGTCGCGTTGATGGGCGAAGACCTGCGCCACCTGCCGCAGACGTTCGGCCATGCGCGCCGGGCGCGGCAGATCATGCTGCAAAACGTCGGGCTGTCCTTGGGGCTGATCATCGTGTTGATGCCGCTGGCTCTGTTCGGTGTGCTCGGACTGGCCGCCGTCGTGCTCATCCACGAACTCGCCGAGATTGTGGTCATCGCCAACGGTGTGCGCGCCGGGCGCACCACACCGATGTCCGCCCCGCCGGTCGATCCAGCAACCAGCCCTACCCGCGCAGCGCCGGTCGGCGCGCCGTCGTGACCACCGGCCACACCAGCCCCGCGGCCATACTGACGCGGGCACGGATTACCTTGATCGCCACGGCGGTCTTCGTCGCAGCACTCGACCTGGGCGTGAGGAACTGGGCCCGACAGGCGCTAAATGACGGCAGCGCAACGGATCTCGGGCTTCTCAAGCTGCGGCTGGCGTTCAACCCGGGGGTGGCATTCAGCCTCGGAGACGCCCTTCCCCCAGTGGCCCTGCTCGGTATCACCGGCGTAGTGTTGGTCGCACTGGCGGTGTTCGCCGTGCGTGTCACGCGCACCGCCACCTCGCTGCCCGTGATGCTGGCACTGGCGGCGATGCTGGGCGGCGCGATCGCCAACCTCCTCGACCGCGCCGGTGACGGTCTAGTCACTGACTACCTGCACACCGGCTGGTTTCCCACTTCCAACCTCGCTGACGTCTTCGTCGTCACAAGCGCAGCCGTTCTCGTTGTCGCCAGTTGCCGCGCCAGCGACACCGCTAATACGAGGTCACGCGCATGATCGTGTCGTCGATTCTGCCCGCCATCGGCCTGTTCATCGTCACCAACATCGACGACATCATCGTGCTCTCACTGTTCTTCGCTCGCGGCGCGGGACAACGCGGAACAACAGCCCGCATCACTGCAGGCCAATACCTGGGTTTTGCGGGAATTTTGGGTGCGGCTGTGCTCGTCACCCTGGGCGCGGGGGCGTTCCTTCCCCCGAAAGTCATCCCGTATTTTGGGCTCATACCCTTGGCCCTGGGACTGAGGGCGGCATGGGAAGCCTGGCGCGACAACGACGATGACGACGACAGCAGGATTGCTGGCAGGACCGTCGGCGTCTGGACCGTCGCAGCAGTCACCTTCGCCAACGGCGGAGACAACATCGGCGTCTATGTTCCGGTCTTCTTGAGCGTGAGACCCGCAGCCGTGGTGGCCTACTGCTTGGTCTTCCTCGCGCTGGTTGCGGTTCTCGTCTTGACCGCCAAATTCGTTGCCACCCGCCAGCCGATCGCCGAAGTCCTCGAACGCTGGGAACACGTCCTGTTCCCGGTTGTCTTGATCGGTCTGGGCATCTTCATCTTGGTCAGCGGCCTCGCATTCGGGGACTAGAGGCAGGACGTACGCTTTCGGCGGAACCCGGATCACACTTGGTCCTCTGATGGAGTGCTCATGCGTAGTGTCAACCGGCTTATGGTCAGCGTGGCTCAGGGCTCATCTGCTTGAACGATCCGGCTACATTTCGGCCCGAGGTCCCAGGACACGTGCCGGCTCAACGCCGAGGGCGCCAGCCCGAACATCTCCCGCGTGGTGCGGGTCAGATGGGCGCTGTCGGAAAACCCCGCATTATGTGCGGCGCCGGTCAGGTCATCGCCGGCGTGCGCGCAAATGATGGCGAGCCGCAGCCGTAACCACAGCACGTAGCGGCGCAGCGGAATGCCGACCTGTTCGGTGAACAGATGGGTCAATCGGCTCGCAGACACACCGACCTGGGCCGCGAGTTCGGTACCGCTGACTGGGCCTGCAGTCACAAGGTCGGGAAGCAGCCGCAACGCCTCGTCGACGGCGCGATGGCGCGTCACTGCTTCATCAGCTGCCATGGCGGGTGCGAGGTGTTCGATCAGCTCGTCGACCACGACGGCCAACGGACGTCGGCGGGTGAACGTCAACACCGGAGCAACAGTCCAGCCGGACCGAAGCGCGCGCAGGTGCGCCGAGCGCCCTGGGGCAGACTCCGGTTCCAAGAACACCACGGTGCCCTCCGGCGCGCCGACTTCGACCCGGTGTGGCGCATCGGCGGGCACGACCACCTTGGTGCCGCGATGCTGGTTGCCGTGCTCGTCACGCATCGTGAAAGGTGTTGTTGCGGTGACAATCTGGACGGCATGGTGGGCGTGTAGGTCGGTGGTGCCAATCGATCCGGTGAACGCCAACACCCCAGGTCGCAGCAGTGCAGTCCCGCCCCAGTGCGGTTCACCGGTGATACCACCGCCATCCCGCATCATCGCCACGAAACGATGCTACGTCCTTCCATTAATCAACTTACCGCGGCGCCAGCAACGGGGAACATCGAATCAGGCGTGGCCAGCCATCCGCCGCCACGGGTAATGCAGGATTTGCGCCATTGGCCAGTCACCCACCGCCGCGCCTAGCTCGGGCGCCCTTGTACCGTATACCCCTCAGGGGTACCTTCGTTGTATCACCCGGGGCGGGTAGCCCGACGACTGGAAGGCGTATCGCTGGTGACCGTACAAGAAAGATTTCGGCAGCTCGTCCAAAGCCAGACCGCACGGTCGATCGCCAAATGCATCGCTGTGTGCGCGGTGGGTCGTGTCACTAGTGGGCGCCGCTCAGGCAAGGCCGGCGAGGGAAAGTCCTGCTGCGGCTGACAGCACCGCGACAGGCTGCCCCCGAGCGGCTTGCCGCCGCAGCGTCAGGCCCCTCACTGCGGCCGCCGTCCTTCGTGCCTAGTCTTTATGGACCCGAGTGTCCCGGTTTGATGTTCTGCGAAGGAAGTTCTCGATCGCTGGGCCGAAAGCGTGTGCCATGTCCTCAGCGTCGACGAATTGGCGGGACATCGAAACTTCGGCGAGGACCCCTCGTGGAAGGACATCGGCGAGGCTGTGTGCCAAGCTCTCGGGGTGACGGATGTCGTCGCCGGCGATGACGAGCGTCGCAGTGTCGATGCGCCGGAGGTCCTCGACCGTTGCAAAGGCGCGGTCATGACCGATTGACGCCGCGGCCGCCGCACTGTGGGCGTCGGCGCGCGGAATAGCCTCAGCGACCAGGTTGGCGATCAGCGGCTGAAGATCAGGAATGAACAATTCCCAGGCGGCCTGCAGACCGCGGGAACGGGCACGCTCGGCGAAACGATCCATCAGATCGGTGTCTGCGGCTTTGTCCGCATCGTCCTCGATCGCTTCAGCACTGATGACCACCGCCGACCGGGCGATACGGGGGTGCTGGAGGCACGTCCGCAAAACGATGGTGCCGCCCAGTCCGGCGCCGACAAGGTGGGCGCAGGTGTCATCGAGCGCGTGCATAATCGCAATGACGTCGCTGACGTACTGATCCCATCGGTGCAACGTCGGGTCGGGACAACGCGATGCTCCGTACCCTCGAATGTCAGGCAACGCAACGCGATACCGGCCAGCGAGCCGGTCAGCAAGCGGTCGCATGCTGTAGTGATCCGGACCCCCACCATGAAGCATGATGATCAGTTCGCCGCGGCCAACGACCTCCCCCATGAGGGGCCAGCCATCATCTCCGACGTGCAACGTGCGCACCACCAATCGATCCCTCCCGTCGTTCCGGGATAGCGCTACGCGCGTCGACACCACGCCAACGACCCCGGAAAGTAACCCTTGAAGCATACCCCCAAGGGGTATATGCTCTCTTACGTATACCCGGTAGGGGTATCGACACCCGTCGAGGATAGGAGATCGGTGATGAGCACGAGCACGTACGCCGTCACAGGAATGACTTGCGGACATTGCGAGCTCTCGGTGCGCGAAGAGGTCAGCGAGGTTGCCGGAGTTGAAGACGTCGAAGTTAGCGCCAAAACCGGCACCCTGATCGTGACGTCGAGCCGTCCCGTCGACGACGCGCAGATCCTCAACGCCGTCGACGAGGCCGGTTACTCGGCGGTGCGTGTCGCATGAACGCCGCGGGACGATTGACAGCGTTTGGTGCCGGACTGGCAGTGGCGTTCACGGCTGCATACGTCACCGCCGCGGCGGTCGTCCCTGATACCGCGGCGACATCTCCCCAGACCCAAACTTTCGATGCTGCAGCGGATCACAGCGCGCCGCCGACCGAGCAGGCGTCGCCAGTCGTTCCCTTCGCCGACCCGCCGGGGTTGTCGTTGGCCGAAGACGGATACGTCCTGAGCCCGGTGCGGTCCCCCAGCGCACCCAACGATCGGGGAACGATGAGCTTCACCATCGTCGACCCGGGCGGCACGCCGCTGCTGGACTACGCGACCGTGCACGACAAGCAACTGCACCTCATCGTGGTCCGTTCCGACGGCCAGCACTTCGCCCATGTACACCCAAGGCTGGACGCGGCCACCGGCACGTGGTCAACGCCGTGGACGTGGAACGCCGCCGGCACCTACCGCGTGTTCGCCGACTTCCAACCCGCAGGGGCGGGCAGCGCCAAACTCACCCTCACCCGAACCGTGCAGGTGGCCGGCGCGTTCGTCCCGGCGGTGGCGAGTGCCACACGAACCGTCGATGAAATCGCCGGATACACCGTGAAACTGGACGGTGCACTCACCGCGGGCGTATCCCACGAACTCACCGCGACAGTCACGCGCGACGGCCGGCCGGTGATGACCTTGCAGCCCTACCTGGGGGCTTACGGCCATCTCGTCGCCTTGCGTGAGGGAGACCTGGCGTATCTACATGTGCACCCTGAGGGGGCCGAGCCGGTACCGGGCGGCACCGGTGGGCCTGCGGTGTCGTTCGCGGCGACCGCACCCACTGCCGGGCGCTACCTGCTCTACCTCGACTTCAAAGTCCAGGACACCGTGCACACCGCCAGCTTCGTCGTCGACGCCGCACCCGGTGGCACCAACGAGCGCGCGCCAGAGCCGTCGCGTGACGCCGGCCATGCCGGCGGGCACTGAGCTATCCCGTCCGAATCAGAAACTGAAAGGCAGTGGCTTCATGACGACATCGACACCGGTGTCTGGCCCGAGTGTGGAACTCCGCATCGGGGGAATGACCTGCGCCTCCTGCGCCAACCGCATCGAGCGCAAGCTCAACAAGCTCGCCGGCGTGGCCGCGACAGTCACTTATGCGACGGAAAAGGCCACCGTCACGGTGCCTGACGGATACGATCCGGCGCTGCTGATCGCCGAGGTGGAGAAGACGGGCTACACCGCCGCGCTCCCGACACCGCGCACGCCGGTGCCCTCCGACGCATCCGGTGACACCCCGCACGCCGTGGACACCGCCGACCCCGAACTGGCCTCGCTGCGGCACCGCCTGAGGGCCTCGGCCGTGCTGACGGTGCCGGTCGTCGCGATGGCGATGATCCCGGCGCTGCAGTTCACCTATTGGCAGTGGGCGTCGCTCACGCTGGCTGCCCCCGTCGTCGTGTGGGCAGCATGGCCATTCCATCGGGCCGCCTGGGCCAACCTGCGACACGGCACCGCGACCATGGATACGCTCATTTCTCTGGGCACCGTGTCGGCGTTCCTGTGGTCGCTGTATGCGCTGTTTCTGGGCAGTGCCGGCACGCCGGGTATGAAGCATCCCTTCGCGTTCACCCTGGCGCCGTCGCATGGCGCCGCCAACATCTACCTCGAAGTCGCCGCCGGCGTAACCACGTTCATCCTGGCCGGACGCTACTTCGAGAAGCGGTCCAAACGGCAGGCCGGAGCGGCACTACGAGCCCTGCTCGACCTAGGCGCCAAAGACGTATCCGTCCTGCGCGGCGGGACGGAAACCAAGATCGCCATCGAAGAACTCGTGGTTGGCGACGAGTTCATAGTCCGTCCGGGGGAGAAGATCGCCACCGACGGCGTGGTGGTGTCCGGTTCCTCGGCTGTCGACGCCTCGATGCTGACCGGCGAAGCGGTACCCGTGGAAGTCGCTGCCGGCGACACCGTGGTCGGTGCCACCGTCAACGCCGGCGGTCGGCTGGTGGTGCAGGCCACTCGCGTCGGCTCGGACACCCAGCTCGCGCAGATGGCCCAGCTGGTCGAACGCGCCCAGACCGGCAAGGCCGAAGTGCAACGCCTGGCCGATCGCATTTCCGGCGTCTTCGTGCCGATCGTCATCGCTATCGCCGTGATCACCCTCGGCGCCTGGCTGGGCGGGGGATTCTCAGTCGCCGCCGCGTTCACCGCAGCGGTCGCGGTCCTCGTCATCGCCTGCCCCTGCGCCCTCGGGCTGGCCACGCCCACCGCCCTGCTGGTGGGCACCGGTCGCGGCGCGCAAATCGGCGTGCTGATCAAAGGTCCCGAGGTGCTCGAATCCACCCGCAAGGTTGACACCGTGGTGCTGGATAAGACCGGAACCGTCACCACCGGCAAAATGACGCTGGTCGATGTCGTTACAGCGCCGGAAACCGAACGCGCGGAGCTGCTTCGACTCGCCGGCGCCCTGGAGAACGCCTCCGAGCACCCCATCGCCCAAGCCGTCGCCGCCGCGGCGGCCGAGGAACTCCAGGCCTTGCCCGTTCCGGAGGACTTCGCGAATGTCGAAGGTAAAGGCGTCCACGGCATCGTGGATGGACACGCCGTCGTCGTTGGGCGCGAATCACTGCTGGCCGACTGGGCGCAACACCTCAGCCCGGATCTGTCCCACGCCAAGGCCCGCGCGCAAGCCCAGGGAAAGACCGTGGTAGCGGTCGGGTGGGACGGGCAGGCGCGCGGTGTACTCGTCATCGCTGACACCGTGAAACCGACAAGCGCACAGGCAATCTCGCAGATGCGTGACATCGGTCTGACCCCCGTGTTGCTCACCGGCGACAACGAAGCCGTCGCTCGACAGATCGCCGCCGAAGTCGGCATCGACGACGTCATCGCCGAAGTCATGCCCGAAGGCAAGGTTGACGTCATCGCACGCCTCCAAGCCGAAGGCAAGACGGTCGCCATGGTCGGCGACGGAGTCAACGACGCGCCCGCCCTCGCCCAAGCCGACCTCGGTCTGGCGATGGGCACCGGCACCGACGTCGCCATCGAGGCCTCCGACATCACCCTGGTGCGCGGTGACCTGCGCAGCGCCGTTGACGCGATCAGGCTGTCCCGCGAAACACTGTCGACGATCAAAACCAACCTGTTCTGGGCGTTCGCCTACAACGTCGCAGCGATCCCCGTCGCAGCACTGGGCATGCTCAATCCGATGCTGGCCGGAGCCGCAATGGCATTCTCCAGCGTCTTCGTGGTGGGCAACAGCCTGCGCCTGCGCCGCTTCAAAACCACTTCCGCCGACAACACCAGTTAAATCACCGCCACCTGTGAGGAGAACCCATGTCCGAGAATCAGAACCGCACGTCAGCCTGCTGCTGCAGCGGCGCAGCCGACAAAATCGATACCTCACCCATCGACCCTACGGCGAGGAACCTGCTTCACCTCGGATCGCAGAACGAGACCACCTGCCCCGTGATGCCCGGCACTCCGGTGAACAAGACGATCGCCGAAGCGGCGGGACTATTCCGTGACTATCGCGGTCGGCGTTACTGGTTCTGCTGCAAGGGATGCGGACCACGCTTCGACCGCGACCCCGACAAGTATGCCTCCGCCGCATGACCGCGACCCTCGTCGCGCACTCCTCGCCGGGCACCCGAAGATAGTCACCACCACGCACAAGGAAAGCGTCATGACCCACGCCGACAACACCAGGCACTGCCCCTCAACAGGCACCACCCACCACGGCTACATCACCGAAAAAGACAAATACCTCAAGCGGTTGAAGCGCATCGAAGGCCAAGCCCGCGGCATCAGCAGAATGATCGAAGAGGAGCGGTACTGCATCGACATCCTGACCCAAACAGACGCGCTCACCAAAGCCCTCCAAGGCGTCGCGCTGGCACTGCTTGACGACCATCTTCGCCACTGCGTCCGTGACGCCGCCGCCACCGGCGGACCGGCCGCTGACGCCAAACTCACAGAAGCCTCTGAAGCCATCGCCCGCTTGGTGCGTTCCTAACACCCACATCATCAATGCGCGTCGACTGAAACGCGAAGTCCCCTAAGGAAAGAACATGACAAACCGCGATGACCACGGCGTCGCAACATCCCACCCTGGCGGGCACGCCCACCACCAATTCCCCAGCGCACACCCTGACACCCACCCACACGGCGAACACCACGGCCATGACAATCACACCGGCCACACTGGCCATAGCGGCCACGGCGGTGACCACGTGGCCCAATTCCGCAAGCTCTTCTGGATCAACCTGATCATCGCCATACCGGTCGTCGCGTTCTCAACCATGTTCGCGATGCTGCTCGGTTACGACGTCCCCGACTTCCCCGGCGCACGCTGGATCGCGCCCCTGCTCGGGACAGTGATGTACGTCGTCGGTGGCCGCCCCTTCCTCACCGGTGCGCTGAACGAGATCCGTTCCCGCAAACCAGGAATGATGCTCCTGATCGGACTGGCGATCACCGTCGCCTTTTTCGCGTCCTGGGGCGCGAGCTTGGGCCTGCTCCACCACGAGCTGGAATTCTGGTGGGAACTCGCCCTTCTCATCGTCATCATGCTGCTCGGCCACTGGGTAGAAATGCGCTCGCTGGCCCAGACCACCTCAGCGCTGGACTCACTGGCCGCACTACTTCCCGACGAAGCCGAGAAGATCGACGGCGACCGCACCGTCACCGTCTCGCCGACCGACCTGCACGTCGGCGATGTCGTTGTAGTCCGACCCGGCGGCAGCATCCCTGCCGACGGCAAGATCGTCGACGGACGCGCCGACATGGACGAGTCCATGGTGACCGGCGAATCCCGGCCCGTTACCCGCGGCGTCGGGGATCCCGTCACAGCCGGCACCGTCGCCACCGATTCCGGGCTTCGGGTCCAGATCACCGCCACCGGCGACGACACCGCCCTAGCAGGCATCCAACGCCTGGTCACCGAAGCACAGAATTCGTCCTCGCGTGCCCAGCGCCTTGCCGACAAGGCCGCCGGCTGGCTGTTCTGGTTCGCCCTGATCACCGCCGCGATCACCGCGGCGGCATGGACAATCGTCGGCAACCCCGATGCCTCGGTGGTACGAGCGATCACCGTGCTGGTCATCGCCTGCCCTCATGCGCTGGGCCTGGCGATACCACTGGTCGTGTCCATCGCCACCGAACGCGCCGCCAGAGGCGGCGTCTTGATCAAAGACCGGCTGGCCCTGGAAGGTATGCGCACTGTCGACGCCGTGCTGTTCGACAAGACCGGCACCCTGACGAAAGGCGAACCCACCGTCACCGCCGTCGAGGCGACCGGAGACGACGACGGCGACACCGTGCTCGCGCTCGCCGCCGCCGCCGAGACCGACAGTGAACACCCCCTGGCGCGGGCCATCGTGAAAGCCGCCGAGGATAGGGGATTAACCGTGCCGCGCGCCAGCGGCTTCTCGTCCTCTCCTGCCGTCGGTGTGACTGCGACGGTCGACGGGCACGAAATCCGAGTGGGCGGCCCCCGACTTCTCGAAGAAGTCGGCGCCCAGGAGGTCCCCGCGGCCACCGCGTGGCGCGGCGAAGGCGCCATCATTCTGCACGTCATCCGCGACGGAGAGGTGCTCGGCGGCCTGCGCTTGGCCGACGAGATCCGCCCCGAATCCCGCGAAGCCGTCGATGCGCTGCACAAGCTTGGCGTGCAAGTCGTCATGATCACCGGCGACGCCGAAGCCGTCGCCAATAGTGTCGGCCACGAACTGGGCATCGACCGGGTGTTCGCGGGGGTGCGCCCCGAAGACAAGGCGTCGAAAGTTGCTGCCCTGCAACACGAGGGCAAAAAGGTTGCCATGGTCGGCGATGGAGTCAACGATGCCCCCGCCTTGGCGCAGGCCGACGTCGGCATCGCCATCGGTGCCGGCACTGACGTCGCCATCGCTTCCGCCGGTGTCATCCTGGCCAGTTCCGACCCCCGCTCGGTGCTGTCGGTCATCGAGCTGTCCCGCGCCAGCTACCGCAAGATGAAACAGAATCTCTGGTGGGGCGCCGGGTACAACCTCATCTCTGTGCCCCTGGCTGCTGGTGTGCTGGCACCCATCGGCATCGTGCTGCCCATGTCGGTCGGCGCCATCCTCATGTCACTGTCAACGATCGTCGTAGCGCTCAACGCGCAACTTCTGCGCCGCCTCGATTTGGCGCCCGAGGCGAGCACCCGTGCCGTTCTCAACCGTTAGGGGACGGCCCACCATGTGGAGCATCCGGCGACCATGGGAAGTTCGAATCGCCGCTCCCCACCATGTGGAGCTTCGCACGAAGAAAGCAAATGCAGTCGCCGGTCGAATTCTCAATTATCCGTCGACCGCCGGTACCTTCGGATGCGCCGTAGACGGCGTGTAGCTGAGCGACAAGCCACCCAATCGGAGCCGGGGAAGCGGAGGAAGGAGCACCAGTGACCGACCTCGCCACTGTCGAAAATTCGATTCGACGACGGTCGTTCGGCACCCTGTCGACGCTCGATAGCAGCGGCAACCCCCACGCGACGGCCGTCACGTACGCAGCGGCCGGTGAAGGCACAAACCTGACGTTGTACATCACGACCCGGACTACGAACGTCAAGGTGGGAAACATCCGACGACGCCCACAGGTAGCCTTCGTCATTCCCGTGCCGCACCGCTTTCTCCCCATGATGCCGCCGGCAGCTGTCCAGTTTGCGGGGTCGGCCGAAATACTGAACCACGAAAACGCTGACGCGCGAGGGGCATTCCACGCGGGCTGGTTCCTCCGTCGCATTCTCGCCGCCGAGGAGCGCATCGTCTCTCAGCGTGCTGAGCTGTGCTTCATCGCGGTCCGGCCGAGGCGATGGTTATCCACCTACGGCATCGGAATGTCGGCCCTCGACATCGTGCGTCATCCGGGCGACGCCATCGGGCGGGCAGACCTGACGGGCGGAAACTAGCCGTCAGGCCGTGAATTGGCCACCCAGGCGTAGGTCAATGCACATGGTCGTGGTCTTGGTGGTCGTCTAGCGGCGTCGCCGCTGGAAGCGGCTCGCTGATGGGCACGGGCGTAGACTGCTCAGGCGCGCCGCCAGAGCCAGCGCCGGGCGCAGGAGCTTCGGCTGGGCGCACGGCAGGCGGGGGAGACGTCGGCTCCGGATCGTGGCTGTGATAGTCGTCGACGTGTTCTGCACCGGTTCCGTGATCATCGGAGGCGGGCTCCCCAGCGGGCGCTGCAGGGGATGGTTCAGGATGGCTGTGATGGTCGTCAGTCTGCTCTGCACCAGGTCCGTGGTGATGAGCCCCTGCTTCAGCGCCGGCTGGGGCGTGGTGGCCGTGCCGTAGACCAGAGGCAGCGCCCACTGTGGACGCCAACGTGACGATCCCAATCGCGCCCAGGAGCACCATGGCACTGCCGAAGGCGGGCACCGGTTCTCCTTGAAGGCCGCGGTGCCAGACCCAGCCAGCGCCCATGACGACATAGATCTGAAGCAGCAACGCGCATAGATCCGCGGCTTGGATCAGTTCGGCTTGACCGGCGTGGGGCCCAAGCGGCGCTCCCGCGGTTCTCGACACGGACCAAAGCGCAATAACGGCAAGGTTGACCATGATGCCGAGAGCTAGCACCGGGGTGGTGGTACGGGTGAGTACTAGCCGCGCCCACAACAGTTGGAACAGCGCGATGCCAGCGAAAAACAGGCCCCCTGGCATCCATTCCTGCCAGTGCGTGGGAACGACGGCGAAGTGGATGACAGAAGCGCCTAGTGAGGCGAGCGCGGCAAGCCGAGCCGCTAACCGGCTGTCGGTCTTCTTCGCTGTCCTAGGCGCCACCGAACAAGGATGACAGCGCCACCCTAGACACCGGCTGCACGAGGCCACATCTCAACCCGACCGAGATTCATTCGTCATCAACTACTGCCGTCCTACGTAGATGGATCGATGCGACCCTTCGTCTGCGAGTCTCAACCACCGCCGTTTGGCGATAACCAACACCGGCTTCTCTTGAGACCTCGCCGATGCGGCAGTAGCGCACGCCGCTGTTCGCGTCCGGAACTGGCTCAGATTGTCGACGGGACTACGCGCGTCACCGGGCGGGGCGCCGAAGGACAGAGGTCACATCTGCCTCATGGCGTTGCGCTGCTTGAGCTGTTCGCGCACCACATCCTCGATACGGCCATCGGGTAGCGACAACACATAGCGCCGCATGACATCCAGCGCAAACTCCTCAATGTCGGCGTAGCTGGCACCGGCAAGCTTGTCGGCGAGGGTGCGCGGCGCCATACCGAGGTTCCCGCCGAGCCGCATACGCAGCTGCTCGAGAAAAGTCGTGGCCTGTATGCGAGACGGGGGATGCAGTGCTAACCGCACCTGAAAGCGGCGCCATGCCGCGCGGTCGAGCAGTTCGCCATGGTTGGTCGCGCAGACGGCGACGACGTGGGAGGGCAAGCGATCGATCTGTAGGAGCAGCGTCGAAACGACGCGCTTGATCTCGCCGGTTTCGTGCGCGTCGGAGCGCTCCTTGGCGATGGTGTCGAACTCGTCGAAAAAGAGCACGCAGCGCCGAGTCCTTGCGAACTCGAAAACGTGATCGATTCGACTCGTTGTCTCTCCAAGAAAGCTAGATACAACTCCCTCGTAACGCACGGCGTAGAACGGCACCATCAACTCCGCTGCCAACACTTCAGCAAGCGAGGTTTTACCGTTACCAGGCGGACCTTCCAAAAGGATGCGGTTACGCGGTTCCAGGCCGTGGCTGCGGAGAAGCTCGCTACGGTGATGCTCCTCGATGATCTCGTTCACCGCCGCCGTGACGGCAGGCGCCAGATGCACCTCTGACAATCGCCGTTTAGGCACAATTTCGGTGACCAGATCAGCGACCTGGCGGGCGGTGTCATCACGGGCGAGCAGGCTGCGAGCACCGGCAGTGGTGATCAATTCGGACAGACGATCAGCCACAAGATGGTGCTGATTGTTGCGCTCCTCGGCGATGATCGCCTCCACCAGCATGCGAAAGCGGGCGACGTCGCCACGCTGCTGCGCCTCGACCAGATCAATCACCAGGTCAGACCTCGCCATGGCCACCTCCTTGCACAATGCCGCTCGCTCGATCATTGCAGATGCGCGCACCACCGCGGGTTCAGCGCCGCACAATGTGGTGCTCTCTAGCAGCGCCAACAGCCTCCAGATAGCTGTCCGAGGATTCCTTGCCCGCTCGGCCGGCCGCGCGCTGGCTGGCCCACAAGCTGCCCGGAGGTGTCTCTGGAGGCGCAGTGGTGTGCCGCTAGCGATGGTCGGCGCTGGTTGACTAGCTGATTGGTGTGGACGCGACACCCGTTCCAATCGGCGGGCTGATCATCGCGTCCTAGAGGGCGGCGACTAATGCGGGGTCGGTCCGGCGTCGAAGGCGGCCACGTCCAGGGAAGGCCGGTTACTGTCAGCCCAACCGGAAACAAGTCCTTGACCGGAGGTATCGACGTGGCAGTGCGAGGCGAGCGAATCCTGGCAGCAGCGCTGGCAGCAGCGGGAAGGCGGCGATTCCGGAACCGGATCGCCGGGCAAGCCGCCCGCTACTGGTCTGCGCCCACAGGATCGGCCTGGGAAGCGAATTCACACTGGCGCAACGGAATCGGCGATCAAGCCTGGCTGGAGGTTGGTGACGACCACTGGAAGATCTATGAAACCTTCGCCCGAGCCCTTAATTCGCCCAGCCCGAACACGGTGATGGAGTGGGGCGCCGGCGGCGGGGCAAACGCCGTGGCTTTCGCCCCCCATGCGCAGCGCTTCATCGCCGCCGACATCTCCCAAGAAAACCTCGACGAATGCGTCCGACAAGTCCGCGCAACGTGCACGACACCCGTCGAGACACGGCGCATCGACCTCGCCTGCCCCGAACAAGCCACCGTCGGATTGGCGGGCAGCTGCGATGTCTTCCTGTGTCTATACGTGATCGAGCTAACGACGGGCGCGAACGCGGTACGGGCCATCCTTAAAATCGCCCGCACCGTGTTGGCCCCCGGAGGCACGGCGCTGGTCCAAATCAAGTACCACACCAGCGATCGTCGGACCCGCGGCTTCGCCGGGACAGCCTACGACCGAAATTTCGCATCGACCACCACCTTCACCATCGAAGAGTTTTGGAACCTGGCGGCAGAGTGCGGCCTCACCCCACGGCTAATCACCTTGGTGCCGGAAAACCGTCTCGACAGCCGCTACGCCTACTACGCCCTCACAATTCCAGCCGCCGTGCAACCCGCGCCGCCTGACGAGCGCCTGCTCGACGTCAAGTACACAGAGTTCGCCGCCACGTTCAACGCTGACGTCGCCGACGCAGAGAGGCGCGCGGCGCGCGGCAACTACATAAGCCGCCGTGAGGTCGAAACAACCGTCGACGACTGACGGTTAATCGGCTTGCCGCTGACTGGTGTAGTAACCGACTCTCCCTGCGTAGATGGCGCGGTGGCATTGTAGGCAGTTCGGAGATTCCGAGCAGCCAGCCCTAGTTGCTCGCGAATGTGGCTGTGGTGGTGGACGATAGCGCGCGGCCCGGCCTACGTTTGCGTCTATGAGCGGAAGTGAGAAGTTGCGGGCGCGCAAGCGTGCGGTGGAAGCGCAGCGCAGGGCGAACGAGAAACGCGCGAACCTTGAACGTGCCAACGTAGACGATGCCGCCTCGGTTCGTGTGCTGCTCCAGCGGCTGCGCGCCGTTGACGCTTGGGAGACTGTGCGCCTCGATCAAGTGAATGAAAACGTGCGCATGGACGCAGCCCGCAAGCGTGTGAGTCACTTCGTCAACCTGCAAACGGTTACCGGGCGGATGAGGGAACGCGGTCAGACGATCGCGTCGATCGCTACTCTCGCGGAGGTCGAGGTTCGCGACCTCCAAAATGTCCTTCGCAGAGCGCGTGCTGACGCGGGCGGCGCGCAGCGTGCAACGGAGTCTCGAAACGCCGCGGCTCTAAGCGCAAACGGCGCAAGTTTGGGGAGCCATAGCGCAGTTGGCGTTGACCATCATCAACCGATCGCAGCGGACAACTACCCGACATCCGATCCGAATCGGTGCGTCCGTTGCGATGCGGTCATGCTGGATCCCGAAGTCACTTCCCGGCGGGGGCGTCCGCGTCGCTATTGCTCTGACACGTGCCGCAGAGACGCCTCGGCGGCGCGTACAGCAGCACAGCGGCACGGAGAACCGATTCGCATCGTCGAGGTTCCTCGTGCTGCCGTCCGAAGTGCATCGAGTACGCAACAACACGGTGCCACCGCTCCGGTAATTCGTTCCGCATGCGACGCGGTAGAATTCGCGCTCCAAAACGCGGATGCCATGAAGATACTATTGTCGAGTGTGGCTGAGCGGGCACGGCGTAAAGAGTTGGACCGCAGCACATTTGAGGCCGCCCGAGAACTCGGCAAAGTGGTCTATCCAAATAGGAGTTAACGCGTACCCTGGCTCGGCGCTACCCCGTCAGATGCGAAGCATGTCGTGTTCCGCCTTCACTTGATGGGGCATGGCTGGCCATGCAAACAGGCGGCGGCATCAATCCCAGCGTGACTGATCCTGACATATGAGAGTTCGGTTGGAATCAAACGTTCTGGACATGACGCGGCTGGCAGTGTCCTGTTTGCTTGAAAGTGCAGATCAGCCCACTGAACTGGGACTATACGCTGAACGAATGTGTGCTCAGCTGTGGCGAAGTGTCTGTGCCAAGCGGTAGTTTATGAAGTCATGGAGCGTCTAGATCTGCAGCCGGCCACCGCGTGGGGCGGAATTGCGGCAGCTGGCGTGGCCGGTTCAGACGCCGCGTCTGTTGAACCGGCTGGTCCAATCGCTAGCGGCAGGCTGTCCATCATCGACGCCGCAGCCGGCCTCGCAGACTTCACTTCTATCGCTGCCCAGCAGGGTCACGCGGCGGGGCTTCTTCTGCGGGTTGAAGCATTGAGCACTGCAGCAGCCGCAGCAGTTAATTCCCTTGTTGTCGTTGATGAACTGAACGCGACACAGCTTCGATCCGTGGTGGAGTGACTGTGAGCAAGCTGGCGTTCTACCTCGCGGTCGTTAGCACCGTGGTTGCCATCATGTCACTCGCTGTGAGTCTCAATATCTTCCCACGTGGGCAGTCTGAAAACGCGATAAGGCCGTCGACCTCGTCCACGTCTGCTGCGGAGCCCTCAGAAAAGCACGACGCAGCAATTGAGGCGTGTGTTGGCCTGAGGAACTTCAAGAGCGGTGTTGGGATTGCGCGTGGCGCCTTCATCGATCGCGTCGACCGGGCCAATGACTGGGAGTCATCAGAAAGCCTGGGGGTGCAGGGCTACTACTTCAGCGCGGTGGGTGCGGAGTTGAACTATATGGCCACCCGGCTAGGTCCAGGCGCACCACGAGAAATTGTTGATGCCCTCGCTGATGTCCGGCGGTCGATCGTGGCTGTGGTCGACGCAGATTTGCGCCGTGAACCCGCCTCCATTTCCAACGACATGGTTGATCAGTACTCGAGTGCCCTGCGGGCCGCTGAAAGTGCATGCGAAGCAACGGGGGTCGGCTAATGGCCGCTTCACCACCCGCTCGTAGCTATTCACGCTTCATCGTGGCGCCCGATGTATGGCCGGTCACCCGCGAGCAATCTGAAGGACGGGCTGCTGCTCAACGTCGTCTGGCGATGGCGACTGCGGCTGCAGCAGATGCTCACCGGGTCGCCTTGCATGGCTTGCAGGTTGTCGGGGTGGCGCATTCAAATGGTTTCGAAGCAATGCACGCTGCCTACAGGCGTATTCAGGTTCGGGCCGACGATAAGGCCGACGCGGATAAGGCTGCCGCTGATCTGATGCAGAGTGTTGCGGCGATCCAGATGAGTGCTGAGCTGATGATTGACACGATTGATGCTGAGGCACATCAACAACTGGTACACGTGCCGAGCAGAAGTCCCACCGCTATCAACATCATCACCAGTGCTGCTGCGCGGGCGCGAGGAATCGCAGTAGGGGCAGCCGATGAGATCCGCGCTCTAACTGTGCAATTCGTCCAGGGATTTACGCCTCTGCCGGAGGGACCCCCGAATGGCGATCCGTTTAGTACCGGCGATGACGATCGGTCGACCGATAAGCGATCCGACGAATCGCCTGAGCGTCCACCCGAGGCAGCAGTGGAGACCGGTGATACGCAGCCTCGTCTTTCGGTGCCAGACCCGTCTGATGCCGAATCCAGGTCTGGTAACACTGCGCCGCGGGTCAGCACCGGGCCTACCCCTGGTTCTTCATCGCTGTCACCGCACCCCCCGGCGCAGAGCGCCAGTCCTGCGTCCGTAGCCGCGGTTGGTGACATCGGAAGCAGTGGGGTAGGCCTCGCCGGACCAGGACGTTCCTCATCCATCGGCTCGTTGGCCGCGTTCGGAAGTTCAGCATCTCCGCTATCGGGATCGGGCACTGGAGGAATGTCGCAGTCGGGTTTGGTACGACCGGCAGTATCTGCATCGCCGTCTCCTGCTGTCGCGCTGCAAGGGGTCATGCCTGCAAGTGGTCTTGCGCCGCTGTCATCGGTCACCGGCGCTCAGACGACCAGCTTCCCTGCTGTCGTAGCCACTGCGACGCCGGCGCAGCCGGCGGCATCTCCGAGTGGAATCTGGCATCCGTTAATAGGAGCGACCACGGGTGCCGTGCCAGCGTCTATTGCCGGGCCGCAGGTAGTGTCGAGTACTAATCCCTATCCAGCGGTTTCAGCACCCTTGCTGCCCCCGGGGCCGCTGGGTCCGCCGCCTTCAGTTCCGGCCGCAATTCCACCGGCCGCCGGTGCTGTCCCATTGATTGGCGGCGCTCACACCTCAATGGCGCCTGCCGGCGCATCGGTCGCGACGGCAGCGTTGACAACTCCCGCCGCGACGCTGCCGTCCCGGGTAGCGGCCGCGGCGGCCCGGGACTTGGAACGGCGGCGCAACGAGTCGAGTGATCTACAGACGGTTAAATGGTTGGCGTGGGAACTGTTGTACGCCACCGAATCCTGCCGAACCTTCGCACTGTGGGCCGTCGGCCTGATGTATTCAGCGGCTGGCGATCGGCATGTTGTGGCGCTGACACATCACGGTGCGGGTTACGTCCCCGCGGGGATTGTGGTCCCTAAGGGCGTGCGGATGCTCTGGTCTGACCAAGCTATTGGAGAGGGCTTTCGTAGCCGATGGATCGGAAATCTCGATCCGGCTGCGACACTGATCGCCTTCGCAGAAGTCAAGGCCGCGGAGCCGGCTGGCTGGCGCTTAGCCGCTGCAGCGACCACCTGGTCGGACGTAACAGCGCTCATGACTGCCGCGCAACGCTGGGGCACTGAATGGGCCACCTGCTCCGGTATGTCCATGCCCGCCTCAATCGGAAAACGTGACGCTATCGCCAACGCGAATACTCCGCACCGATTGGAGCGGGAGTACCCCGACCTTTTCGAGCGTGTAGCGCAACTTCGTGCCAGAGGGCTTACCCAGCGAGCCGCCAAACTGGTCACGGAAGCAATCGTTTCCGACGCGCGCCTTGCGATCGTCGCCGACGGTGGCCCCCGAATTCCGCCGAACTTCGACTCGGTGTGGCCGGCTGCAGCTGACGGCAGAGTAGACGCTTCGGATCGCGCCCGTTTCGCCGAAGCGGTTCAGCAGCAATGGTTCAGCATCGGAATGGTGCAGCCGGGTTGGGAAGATGAACGCACTGACACCGTCTGTGCAGAGTACAGGGGGCAATGGCTTATTTGCCGAGCGCTTGAGGTGGTCCTGGGGTGGATAGCTGACGACAACTGCGGGGCAATGCAGGCGGACCTGCCGCTGGAAGACATGATCTACGCCGCAGCACATGCCTACCTCGACAGTCGGGGAACCGGCTGGATCACTGCAATTTTCGACGCTGCAGGCGGTTCATCCTGATAATGGATTCGCTCCCTCAGGAGGTAGATGGTGAAGCTTGGCGCGCCGAGCTCGCGCGGCAGCATACGTATCTGGCGAACGTCGTCGATCAAGCATGTGCCTGGACGCGCGAGTTCCACGTGCAAACTGGGGTTGAGCTGTGCGGCAACTACACCTCACTAAAGAGTTATCCCCTGCTGGACTACGCGAACAGGCTGAGACAGCTCAGCTCAGCACTAAAAAGAGTGTGCGCAATTGCTTCGCTACAGCCTCCGCCGCCGACCTGGGACCGCACGACCCTGCATGCGCCCCCGGCTATAGCGGTGCCCGGGCGAGACCCAGATTGGCGACGGGCCGATTACTCGGAAGGCGGTCGGTACCTGCTGATGCTTCAGCCCACTTCGCCACCCGGATACCCGGCTACCGCTCGTGAACAGTGGAGCGCTGCCCTTCGCCTTGCGAGCCCAAGCATCATCGAACGCGAAATCGGTGTGCCGCAACTAGTTGCCTACGGTTGGATGGCTCGATCGGAGTTCGACAAAGCATATCGAGTGGTGCACAGAGCGTTTCTCGACAGTGCGGCCGCCACGTTTGGTCGTGCGTGGGCTACCGGATCTTCCGAGGATGGAACTCGTTCAATGACCGTGCTGGTGAGTTGGATGAAGGCACTGACCGACCATGGGTGCTCCTTGGGTGATTGTGATTCCGTGCTTCGCGACATCGAGGTCGTAGACCCGCAAGCTGTCGCGGATTGCAGAGCAGTCCAGGAAGTTTGGTGCCCTCCCACGCCCTGACCTGCTCCGCCGGCTGATACAAGACCGACGCAAATGCCAGAGTGGCGCCTGCGGCAGTCTTTGGCCTCACGGTGCTTCACTGCTCTCGGGCATGTAACCGGTGACCTCATACTCTTGGACCAATCGTGAAGATCATTGCAATGCAGGACCTCCTAGAGAACTTCGACGAAGTGCTCTTGAGCGTCGAACGAGGGGATTCATTCGAAATCCGGGCGGAGGATGGTCACGCCATCGCCCTGCTGCTGCCGATTCAGGATGAGCTCTAGGACCCAGCCACCCCACCGAGGCGAGCTGCCACATGTCGACGCTTCGCCGGTGTTGACGCATCATCAGACCGGATGAAACGGTATGCGATCAACTATCTGGGCACCTGTTTCCCTGCACCACAGCGCACGGTCAAGACGCTGCCGCCGTGCGACCCTCGCCAGCCTTCGCGTCGGCATTCAAAACTTTCTGCTGACTCCGGTCGAAGTTCGCGTTCTCGCTGATCTGCGTAAGCGAGAGACGCGAGGGTTGCGAGGCTCGCTGAGCCACAACATCTTTGTACGGCGGATAGATTGTCCACAGCAGTACGTTCCTGCGGTTGCGCGCGCCATCATCTTCGATCACCCATCCGAGGTTGCGTAGAGCGGGTGCGTGCCTACGCAGCAGCCCAGAAACGTCGCGACCGTTCTTCGGCCAGTCCCTCGGTCGTTGCCAGTCGTCGTTGACCGGTGTGAGCAGCATCAGCAAATCACTGCCGGATTGACCAACAGCAGGTTCTAATGTCCGCGAGCGAAGCTGTTCGATAAACGGGTCGACGGACAAACTGTCCTCAGACAACTGATTGGCGCGCGACATGTACCGGCGTACGCCATTAGTCGACAAGATCTCGTCCACGGCCGCCAGCGTGCGACAGAAGTCCGCCATCCTGGGCGAGTCCTCAACTGTGATGGTCTCCAACCGATGGTGAACGGAGGCAGCCAAGTCAAGTAGTCCGCCAAAAATACCTGGTAGAGCTGTTTCCCACCGCTGTCGCATCTCGGCCTCTGACTGTCGCATTCTGGGGTCGATGCGTCGCAGCTCGACGATCGCTAGCCGCTCTGCCAGATCGGGTCGGATGGCGCCGACGTCGATTCCGTTGATAATCACGCATCGACGAAACTTGATGACAGCCAGATCGGCATCGGTATATAGAGACCGTTTCACCATGGCGTCGCCTGTCGCAGCGCGGCATAACGAGTCCGACAGCCACGGCGGGATGGCCGACAGGTTGTCCAGAGCAACGACCCACGATCCAGAAGCGGCAACCGCCCATGAGTCCGCGTCCCGCGGCGCCTGACGAAAGGGGGCGGGCGAAGGATCGATGAGTTCGACCAAGCTCCGTGTCGATGTCGTTTTAGCGCTACCTTGCTCGCCAAACAGGGCTAGTACCGGATGCGGGACGTCGCACTGAACCAAAGCAGCTACTAGGAACGCGAGAAGAACTGGGCGGTCCTCAACGGCGACATTGACGAACTCCCAGAGCTTCGTCACATCCCCGCGGGAGCTTGGTGCCGGCATCGCCCCCGTCAGCTTCGTATTTCGGAGGAACCGCACCGGCGCAGTGGGAGCCATCGACCACCTTCCGTCGCAGACTTTGATTACTTGACCGTTTGGATCTCCAGTGTCGATGTAGATCGTCCCGTGGTGGTCGGCAACGCGTAGGTTCAACTTGTCGGGTGCCTGCGTGGCCGCCAGACCTTCTAAAATCAGTGTGGCGTCGGTAAGTGCTTGGCCCCCGGCGACCGCACCGGTCTCGGTGAAGTAGCGAGCGGCGAGATCTGCCCGTAAGCCAGCCCTCCCACCACGCAGGAGTATCGCGAGGTGGGGTCGACTGCGTTCGGCGCCAAATGGTTCGCCGTCCTTGGAGACTCCGAGAACATAGCGTTCCCGGGCCATATCGACTAAGCGTGCCGCGACTGACTTCTTGTCCCCCTCCCCCCTGCCGCTCAAGGGATTTCCTGCCCGTGGTGCTGTCGATTATCGGCATGCTGCGCTATTCTCATGAGGAACTTCCGTGTGGCGTGATCGGGTGGTTCGAACGAAGGCCTCGGCTAGTCCCCGAGGTCTTTTTCGTGCGCAGGCACTAAGCGGCGTCGCCGCCTCCGCGGCGGGTTGCGCTCTCTCGCTCCGATATCCAGCGCAATACCTCGGCCCGCCGATAAACGACTCGGCGTCCCAAGGTGAAACTCGCCGGCCCAATATTCGAATGCCGCCAGTACCTCAGCGTCCCCATCGGAACTCCAGTGATGTCCGAAACTTCCTTCGCTCCTAACAAATCCATCAAATTACTCCTCAGCTGTGGTCGGTTCGCCTGAGCCAACAGTGACTGGTGACTTGACGGTCTGTCCACGACCACAGCCACATTCGCTTGAAGAAAAGCCTTTCAATGACTCGGGGGTCGTGACGTCTTCGGCGGGCTTATAGTCCGGCCTCCGGACAACGAAGCGGATGAGGGGAGCGGAGTGCTGCGGTACTTTCAGCGTATGACGACTCGGAACGAGCGAGCGGGAATTGACGACCGCTGGCACAAACGAGTCAAGGCGCCGGACGGCGCGATGCGCACTGAGCGGTCTGCGGTATATGGCAAGGTGTCGCGATGGCGTGTCAGGTGGGTTGACGCCAGTGGAGCCGAGCGCACCAAGAGTTTCCAGCGTAAGCCGGATGCGCAGGCCTACCTAAATGGGCTGACCGCCGATGTGCAGCGCGGCGAGTATGTCGATCCGCGGAAGAGTGCGGAGACTTTCGGATCGGTGGCCGAGCAGTGGTTCGCCACCAAACAGCACCGCAAGCCGAAAACCGTTGCCGGATATCGCTCGTTGCTCGACACTGTGGTGCTGCCGAAGTGGGAAAGTGTTCAGCTGAAAAGGATTGACTATGAATCATATTCAACGTGGCTAGGGGCGCTGTCAGTCGACGGCGGGCAACGCGGAACCGGCCTGTCGGCAAGTCGGATCACCCAAGCTCATCAGCTGGTGGGCGCTGTCCTTAAGTACGCCCAACGTACTGGGAAGGTGGCGAAGAACGTCGCGTTCGAGATCAAGCGGGACGAAGATCTTCCCGAGCAGGGCGAGCGTGAGCGGCGCTACCTGACCCATGCCGAGCTGCTAATGCTGGCGAAGGCTGCTGATCGGTTCGAGACGCTGACGCTCGTTCTCGGGTACTGCGGACTGAGGTTTGGCGAAGCCGTTGCGTTGCGCCGCCGGCATGTGGGGGATCGGATGCTGACGGTGCGCTCGTCCGCAACAGCCGTAACCGGTAAGGGCATCGTGGAGTCGACGACTAAGACGAAGCGAGATCGTCACGTGCCTGTGCCCGAACCGGTTTGGAAAAAGCTCAAGGCCGAGCTGCCCGCCGACCCCAACGCGCTGGTCTTTCCCAGCCGAAAGGGCGGGTTCCTTCCACTCGGCGAATACCGCTGGGCGTTCGACAACGCGTGTGCTGATATCGGCATCGACGGGCTGGTACCGCACGGGCTGAGACACACCACGGCGTCACTGGCGATCAGTGCAGGCGCTAACGTCAAGGTCGTGCAGAGACTGCTTGGGCACGCGACCGCCGCGATGACGCTCGACCGCTACGGCCATCTTCTCAATGACGACTTGAGCGGTGTGGCGGACGCCCTGGGGAAGGCTATCGATAGCACTGCGGTATCACTGCGGTATTCAGAGCATCGTCACGAGGCGGAAAGGGCCTAAATTACCCTCTAAACTGCAAAGCCCCCATAGCCCAATTGGCAGAGGCAGCGGACTTAAAATCCGCCAAGTGTCGGTTCGAGTCCGACTGGGGGCACCAACGAAGCCTGGTAGAGACCTCTTCAGTTGATTCGGTAAGTGAAATAATCGCTCTTACCCCGGCGTCACCCCGGCGAGCGGCGCACTTTCGGCGCAGAGGTCGACTACGTAGCTAACCCTTGCGACGCCACCAGAATCCCTTCAAGGGGAACGACCGACCCATTGCCGAGATGATGTCAGCTGCGTTCTCGGAGTCGCGAAAGGTGATGACGATGCTGGCGACCAGAAACATGGCGAGGCTGAGCAGGACCAGGACAGCACTAGTAACGAAGTAGCCGAACATCGGCAACCCTTCGATGCCCTTGGAACTTCACCAGAGCCGGGAGCAGGGCGATGATGCTTTCCACGATTGGTTCCTTAGAGGTATTCGACCGCTCTAAGCAATTGTCGGAAGGCCGCCCCTGCCAGCGAGCGATCTAGGGAACGGGCGAAACAAAACGAAAGCAGGGGATACCTTGAGACCATCTGCGCGACCTGCCGCAGTTCGTCTCCGTAGCTACACTCCCAGGTATCGCCGTTAGGCAATATTGTTCCTGGACGTCCCACTGGGAGAGTGTGGTTCGGGCGTGGCTCTCGGTCACGTTCAACGTGGCTTCGAGCGGCATTCCTGCTCCCGTATAGCTACGCGTTTTGTTTGCTTCCGCTTCCCTCTCGACATTGGCCACAGGTCATCACCCTGCAACCGCTTGCACAAAATATTCGAGGACAAGATGGCCTGGTGTCAAGACTCAATGTTGGAACTATCAGGTTGCTCTTAGGTGAGAGCTAACCTGTCAGGTCCGCAGGATCAGCATGAGTCCAGCAGTCGAACGCATTGAAGATTCAACCGGGGCGGGTACCGTCGCGGGCCACGGCCGTTCCCTCGACGCCCGCCCCGGCTGAGTTCTCGGGGCCGCCATCCGGCACCCTGCACGCCCGTAGGCGGGCTGCCGCGTGTGGCGTGGGGGTCGGGGCCGGGGTCATCGTCGGCAGCGGCCTAACGGACTCGACGGCCGGGGTGGCCGGGGGCGGCCCGGTCGCGGGCGCTGCGCCGGCCAGTGCGCGGGGTGGTGCCGCGATACAGCCCGCCCTCTTTCGGCGGGGCGGATTCCTTGCCGGGCGGGTTGAGCCCTGGTCCCCAGGAGAACTCGCTGGGGCCGCAGTCGGCCTCACCGCGAGCGTGCTCGGTGTCGCCGTACCAGTTCTTGTCGAAGCTCATCGTTAGACCTCGATCACGGGCGGCGTGTAGGTCAGGTTCTCGGCGATTTGGACGACCGCTGCGGCCCCGCGGCCCAGCGCCGACTCGCCCAAGCCGCAGATGTTTTGGTGCAGCGACTACTCGGCCAGGCGCTCGACAGCGACGCCCCCGATCATGTTGCGCTAGCGGCGATTCGTGACGCCCTCGACCGCGCGGGCCTCGGGGCCAAACAAGCGGTCGGCGTGGAAGCCGAACTCAAGCCCTACGAGCGGGTGCTTGAGAGCGTGACCGGCCTCGCCACGATCAGCCGCGCAGAATCCCGCGAGCGTCGCGGCCTCCGGGCGACCCCCGCCCCGGCCGATCCGCCCGAGCCGATGGAGGTCGTGGACGCGGAGGTCGTAGACCCGCCCGGGAGCCCGCCTGCCGGCCGCCCCGGAGGCCGACGACCCGCCGAGCCCTCCCGCGGCCCGTAAGGCCATCCTGACGGACGTGTAGCCAGCCGTGTTCGGCTGGCGTAGAACGGGCCGGGAGCGCCGCGAGTCCTACGGGATTAGCTGCGCCCCTGCTCGCGGCCCAGCGACCGGGACTCCCGACGACAGCAATCTCAATGACGACACCGAATCGACCGCTGAAGCTCGTTGCCTACCTACGTGTCTCGACTATCGAGCAAGCCGACAAGGGATACGGTCTCGATGTCCAGCGCGAAGCGATCACACTGGCGGCCAGGCAGATCGGCGCGAAAGTCGTTGCTTGGCAGACCGATGAGGGCAAGAGCGGCGCGCTCGATGCGGCAGACCGCCCCGGGCTACTCGCAGCCTTGGCGGCCGTGCGGGCGGGAGGAGCGGCCGGCATGGTCGTCCGTGATCTTGACCGTCTCGCCCGAGCGGTCGGGGTCCAAGAGGCCGTGCTAGCGGAAGTCTGGGGCAAGAACGGCGTCGTGTACACCAGCACGCCGCCCGCCGAGGTTCCGCGCGACGATCCCGATGACCCAATGCGCACGGCGATGCGCCAGATGCGCGGGATGTTCCACGAGCTAGACCGGCGCTTGATCGCATAGCGGCTCCGCGACCGGTGCAAGACCAAGGCCTCCAACGGTGGACACGTCAACGGCCCAGCGCCTTTCGGATGGCGAACCAGTACGCGGACCGTCACCAACCCGCACGGTGCGCTCATCGAGGTACCAGCCGAACAGGCGGTCCTGCGCAAGATTCATGGGCTGGCCGCGCAGGGGGTGCCGACGCGCGAGATAGCCCGCGTTCTCAACGCAGAGTGCTACCGAACTAAACGCGGTGCGGAGTGGAGCTGCCCCACCGCCTCACGAATCCTCGCCCGCGACAACAGAAAGGCAACCGCATGACTACCCCAACGCTCGAGGACTGGCTCGGCATCACCGCGACGGCATATCTGGCCTATCGGCGCGATGCCGCCGACTGGTCCCCGCCGCAAGCCGCCTCGGCCAAGTTCAAGCCCCACCGCGGCACCGAGGCCGCGCGCCAGGAGATGTACCGCAACCACCGACGACGCCACGGCCAGAAAAAGCAGCGGTCACGCGCATGACCCCACGCCCACTCGTCCGCCGCACTCCGGACGGTCGCCGCTATACGGTCCCGAGTCGACTGCCGAAGCCCGCCGGGGCCGAGAGCGTCGAACCGCTCCCGCAACCCGCGAGCACGGCCGCTAGCCGCCCGAAACGCACACGCGGCGCGACGCCCGCACTCACCGACGCCGACGTACAGGCGATCCGCGCCGACTACCCAACAGGCAAATGTCGCCAGGCCGACCTGGCCAGCAGCTACGGCGTCGGCTTGTCCACGATCCAGGCCGTTCTCCAACACCGCGGCCATTACGCCTACAGCTAGACCGAGATCCCAAGAAGAGCAGCAGAAACGGCCTACGTACGAGCGCGTGACACCAAGAGCAAGCGCAAAGGAAAGGCCCTCAAGCGGTACGAGGTGGTGTGGCGTGAGCAGGTCCGCGACGACTTCGGCTTGCCTACCGGACAGGTCAGAGCACGGCAGGAGAGCTATCCGACCCGTGAGGACGCGGAGGCCCGCCGGGACGAACTCAGCGCCGCGCGCCACACCAGCGGCACAACCGCCCTGGCCGATCAGCGCAAAGCTGGGGAGTTGCCGTTTGGGTACTTCGACGCGGCGCTGGCTCGACGCGCAGGCTTTGAAGGTGGCTCAAGGAAAGCTCAAACAGCGCACCGTGGATGAGCACGACCGGCTACTGCGGACGTACGTGCTCGGCTAGCTCGGCCGCACCGCTATCGCGGCGGTCACCCCGGCCCGCTGTGAAGCTCTACTGACCGGCCTGGTCCGTCAGGCGTTCGAGCACCACCCGCTTACGGCGGAGCAGGTCGGCCGGCTAGCGTCGGCCGTTCGTGGCGAGGTGCCGGGATTGCCGGCGTACCCCGCGTACGCGCTCATGGTCGAGTTGATGGCCTATACGGGCCTGCGCGCCGCGGAGGTGGCGGGGCTTGAGGTCGGTGATTTGGTGTTCGCGCCGGGGCGGCGCTGCGCGGTGAATGTGCGCCGAACCAAGGTCCGTAAGAACGGCGAGTGGGTCACCGGCACGCTCAAAAGCAAGAAGTCCCGCCGCACGGTGCCGCTACCGCCTTGGCTGGCGGAGCGGATGGCGGACTACCTTACAGATGACCACCAGCGCGCGAACGAGCCGACTGCGCCGCTGTGGCCGAGTCGCCACAACGGCGGCGGGTACCGAGCGAAGGGGGAGCGGTACGCGGTGCCGCTGGACTGGTCGCAGCCGCTCGCGATGGGGACGCTCTATGACACGATCCTCAAGCCCGCCCTGGAGGCCGTAGGCCTACCGGCGAGCCGCCCCGCGACGAAGGAAGCGCCGGCCACCCAAGGGGTACGCCTCCACGACCTCCGCCATACGTTCGCCGTACTCCAGCTATCGGCGGGCATGCACTTTATGCAGGTGTCGAAGTGGCTCGGACACAGCACCTTCACGCTGACGCTCGACACCTACGGCGACTACATCCCCGAGCAGGACGGCGGCACACTCAACACCCTGCCCGAGCCGCCCGCTCCGTCGCGGCCCTCTGAGGCGAGCAACTTAGTTCCGCTGCGGAGAGTTACCTAATTCTGCGTCCTGACCTACGCGACCGTCCAGATCGAATCAAGCGCAAGCTTCGCAAGTTCTTGGGATCGTTTCGCCAAGTCGCCGGCCGATGGCGTGAAAGTTGCATCGCGCTCCAGCCAATCGGTTAGCACTGGGTCTTTCGGGAAGCCCGAACTGACAAGGCCTGCCTTCTTCGTTGCAAAGTCGGCGTCCCCTGAGCTTGAATTTGTTTTGGCGCTTAGCAGTGCGAGATTGCCGATCGAATACACGGGGTCATCGAACATTTTTGTAGCAGTGTTCTGAGGAACAATGTGTTCGATGGTCCACGCTGAACCATCCTGTGCGGGTGGAAGGTTGCCCAGGCGTTTGGCCATTGTGATTAGAATGTAACGTATGAGGCTCGCTGCCCCGCGTGACCGCTGGGCTGCAGTAAGTGTCAATTGTGGCGCATAGCCCACTTTTTGGAACGCGCCTTCCACTCTGACACGCGGCGGTAGGCTGCTCCGAAGGCGGGCGACAAAATCGTCAATCGCGAGTGACACGCCCTGTTTAGTTCCCGCATCCGCGAGTGTCACCGAAAATCGATTATATCGACCGCGTGTCCCGCCCGTGGACCCGCTGTTCGCCATGGCAGTAAATTGAAAGTGAAAATTTTCGATGGCTGCCATCGCCCTCTTAAGCTGTTTCTCTGTAATGAGTTGCGTCTCATTGTATTTCCGAACGAGTGCGATGACTGCCGAATTCGCAACCGAAACGTTGAACACCTCAAGCGCCCTTATCGAGTCCTGAACCTCGGGTATAGCTAACGCTTGACGGGATCCACTTGCCCTTTTCGGGAAGTTCCGTTCCACACCCTCTAGGTGGCGAAAAATCCGTGAGTCGGTCTCGATTTCATCCAGGTACTGCTTGTATGTAAGTCCATCCGTCGATACTAGCGCCTTGAGTTTCTTGTATAATTCGGGCTCTTTCACCGCATCCCGACGCGAATTCCATGACTGCCAGATAAACCGGTCCATCGAGTCGGGATTGTCACCGTTCGAGGTGATGTCATCGACAACGCTCTGCCAGCGTGTTGCTACGGCATCCCGATCTGCAGGGTCCTCCGAGAGGCCACGGACCAGCATATTCTTCACCAAATCCGCAAGCTTGAGGTCGGCGCCGCGAGTATTCAGCGTTTCAAATATTAGAAACGCGTCTTCTTCAGAGCTCAGCTCAACTTGTATAACCCTTGCCTGAAGCATGTTGTTTCGCAATGTCTTCAGCCGCTCCAATTTGGACTGCGGATCGGTCAGCTGTGATATCTCTGCGGTAATTTTTCTTTCAAAGTAGGTCCTAGCCTGACCTACCAACCTTGCGCTAGTGCTCCACGCTGCACCCGAGGGAATTGAACCGGGCTTCTGAATGTCCTCCCAGAATTGGGGCTCCGGTCGTTTAATTACTGCGTATTCCTTGAAGTCGTCGTCTTTCGTAATCAAATATTTTTGAGTCGCCGCCTTCTGTTCAAGCAATATCACTTTCAAATCTTCGCTGTCGTCTGAAAGAGAGTCGTGTACTACTTGAAACAAATCGCGTATTACTGATAGCGCCACGGCACTGGTTGTTAAACGCTGCTGTCCGTCGATGAGTGAATATGTGTAGTGAAACAGTGGTCGCTTCTCGCTAATCCACGTGACTGTCGTGCCGAAGAAGAAGTCACCGTTGGCCAGCACTACGTCGTTCCAGTAGTCCTCAAGCTGGTCGTCCACCCAGCTGTATGGCCGCTGAAAGTTTGGTACTTCGTAAAGACAGTCGGAAAAGCAGGATTGAATCGTCTTGGTCTTCGATGCAATCTCCAAGGCCCGTGTGCCCCTCCCTGTCAGTGGAGGTAAATCCTACCCAGGCTTAAGCCTGTAACGACCATGCTTCGCAGTATCACGGTTGAGTGTGTAGCGACCGTAGCTAACGTAGTCCGATCAAGGTCGCCCCGGCGTCACCCCGGCGACCGGGGGCGATTCCGAAGCGAGTCGGGGCCGGACGGGACGGATAGTCAACGCTCAGAATAGTTGTTCGACGACAGGAATCAGTTCTCCGGCGACGTGTTCTCCGGGGTCGCGTAACGCCGGTCGTCCTTCTCAAAGTCCGCCAAGTGTCGGTTCGAGTCCGGCTAGGGGCGCCGAAAATCGCCGGTAGGGCCCGATCGCGGCTCGAACAGATGTGTAATCGCTGTCGTTGGCCGCTCCCTGCGTCAGCGAGAAACCGCACTGAAAATCTAGACTCCGAGAATGCGCGTGCCTCGCCAGATCGCAAAGTTCAACAAGCGAGTCACCAATCCTGCTGCTCGAACGATCACACCGTGGGGGTCTGCTGCACGATCAGGTGACAGTTTCGGTCACGCGGCCTGACTGGCCGGTGTGGTCATGATTGCTTCGAATTCGATCGGGGTCAACCGCCCGAGG